>Ga0209211_10007684_pt1 | contig 15047 bp, 18 predicted proteins | sample RifGroA2_FD_183992 | JGI IMG/M metagenome (GOLD analysis project Ga0209211, IMG submission 183992) | Groundwater microbial communities from Rifle, Colorado, USA - Groundwater A2 (SPAdes) (version 2) | ecosystem: Environmental > Aquatic > Deep subsurface > Groundwater | place: Rifle, Colorado... | reverse complement strand
GGTCCCAACCGCAAATTACGATGGATGATGGGGCTGACCTGGTGCAGGCTCTACACCAGAATTTTCAATTCTCAATTATCAATTCTCAATTCACAGTTCGCGACCGGAATGGTAAAGAATGGGGGTTTTACGGATCTTCGGAGGAAACGACGACAGGAGTGATCCGTCTTAGAGCTATGGAAAAAGATCAGGCTTTAAAAATTCCGGTCATCGCCGCCAACGACTCGATGACGAAGCACATGTTTGATAACCGTTACGGCACGGGCCAATCAACCATTGACGGAATTATTCGCGCCACTAACAGTCTCCTCGCTGGTAAAAATTTTGTCGTTTGTGGCTATGGCTGGTGTGGCCGGGGATTAGCCAATCGGGCCCGCGGCATGGGAGCCCACGTTATTGTTACCGAAATTGATTCGATAAAAGCTCTCGAAGCGCTGATGGACGGTTTTCGTGTCATGGAAGTAAAAGAGGCGGCGAGAATTGGCGATATTTTTGTGACCGCCACCGGCAACAAGAACGTCATTAGACTTTCCGAAATGAAGGTCATGAAAGATGGGGCGCTTCTCGCCAACACCGGACACTTTAACGTCGAGTTCGACTACAAAGGTCTAAAGAAAGTGGCCAAAAAATCAAGGTTTCTGCGTCCTTTTGTTGAGGAGTTTATTTTAGAAGATGGTAAGAAAATCTACGCACTTGGGCAGGGGCGGCTTATAAATCTCGTGGCGGCCGAGGGCCATCCTCCAGAGGTTATGGATATGAGCTTTGCCAATCAAGCTTTAGCGGCTGAATACCTGGTCAAAAATAAGGGCCAATTGGAGCCAAAAGTTTACATCCTTCCGGAAGAGATTGATCAACAAATAGCTAGCTTAAAATTGGCGGCAATGGGCACAAAAATTGACACATTAACCTCTGAGCAAAAGAAATATCTTTCTTCGTGGGAAGAAGGGACATAAAAGCTGAACCTTTGCTACTATGATTCGAATCATAGTAGCAAACCTTAAAAAAAAGCGCTTAGGTAAAACCTGAAGCGCTTTTTTCGGATCTCATTTCTGGCCGACGAGGATCGTCCACTGGCTCTTGCGTGGGAATAAATTGTCTTTACTGGCCTCAACCGTCGAGACGATCCCTTCGATCTCATCGTCGCTCAGAAGCTGTAAAAGCGAATCCCCGCCGCGCAGGCGGAGGCGTTGAATCAACCTTTCTCTCGTCTCCGTCCCCTCGTGCTCGGTCAGAGCCAACGAGAGAATATCATTGAACCCGACGTCGCCCAGAAGTTCCCGCAGGTATTGGGGTTCGATCCAGCGCTGCCAATCCCTACTGAAAATTTCCTCGTTCCCAAGGAGACGGTGAAGGGGTGAGCCTTTCAAGTCCTTGTGAGAACGTGTTTGAACGACGATCAGCCCGCCTTCTTCCAGAACCCTCTGTCCTTCGGCGAAAGCTTGCGATATGTCCTGGAGATGGTGGACGACCGTCCGCATCAGAACGACCGAAACACTCCTGTCGCGAAGAGGCAAACTCTCCGCGGGAGCTTGGTAGGCGGTCACGCCGTTGAGCCAGGCTTCGGCGACCATGGCTTCCGCAGAGTCGTAAACGGCAAATCTGTAGCCAACATCGTTCAAAGCCCTGGCGTACTTTCCCGGGCCACCGCCAACGTCGGCGCCTACCCACCGGTGATCACCGGTAAGCTCTGCCAGGAATTGTACCCATCGGGGATCGACTGGGTGCTCGTAGCTGAGAGCGATATCCCAACTGTTGAAGTCCATTTTCTCTCCTTCCGACAGAATCATCGGCGAAATGAAAAAGCCCTCCGTGGGCATTTCCTGATTAGGGTTTATGATAACTCAACCGTAGTGGCGCCGCAAGATTCGGGCCGCTTCGACCATCTCCCTCAGTTTTAGATAAGGTTCATCCAAAGGAATCGGATTGGTGGCGGTGGGGGCAAAGCCGCAATCGGGGTTGAGAGTTATTTGCTCTGGTTTTAAGAATTTGAGCGCTTTTTCTACTTTCTTGATTATTTCTTTGGCGTCCTGAATTTTTCTAGATCGAATATCGACGACGCCCAACCCGATTTCTTTGCCGGTCGGGTGATCTTTAAAAACCTCAAATCCTCCAGCTGCCTCAATCGAGAATTCCAAGGCCAGCTGGTCAACCTTGATCCGATACAGATGATCAATGATGGGCTCGTAGCCGCCGCTAGCGTAACGCTGTCTCTTTCGGTTTCCCCGGCAGAGATGGAGTCCGGTTTTAATTCCTTTAATCCCTGCGAGAACTCTGTTGAGCGAATTTACGGCGAAGTTGATCTCCTTTTCGGTTTCTTTAAAAAGCTGACGGTGGTTTTTGTCAACAAAGAAGCAAAGCCACGGGTCATCAAACTGAACGATGTGGACGTTGAGTTGCGCGAGTTTTTTAATCTCCTTTTGATATATGGGTACCAAATCTTCGAGAAAATTTTCCCGGGTCGGATAGGTCTTTTTGGAGAATTGTGGATGCCAAAGACGATTGACGACAAGATAGGGTGAAGGGAGGGTTACTTTAATTAGCTTATCCGTGCTCTGTTTAAGGAATTTCGCTTCTTCGGCAACTAAAGATCCTTCCAGTCTTATTTTCTGGGTGACGAGGGCTTGTTTGAATTCTTTCTGTGTCCAGCGGCTGAGCCTCCTGACTTTTGACCTCTTCTTTGCCTCGAGTTTATCGAAATCGCCGCGACTAAACCCTTGAAGTTTTTGAGCCAAAACCTCAAAGTAGCCGATTCTTCTCCACTCACCGTCGGTGATGATATCGAGTCCCGCCTTCTCCTGAAGAGCGACGGCGAACGGTACCGCCCGGTCGAGAGTTCTTTTGAGTTCTTGGTCGGAGAGGAGTCCGCTTTCGTGGGCGATCAAACTGTCCAGCAGCCACTTTGGCCTTGGCAGGCTACCGACGACACTCGTCGGAAATAACCTTTTCTCCATAAGATTCCTAATTCTAAATCTTATGGGCTTGGGAATCAAGGTTTAAAGGTTTGTCAACGTTTACCTTTTAACATAAACTGTTTCTATGATCTTTATAATCCTCGGGCCTTCAGGATGCGGAAAAGGCACCCAGGCGGATCTGTTGGCCAAAAAGTATGGTTTGACTCATATTTCAATGGGAGAACTATTAAGACTGGCTTATGAACAGAAGACAGACCTCGGGCTTAAAGCCTATGAATGGTGGGGTAAGGGTTTGTGGGTGCCCACGGAACTGGTTGGGCAGCTTTTGCAAACGGAGCTTCAAAAGCATCCCCGAGGAGGTTTTGTTTTGGAGGGCTGGCCAAGGCTTTCTGAGCAGAAGGAATTTCTGGCCAAATTCCTTACGGAAAGAAATCTTATAATCGACAAAGTTTTCTACCTCGACACGCCGGCGGAGGTAGCGACGGAAAGGATTAAGGGAAGGGTTAAGAAAGCTTTAGCGATAGGCTCGACGGGACGAATTGATGACCGAGAGGAAGTGATCAAGGAGAGATTGCGATCTTATTTCAAAACGATTGAACCCATCCTTGAATATTATCGCCGACTTGGTCCTCTTGAAATCATCGACAACCGTCCGAGTATTGAGGAAGTTTCTGATTCCATCTCCAAAAGAGTCGATGATTATATTAAAAACAATTGAAGAAGTGGCTTTGATGAGGGAAGGGGGGCGTATCGCCGCTTCCGTGATGGGGGCTGTTTCCGGGTTTATAAAGCCGGGTATTAGCACCTTAGAGATTGATCAGTTGACAGAAAAACTTATTATTGAACGTGGCGCAAAGCCGTCGTTTAAAGGATTTGAGGAGTATAAGTTTTCCAGCTGTGTCAACGTTAACGAGGGTGTTGTCCACGGAATCCCTAAAAAAAATATCGTTTTAAAACCCGGCGACGTTGTTAAAGTTGATTTAGGGGTTCTCTACAAAAGTTTTAACACGGATACGGCTTTTAGCTGTCTCGTCAAGGGAGGAAGCGACGGAGAATCAGATTTTAAAGAAAAGGAGCGGTTTTTAAAGGTCGGTCGTGAAGCGCTTTCTAAGGCAATTGGGCAATGTAAGATCGGCAATCGCATTGGTGATATTTCAGCTCAGATACAAAGAACGGTGGAGAGGGCTGGTTATGGAGTGGTCGAGGAGTTGGTCGGGCATGGTCTCGGAAAATCTTTACACGAGGATCCCCAAGTGCCGGGTTTGGGAAAACCACATAAAGGTGTACTTCTTAGAGAAGGTATGACTCTGGCTATTGAGGTTATCTACACAATGGGAGGCAGCGAGATTGTTTTAGATGATGACGGTTGGACTTTATCGACACTAGATGGTAAAATAGCTGGGCTTTTCGAACATACAGTCTCTTTAAGCAAAAAAGGCGTCGAAGTATTGACGCTAGGGTGTTGTTTATGTTAGAAATTTTAGGCAACTAATTCGGATGTAGCTGCCCGTCCCGTTATGGGTTCGGTATCAAAACAAGAAATAGACGGAACTATTTTTGAATCCCTGCCAAATACTACCTTTAAGGTGAAATTAGACGATGGCCGCGTCGTGACGGCACACCTGGCCGGAAGGATGAGGATGAATTATATAAAAATCCTTCTTGGTGATCGGGTTAAAGTCGAGATGTCTCTCTACGACAGAAGTCGGGGTCGCATTATTTATCGTTATCGCAGTTAGTTTTATGAAAGTTAGAGCTTCAGTAAAAGTTATTTGTAAGGATTGCCGGGTTGTGAAAAGGGAGGGTGTTTTGCGTGTTATCTGCAGCAAGAACCCTAAACACAAGCAAAGGCAAGGTTAATCGTAGAGATTTTATAATATGGCCAGAGTCGCCGGAGTTGATATACCTTTAGAGAAAAAAGTTAACGTTTCTTTAAGATACATTTTTGGTATCGGTCCGACTTTGGCAAGAAAAATTTTGAGTCAGGCCGGCGTCGATCCTGATAAAAGAGTCAAGGATCTCCGTGATGATGATTTAGTTGCCATCCGCGATATCATTGAAAAAAGCTTTACTGTTGAGGGGGCGCTGCGCCGGCAGATTTTCTCGAATATTAAGCGACAGAAGGACACCGATTCCTACAGAGGTAGGAGGCATTTAAAAAATCTCCCCGCTCGTGGACAGCGAACGCGTACTAACGCGCGGACAAAGAAAGGACGCCGTCCGGTAATCGGCGGGATGAAGAAAAAAGAAGGAGCTACGTCATGAAGAAGCTTAAAAGAGTTGAGTCGACCGGACGCGCTTATGTCGTTGCCGGATTTAATAATACCCATGTAACGATAACCCGTCCAAACGGCGAGATTGTGGTCTGGGCGACGAGTGGAAGTTCCGGGTTTAAAGGAGCGAGAAAATCTACGCCATTCGCGGCTTCTGTCGCCGCGGCTGAAGTGGCTAAAAAAGCCTTGAATTTAGGCGTTAGGGAAGTTTCCGTGTTTGTTAAAGGTCCCGGATCCGGTCGCGATTCAGCCATAAAATCTCTGAAGGCTGGAGGACTTGAAATAAGTTCTATTTCTGACGTGACCCCAATTCCGCATAATGGCTGCCGCCCGAAGAAGAGGAGAAGAGTTTAATGAGATACGCGGGTCCTAAGTGCCGACTTTGCCGAAGCTCCGGGGTGAAGCTTTTCCTTAAAGGAGAGAAATGTGAAACCCCGAAATGTCCTGTTGTAAGAAGACAGTCGGCTCCTGGTCAGCATACCAAAACCCGTTTTAAGATATCTGATTTCGCTTACCACCTCAAGGAAAAGCAAAAGCTTAAGAAAATCTATTTAATCTCGGAAGCTCAGCTTAAAAAGTATTTTGAGAAGTCACGGAAACATTTGGGCAATACAGGCGAAATGCTTTTATCACTTCTCGAGAGACGGTTTGATAATGTTTTAGTAAGAGCCGGTCTGGGCGCTTCCCAGGCACAGTCTAGACAGCTTATTAGACATAATCATTTCAAAGTTAACGGAAAGGCAGTCAACATACCGTCCTTTATACTCAAAATTGGTGACAAGGTCACTTTTGAGAAAGAGAGAAGTCTACTCGAAGTTAACCGCCCTTCTTGGGTTGCCGTTGATGCCAATAAGAGAATATTGGAAATCATTGGCCTACCAAAGCGCGAAGAGATAGAGGACGAAATTAATGAGCAGCTGGTAGTAGAATTTTACTCCCGCTAGCTATTTTTAAAGGTGTATTGTTTTAGGAGGATTTTATGAAACCGCAAGAGCTTCTAGGAAAACTAAGAATTGATACGGTGGAGGAGAAGGAAGGTTACGGTAAATTTATTTTTGAGCCTCTGCCTGTAGGTTATGGTCAAACATTGGGTAATTCTCTGCGACGGGTTTTGCTCAGTTCCTTGTCAGGAGCAGCGGTTACTTACGCAAAAATTGAAGGTGTTTTCCACCAATTTACCACAATTCCCGGTGTGAAGGAAGACGTTATTGATCTGATTCAAAACTTCAAAAAAATACGTTTAAGAATCCACAACAACCAACCAGTTATCCTTAAATTGGAAGCGAACGGTCCAAAAAAAGTTACGGCGGGTGATTTCGAAGTTATCGGTTCTGGAGAGATTGTTAATAAAGATCTTGAGATTGTGAATCTCGCTGACAAGAAAGCAAAGATCTCCCTGGAACTGACGGCAGAACCGGGATTCGGTTACGTACCGGCGGAAGAGCACCAAACTTCCAAGATTGGTGTTATTCCTGTCGATAGCATCTTCACCCCCATTACTCACGTTTCATATAAAGTTGAGCAAACTCGTCTCGGTCAGGCGACGAATCTCGATAAGCTGATTTTAGAAGTTACGGCTGACAAGACGATTACGCCTTTTGAAGCTGTAAAGACGGCCGCCTCAATCCTCATCGACTTTTTTAAAATTATCGAAGGAGGACAGAGCGTAGTTGAGGAAGATACGGTCAGCAAAAAAGAAGAAAAAAAGCAAAAGATGAGTGAGGCTGACCTAAATGTTCCGGTCGAGGATCTTGGGCTTTCAACGAGGACGACGAACGCTCTCGTTAAAGCCAAAATTAAGACTTTAGGAGAACTTTCCGGAAAGGGAAGCGAAGATTTCGGGAAGATCAAAGGCCTCGGCGAAAAGGGAGTCGGCGAAATTGAGGATCTTTTAAAGAAGCACGATTTGAGGTAAATGTGAAGCACCGTATAAAGAAGGGTAGAAAGTTGAATCGCTCGTTAGATCATCGGCGCGCTCTTTTGAGAAACCTTTTTACTTCTCTAATCATGAATGGAAAACTCACCACGACTTTGGCAAAGGCCAAGGAATTGAAAAGTTTCTCCGATAGGAATATTTCACGAGCTAAGGAAGCCAATCTTTCGAGGCGGAGGAAGTTTTTTTCTCTCGTCGGGAAAAAGGAAGTGGCGCAGAAGCTGTTAGATGAAACACTTACGGATTTAAAAGATCGAAATTTCGGGTTCACTCGTATCATCAAATTAGGCAGGAGACTGTCAGATGGAGCCGAAAGGGCCAGAGTCGAATTGATTGGAGAAAAAAATGAAGACAAGAATTCTTAAGGGTGCTGAAATTAATAGAAAGTGGCATCTTATTGACGCGAACGGTCAAGTTTTGGGGCGTCTCGCAGTGAAAATCGCGGATTTACTTTCCGGGAAGAGTAAAGTGAGTTTTACGCCGAATATTGACGATGGTGACTACGTCGTTGTTGTTAATTGCGCGAAATTTTCCGTTACGGGTAAGAAGCTTGAGAGAAAAAAATACTATCGTTATACCGGTTATCCGGGGGGACTAAGAACGGAAGCAATGGGAGCCCTTAAGAGTCGAAGACCTGATGAACTTATTAGAAGAGCTGTTTCTGGGATGCTTCATCACAATCGTCTCCACGACAGGCGTTTGGCGCGATTACTCATTTATAAGAGCAGTGAACATCCCCACGCTGTCCAATTAGGAGAAAAAAATGCCCAGTAAAAAGCTGCGGAAAGATCGTGTCATTGTGGCGATCGGCCGGCGTAAATCAGCCACGGCGAGTGTCCGACTGATAGAAAGTCCAGCTGATAGCGGCAGTAACATCATAATAAATAATCTTAGCTGGGATAAATATTTTTCGGAGCATCCTTTAACCGCTAAAAGACTTTTGAAGCCTTTTGAGCTGACTAGTCTTTCGGGAAAATTCCAGACGACGGTGAAGGTTAAGGGTGGTGGAAAAGCCGCTCAAATAGAGGCAGTAGCCCTCGGTATTGCCCGTGCCATCGTTGAGTTTGACCTCAACCTTAAACCGATTCTTCGCCGTGAAGGCTTTATGACCCGTGATCCCCGTGAGAAGGAAAGAAAAAAACCGGGATTTTTAGGAGCCCGTAAAAAACCTCAATACTCGAAGCGTTAAAATCTTTGTGCTACTATAGCGGGAATGGTAAATTCCTATAATTTTACGCGGCGGGCGACCGACGTCCCCGTTTCACTGATCGCTTACATGATGCGCTACGCCTCAAAGTATGAGGATGTTCTCTCTTTAGGTCAAGGGACCCCCATTTTCCCCACCCCGGAATTTATCTTTGAACATTTGATTGACAGATCTAAAAGAGACCCGAGTGTTGGTATGTATTCGGGTGCAAAAATCGAGAACGAATTAAAAGATTTAATACTTAAAGAGGTCGAACGTTTATACGGTTTTACTCCTAAATTAGAGGATATCTATCTCACCGTCGGTGGTATCGGAGCTCTGTTTTCGGCTCTGATGACCTTTCTTCAGGAAGGCGACGAAGTTATTTACTTTGATCCTAGTTATCCTCTCCACCTTTCCCAAATTCATTTAACGCAGGCGAAACCGGTTTTCGTAAGTTTTATTGAGGAGAATGGTTGGTCGATTGATCTTAAGAAGTTAAAGGATTCAATTACTCCAAGAACAAAGGCGATAATTTTGACTAATCCCAATAACCCGACCGGTACGGTTTTATCCCGAAAAGAGGTTGAGGCCCTTTCCGAAAGTATCATATCCAATAATTTAATTCTAATTCTTGATGAAGCCTACGATTTTCTCGTCTACGAGGGCGAGATTTATTCTCCGATGAGAATCCCGGAACTTAGAGAAAGGACGGTTCTTTGTAAAAGCTTTTCGAAAGAATTTGCCATGACGGGCTGGCGGATCGGTTACGCTTTGGCGCATCCGGAAATAATTAGAAAGATTAACGATGTCCATACCTATTTCAGTATCAGTCCCTCGACTCCTTCGATCGTCGCAGGAATATCAGCCCTTTCCGATGTCCGTGGCAAGAAGGCTCGGGAGAGTTTCATTGAAGAATTCCGTAAAAGCCGGGAGGCTATTTGCCAAAGGCTGGAAAAGTTGCCGAAGCTTTTTTCTTTCCAAAAACCAAAAGGGGCTTACTATGCCTTCCCGAAATTTTTAGGGTTTGATTTGTCGGCCCTGGAATTCGCCCAGCTTTTGGTTGATGAAGCTCGGGTGGTGACTATTCCCGGAAGTTCGATGGGCCCATCCGGTGAGGGACATTTGCGCCTGTCCTTCGCGGCGCCGGCTTCCTATATCCACAAAGCTTTTGATAGGATCGACGACTTCGCCAAAAATCACAGTTTGACATGAGGAGATATGTTCAAGCGTTTTTGCGCCGATCGCTCTCAAAACACTTGAAGTGAGAAAAGATGGATCAATATTTTTTCCAAGAAGCTCTTTTGAGGTGGAAAAATTTTTCGCGGTAACTATATCTTTACCCTGGTGTCTTTCACTTATTGGGTTCGACAGACGTCTAACTCCTTTTGAACTATATTTCCCCGTTCGTTATAAGTGAATTTGGCGAAGACCGTTCCTTTGCCCGGATCGAGTATGTAATTGATGATTTCTTTCGGCTGCGAAGATCTTCAAATATCTTTCTCATCAAAATTGGTCGGGGTGCCCGGTGCTGCCCCGAGTACTTCACGACCCCCAGTCGTGCGTTCTGCTAGTTGAACTACACCCCGACCCTAAAAATTTAACACAGAATCCACGTTTAAACAACTACCGCTTTCGGTAAATTTTTGGTATACTCAAGAAGTGCTCGGGCTTAATACAAAAAGACAAGCTTGTATTTTGCGTAGACTAGGTAAATCTCACCGTGAGATTGCTAAGCTACTTGGTATAGGTTTAGGTACAGCTTTCGTTTACGCGAAAGATATAAATCTTACCAAGAAGCAGCATCTACGCCTAATGCAACGTTGCATTATAAAACTTCGTAAGAGTCTCTCCGAAGAAGAATTTAAGGAGGCATGCCGCAGGGGAGGGAGAAATGCGCCTCATAAGTTCAAGATCAAATATACTAGACAGCAACTTATAAGTAAGATAAAAGATTTTCGAGAGGAATTCGGACGTATCCCTACAAAACGTGAGTTCTATAATCACTGGCAGCCCTTTCGGAGAGTATTTGGCAGTTGGAATAATGCAATTTTAGCTGCCGGGTTTAAACCAAATCCGGTTCTTTTCGCGAATAAGTGGCAAGCCAAAGACGGTCATATTTGCAACTCGCTAAGTGAAAAGATAATTGATGACTTTCTTTCGGCGAGTAATATTGAACACCAAAAGGACGTCTATTATCCTAATCAAAAGAAGTTCAGCGCAGATTTCTTAATCAGGGGAAAATTTTGGATTGAATTTTTGGGTCTTAAAAATGTATCGAAAAGATACGATCGTTTATTTGAAAGAAAGAAGGCTTTAGCCAAGAAAAATGGGATAAGGATTGTAGAACTATTTCCTGGTGATTTGTTTCCCAAGGATAGACTAGCATCCTGTTTTGCTTTCCTGAAATAATCCCGAAATTAATCCACCATCAGGTCTTGCTTTCGGTCTACGTTCGGTATATATTGTATTATGAGGTTGGTTAGTTGGACAAAGATGGCGACGTATCGGATAATAGTTTAGATCCTTTTGGACACGATACAACTAACTGCCCCAGAAAGTTTTAGTGATGAAAGAAAAAAACAACGAACCGGCCGTGGATAAAAATAAGCTTGAGGCTCTCAAGGTTGCCATGGAGACAATTGAAAAAAACTTCGGCAAGGGTTCGATTATGCGGTTGGGGGAACGCGCCGAAATTCCTGATATTGCCGCCATTCCTACCGGCAGTCTCGCCCTTGATTTGGCTTTAGGGATTGGAGGCATTCCTAAAGGGCGTATCCTCGAAATTTTTGGCCCGGAATCGTCCGGCAAAACGACTCTCGTTCTGCACATCATCGCTGAAGCCCAAAAAATGGGGGGAACGGCGGCCTTCGTTGATGCCGAACACGCTTTAGATCCACTCTACGCGGCAAAGATCGGCGTCGATGTTCCGCAGTTGTTGCTTTCCCAACCGGATACCGGTGAGCAGGCGCTCGAAATCGTCGAAACTCTCGTCCGCTCCGGTGCGGTCGACATTATTGCCATTGACAGTGTTGCCGCTTTAGTGCCGCGGGCGGAGATCGAAGGCGAAATGGGCGATGCCTCGATGGGTATGCAAGCGAGGTTGATGAGCCAGGCGCTCCGGAAGTTAACCGGTATCGTTTCCAAGTCCGGCACAACGGTCATTTTTACCAATCAGTTGCGCCAGAAGATTGGTATTATGTTCGGTAATCCCGAAACGACTCCTGGAGGTTTGGCTTTGAAGTTTTATGCTTCAGTCCGACTCGATATCCGTCGGATCGAAACTATTAAAGAGGGAGATGTCGCTGTGGGGAACCGGGTTCGGGTCAAGGTCGTCAAAAATAAAGTCTCCCCACCCTTCCGGATCGCGGAGTTTGATATTTTGTTTTCCCGAGGTATTTCGAGAGAAGGCAGTTTGTTGGACGTCGGGGCCGAATTGGGTTTCGTCAAGAAGAGCGGGTCGTGGTTCGAGTACGAGGGAGAGAAGATCGGTCAAGGCCGGGCCGCGACGATAGATTACCTTAGAGGAAACAGCAAGTTGGCGACGGAACTCGAAAAGAAGGTCCGACAGTCTATAAAAAAAGGATCCGAGTCTCCGATAGTCGTCGGGGCTAATATTCAAGCCGATACGGAAGAGTAATGCCTCTTATAACCGCTATTAAACCCCAGAAGAGAGAAGGTTTTTTTAATATTTTTCTGGATGGATCTTTCTCCTTTTCTATCTCCGCTCTCGGTTTAAGTTCACAACAAATGAAGGTTGGTCAAGAAATTGCGGCTGATCAGGTAGTGACGATCAGCGATGAAGCGTTAGTCTCAAAAATGTTCGAGAGAACATTGTTTTATCTTTCGCGCCGTCCCCATTCAAAATTTGAAATTGAAACTTATTTGAAAAAGAAATTCTCCGGCCGGGCGAAGGACTCGGTTTTTAAGAGAGTTATTTTGAAACTTGAGGATTATCATCTTATCGATGATGAAGAGTTTGCAGGCTGGCTTTTTGAAGGGCGTCGGAGAGGTCCGAGGGCCAAAGGCGAACATTTTATTCGCGCTGAACTTTATAAAAAGAAAATACCTAAGGAAATTATTGATAAAGTATTGAAGGGAGAAGGTAGTACTGATTGGCGATCTATAGCCGACGATTTGGCAAGAGCGAAACTGAGTCATTATAAAAATCTTGGATTTCAGGATAAACGGAAAAAAATCATATCTTTTCTACTTCGGCGCGGTTTTGATTGGGAATTGGTCTCTTCCGTCGTTGACGGGACTCTAAAGGATAGGTAGAATTAACAAAGTATGTTTTTAATCAGGAGGAATAGTCATGTCAACGTTAATAGTTGGTCTCGTTTCCGCATTCGCGGCCGCTCTGGTTGTTTATCTTCTAACCCAAAAGAAAGTTGAGCCTACTAAAGAGGTTTCCCCTTCTCAACCCGTTGTTGTAAAACCACAAATTAATATGTCCGATCCGGTGATTCTTGATGCTTCCGCCAAAGCCCGGGAAATCATTTTGGAAGCTAGGGATGAAGCTTTGAAATTGAAAAGAGAAGCGGAGGAAGAGTCCCGTCGTACACGCGGGGAAACCTTAAAACTCGAAAAAAGGATCGAAGAACGTCAGACGGTCCTCGACGTTAAAACCGCCAATTTAGTAAAGCGTGAGGAGGAGCTCTCAAGAGAGGAGGTAGATTTTAAGGAACAGGTCGCCGGTCTTACCTCACAAATCGAGAAGATTGCCTTATTGACGAAGGATGAGGCTCGTCAAATCCTTCTGACACGTCTTGACCAAGAATTGACCGAAGAAACCGCCAAAAAAATCAAGGTCGCCGAAGAAAAGATCAAGACAGAAGCCGACAGACGGGCGAAAGAACTGATCGTTGAAGCGATGCAGCATGCTTCTACCGATTACGTTCCCGAATACACTATTTCGACAATAAAACTTCCCGATGAAGATGTTAAAGGCCGTATTATTGGTAAGGAGGGCCGTAATATCCGCAGCTTTGAGATGAGTACCGGTGTCGATGTCGACTTGGATGAAACCGGAGAAATCCGGCTCTCGTCGTTTGATAGTGTTCGTCGGGAGATAGCTCGGGTTTCAATGGAAAGACTCATTGCTGACGGAAGAATTCAGCCGGCCCGGATCGAAGAAATTGTGGAAAAAACGAAGAAAGATATTGAAAAAATAATCCATGAGGAGGGAGAGAAATTAGCCCACAACTTAGGAGTTTATAGTCTTCCCCTTGATATAATCAATCTTCTGGGAAGATTTAAATACCGTTTTTCCTACGGCCAAAATATGATTGCCCACACGTTGGAGGAGACCAAGATTGGGGTTTATCTGGCCGGAGAACTCGGAGCTGACGTTGATGTGGCCCGTTTGGGATGTCTTCTTCATGATATCGGGAAGGTTGTAACAGGTGATGAAGGTACCCACGTTGAACTAGGTGTGAGCCTACTTCGCCGTTATAACTTTCCGGAGAAGGTGATAGATTGCGTGGCGCAGCATCACGAAGATAAGCCGTTTTCTTCAATAGAATCGATAATCGTCAATATTGCTGACAGTGTTTCCGGATCGCGCCCGGGGGCTCGCGTTGAAGATTACGAAGAATATATTAAAAGGATGACTAACCTCGAAAAGGCGGCACAATCATTTAAGGGAGTACGTGGTGCTTTCGCTATTTCCGCCGGACGTGAAATTCGGGTTATTGTCGATCCCGGAGCACTAAGTGATGCGGAGTCAATTAACCTGGCCCACGATATTGCGTTAAAGATCGAGAAGGAGCAAACTTACGCCGGGCAGGTAAAAGTTACGGTGATTCGTGAGACACGGTCCTCCGGCGTAGCTAAGTAAAATCAAATATCAGATCTCAAAGATCAAAAATGCAAATTGCATACTAAATATTTTTGATTTATTATTTTTGATATTTTATATCTTATGGTAAAGGTTTTGTTTATTGGTGACATCGTTAGCAAATTAGGTCGCATTACTATTAGGAAAATTTTGCCAGACCTCAAAAAACGTGATAACATAGACCTGTGTTTGGCTAACGGTGAAAATCTAGCTGGAGGCCGAGGTCTTACACGAGAGACTGTTTTGGAAGTTATAGGATATGGTGTGGACTACCTGACGGGCGGAGATCACACTTTTTGGCAGAAATCTTTCAAGGATGAAATTAAAGATTTACCGGCCTTACGTCCTATAAACTTAACTGAGGATGACGAAGGTTATGGGTCAACCGAAATCGAAACCAATAAAAAGGCAGTCGTTTCGGTTGTATCCCTGCTGGGCACATCCAGTACTTTGATAAGAACGCCAGCTTCAAACCCCTTTAAAGCCATCGACGAATTCTTGAAGGGAACTAAAAGAAAAAAGGGACACTTGATTGTCATCGATTTTCACGCCGAGACTTCAAGTGAGAAGATTGCTCTCGGTTGGTATCTTGACGGCCGGGTCAGTGCCGTTCTGGGAACCCATACACATGTTCCGACCTGTGACGGTAGCCTCCTACCTCACGGCACAGCTTATATTAGTGATGTTGGGATGGTCGGTCCGCGTGATTCGGTTTTGGGAGTAAAGAAGGAAATAATTATCAATCGTTTCGTTTCCGGCGATCTTTCTCCTTTCGAATGGGTGAAAAGTGGTCCGGCAGTTTTTAACAGCGTTCTCATATCTTTTGATGAGAAAACCGGCAAAGCCGTTTCTATCGAAAGGAGAGATTTTAATGTCGAAAAAGTAAGGTAAACCTTCCACGAGC
>Ga0209211_10007683_pt1 | contig 15048 bp, 14 predicted proteins | sample RifGroA2_FD_183992 | JGI IMG/M metagenome (GOLD analysis project Ga0209211, IMG submission 183992) | Groundwater microbial communities from Rifle, Colorado, USA - Groundwater A2 (SPAdes) (version 2) | ecosystem: Environmental > Aquatic > Deep subsurface > Groundwater | place: Rifle, Colorado... | reverse complement strand
AGCAGGAATAAAGTGATAAATCAAGAGTAAATATTAGTCGCAAAGCATTGAAAAGTCATAAGTTGTGTCCGATCCAACTTACGACTTAAAAATATTTTTTTACAGGCACTTTTTAACAAAGTAATGCTCTGATAGTTGGAATAACTGCTTATAAAGCGTATCTTTACGGAGTTAATTAAGCAATCAATACCTAACATTTGATTTTTTAAAACTATATATATGCCTATCTTGAGAGCCAAAACTATAGATTTATTTACCTATGAAGGATTAACTGCGAACCAACAAAAAAACAGGAAAAATAATTTAACAGAAATCAAAGATGAAAATTTAAAATTAACATCCTCTCCCCGTAGATTAGTTTTAGAGTTAACGAATGCCTGCAATTTAAACTGTATTATGTGTGGTAGAGATGAAAATAAATTTTCCTATAATTATTTTGATTTACATCATATGGAAAGATTAAGGCACATCCTTGAATACACAATAGAGGAGGTTGCTTTATTTGGATGGGGAGAGCCAACGATTCATCCAAAATTTAGGGAAATTCTGGAATTTGTTAATGGCTTTCCTGTGCGAAAATACTTTGTTACAAATGGTACTACATTGCACAAAATAAGAGAATATTTGTTTCAGTATAAGGTTGATATTATGGCTGTCAGCCTTGATGGGGCTACTGCCAAAACCAATAATAAGATTAGAACGAGCTCAAGTTTTGATCAAATAGTTTCTGCCCTTAGAAATATAGTCCAGCAAAAAAAAGAAAAAAAGTTAAAATATCCGTATATAAATTTTGTTTTCACATTAATGAGAAGTAACCTTTACGAACTGCCCGATATGGTTAATCTTGCTTATGATATAGGAATTGAAGAAGTTAAGGCCGTCTATTTAACTGCTTTTAGTGAAAAACTAAAAGATGAGGTTTTTTGGAATAGGGCAAAAGAAGTAAAAAAAGTTTTTGGCGAGACAATGAAACGAAGTAATAAACTAGGGATTAATGTGAAGTTGCCATATATACAAGGGGAAGATATTGCTGGTAACAAATTTCATAAGGATTGTTATGTTGGATGGCGAGATTTTTTTATAGGAGCAGACGGTTATGTCAGACCCTGTCAGTCTATATCAAGAAAAATGTTTCACATCTCAAAATATACTAGTTTTCAAGAGGCCTGGAATTCAGATGAAATGATACATTTTCGCTCGGTTGTAAATGATCATGAAAAAATGTGGGAAGAATGTAAACGTTGTTATCAGTCTTCTCATGCTAACTGGAATAGAAAGACATCGTTTTTACAAGTTGGACAAAAATTTGCGCCGGACTGGGAAGGAAGAAAGTAATGATCGATGGAGTAAATATAACACCTCTAAGGCAAATATTGGATGAGCGTGGTAAGGTAATGCATATGCTTCGCTCAGACGCCCCGCATTTTACGCAATTTGGTGAAATTTATTTCTCATGTGTTCATCCCGGAGCTATCAAAGGATGGCATATACATAAAAAAATGACGCTTAATTACGCAGTGATTGTAGGCAAGATTAAACTAGTGCTTTACGATGACAGAGAAAACTCACCTACTAGATATGAGTTAATGGAAATATTTACCGGGCCTGAAAACTATCAACTCATATCAATCCCGCCACTTGTATGGAATGGTGTTAAAGGCGTAGCAGAAATAACATCCATTATTGCAAATTGTGCAACACTTTCTCATGATCCTTCTGAAATTGAACGTCTCAATCCCTTTGATAAAAAAATTCCATATGACTGGAGTTTCAAACATGGTTGAAGTTAAAGGGGTAATACAGTATACAATGAAAGTCTCTCCCAAAGTTAGTGTCATTATGAATTGCCTCAATTGTGGAAGATATCTATGCGAGGCAATAGATAGCGTTTATGCGCAAACATACAAGGATTGGGAAATAATTTTCTGGGATAATGCATCAATAGATAATAGTGCAGAAATTGCAAAAAGCTATGACGATAGATTGAAATACTTTAGAGGTGATAAAACTGTACCTCTTTATGCTGCAAGAAATCTCGCTTTAAAGCAGGCTAAAGGAGAGTATATAGGATTTCTTGATTGTGATGATTTATGGTTGTCTACAAAGCTGGAAAAACAATTAAAATTATTTTCTCGAGAAAAAGTGGGATTGGTATTTTGTAATACATTTTTCATGAATCAAAAGACAGGTAATGAGAGAGTTCTGTATAATAAAAAACCTCTTACGGGCATGATTTTTCGCCAATTATTGTCCAATTATTTTCTTTCCCTGCAAACAGTATTAATACGTCGTAAATGTCTTGATCGTTTGAATGAATGGTTTGATGACCGTTTCGATATGGTGGGAGACGTAGACTTATTCACTCGAATTGCTTTTGATTGGGAATTAGATTATGTTGATGATCCATTAGCAAAGTGGAGAATTCATGGTGATAACATGACGTTCAAAAAGATGGGTTTGTTTGGTAAAGAGTTACTCATGATGCTCGATAAATATAAAAGATCGTATTCGAACTTTCAGAATGACTACAAAGAAGAAATTGAAAATATTAAAGCACGAGCTGCATATTATGAGGCAGTAGAAGAGTGGAAAACCGGCAACGGAAATAAGAGTCGGAAGATAATACTACCGCACATCGCTAACAATCCTAAGTTTTTGATTGTTTATTTAATATCTGTTTTACCTTACAAGAAATACTCAAATATTCTTCGAATTGTAGGAAGATATGTATTAACTAAACTCATTTTTTTGCAAGGCTAGAGGTAATGTCTTTTTAAAGATCCATAGTCAAATCAATACACAAATAAGTTCAATAGAGAATTAAAGATTATCAGGAAAGCGTATGGTTTTAGAGATAAGGAATATATGAAACTAAAGATCATTCAAGGATGCTCCTCTATTGGTGGCTTCAAACTTACCCTTATCCTCAAGCGCCATAATCTATGCAGAATCGATATTCTGTTATTATTTTCGTATAAAATATTTACAATTTAAGTTTATATAGAAACCTATAATCTTATAAAAAACTCGAATCAAATAAAACACGGAATTTATATAGTAACGGCATTAATTAACATTACATGTTGGGTGAATCTTATCGCTTTTAATTTGACGTTGTTTTTTCTGACTGCTGTCTCAATTGCGTCTATATCAGGTAAATATCGATTTGTCGTCATTTCATACCGGAGAAGACGCCAGATATGTTCCTGAGGATTTAATTCGGGAGGATAGGTTGGTAAATATTCCAAGTGAATATTTGAATGCTTTTCAGTGCCTCTCTCACCCTTTCTCCCTTGTGCCAATAGGGACCATCATCATAAAGGTAAACAGTGAACTCTTTCAAACGATTATGCAAATATTTCAGGAATAACATAAAATCATGAATAAAAAGAAATTTTAGTATTGGAGAGTGAAAACTTCGACTCATGATATCAATTATTGTTCCAACGTATAATGAACGAGAATCGATTATTAATTTCTTAAAGGAAACTATTATCCAACTATCCATAAACAATATAAAAGCAGATATAATTGTTGTAGATGATAATTCACCTGACGGTACGGCTGACCTCGTTGAAAATTTTAGCAAAAATCACAACAATGTTATTCTGGCAAAAAGAAAAGGCAAGATGGGATTAGCATCGGCATGTATCCATGGTTTTAATTTATCGAAGAGTAAAATAATTGGAGTGATGGACGGCGATTTAAGCCACGCCCCAAAGGCATTACCTTACCTGCTAAATCCACTCATATATAATTTATGTGATATTACGGTAGGGAGCAGATATATACCGGGGGGAAGAGTTCTTAACTGGCCACTGAGAAGATATATGATTTCCAGAACTGCCGGATTTTTAGGTTCCATGCTCACAACTGTTAAAGATGTTACGTCTGGCTTCTTCTTTTTTAAAAGGGAAGTAATCGATAATATACGTCTTGATCCAATAGGCTTCAAAATATGTTTGGAGATATTAGTTAAAGGGAATTATCAAACCATCATGGAGGTGCCATTCACTTTTAGCGATAGAGTTACAGGTAAGAGTAAAATGGGCGCTAAGGAAATTTTTCTTTATCTTCAACATCTGTACAGACTTTACAAATATAAGCGAGTCCAAAAGAATAAGCCAAAGCTATGAGTTCTTACAAGGTATTGTTAATTAACCCACCACGTATAAATGGCTTTTCATGGACAAGAGAAGGAAGATGTCAGGAAAAAGAAGATGTGTTGGGGACAGCAAAGCCTCCTATTTCTCTTGCCTTGATAGCTTCTCTATTACGAGAGAATAATATCAAATTCAAGTTGGTGGATGCAACCGCACTTGATCTTAGTCCCACAAAAGTAAGTAACCTGTTAATAGAGTCAAGTTTCCATCCTGATGTTATAATATTCTGCACGACAACGGCAACGGTCTTGGCTGATACAGATTCACTTTCAATACTGAAAAAGAAATTTAATAGCAAGCTTATAGCTTTTGGCGCCCATATATCAGGCGCTCCCAAAGCGACCTTGGAAAAAATTCCAGATATTGATATCGGAATTATTGGTGAGCCAGAATACACGGCATTAGATCTTGTTCAAAATTTTAATTTATCAAATTTCAATAATGTAAGTGGTGTTGTCTGGAGAAACGGCAAAGAAATATTTGTAAACAATCGTAGGAATTGGATAGAAGATTTAAATCAACTTCCTCAACCTGCGTGGGATATGCTTCCTATTGATAAATATGTATTACCATTCATAAACAGAAAATATCTTTTGATCGAAACAAGCAGGGGCTGTCCTTTTGCTTGTGATTTTTGTGTTGCACCATTGATACATGGTATAAAGTTTCGAGAAAAAAGACCTGAAACAGTTGTTAATGAAATTGAAGATTTAAAGTCAAAATACAAAATAGAATATTTTTATTTGTTCGGGGATACAGTAACATTGAATAAAAGATTCGTTAATGAGTTTTGTGAAGAACTTATTAAGAGAAACCTCAAAATACAATGGTTAACGAATACGAGGGCTGACACTCTTTATGATATTGAACTCGTGAAGAAGATGAAAGAATCAGGGTGCTGGATGTTAGCAATCGGGATAGAATCATTCAATGAGAAGACACGGGAAAATATGCAGAAAAAACTCGAAACAGACAAAATAACGCAGGCAATTAGACTTTTAAGAGAGACAGGAATACTGTCTTTTGGCTTTTTCATTTATGGATATCCAGGTGAAACGGAAAAAGACATGTGTGAAACCACACGATTCGCCTGTTCATTGCCGTTAGATTATGCTAATTTTTATCCTGCAGTTCCTTATCCTGGAACGGCTTTCTACAAGAAATGTTCGGAATCAGAATATCTTCGATTTGATTCATGGGATAAAATGGAATATTCATCCTATATTATCGAAACAAAAGATTTGAACGAAGCGATTGTCAAAAAAGCTGTTTCTCGTGCATACCGTAGTTTTTATATGAGACCAAAATTTATTTACAGACATATTAAGAATATAGGACCAATGAACTTTTTTCCCAGTTCTATAAAATATGGCCTTAAATTTTTAAGCAATACTCTAAAGAATATCTTTACAAAATGAGATCTAAAAATTATCTGGGAACATTTATCCTGAATGTGTTCGCAAAAATTGCTTCCAGGGTAATGGGAAATTCCGAATTTGAGTATAAAATAATTACGAGATATTCTTTAAAATCTCTAGTTAAATTGTTTATAAATCAATTCTATTATCTTTTAAAATTGGATAAACCACCTTATCTCTTAAGTTTGGTTATTGAGCCAACGAATAAATGCAACTTAGCATGCCAGCACTGTCAGCGGACTGATATGACGAGGAATATAGGAGAAATAAATATAGATTTATATAAAAGAATCATCGATGAAAACTCATCAGTTGCTCACGTTTTGTTAGTATGTTTGGGTGAACCGCTGATGCATAACAAAATAATAGATATGATAAATTATGCCGGAGAAAGAAATATAAAACCTATGATAATAACGAATGGTATACTGTTAACCCATAATATGGCTGATATGCTTTTAGACAGTAAATTGCATAGTATTGCCTTCTCCATTGATGGTATTTACGAATCTTACGAAAAGATACGGCATATAAAGTATGAAACAATTAAAAAAAATATAATAAATTTTCTAGAAAAGATGAAAAAGGTTAATAAAAAAAAATGGGTAGAAATTATTATGACTGTCTCGGAAAAAAACGAAGGAGATATTAAAAACGTTCGAAAGGAATGGGAGGCTTATGTTGATCATATATCATTACAGCCAGAAATCATTTATAATGAGAATAAACGTACAAAAAGGTGCAAAGAAATATACAGAGGAAATCTTATAGTTTTTTGGAATGGAACAGTTGTGCCCTGTTGTGTTGATTTTGATGGTAGGATTAAAATAGGAAACGCACATGACGATAAACTTCAAAACCTCTGGAATAGTGATAAAATAAGAACGCTTAGAAGATCCCACATCAAAGGGAATTTCACTGGGTTATGTGGCAATTGTTCTGAATATACCAGTCAACTTGTAGGACCTAGATTAACAGTATAACAATAGATTTCATTATTTAAAATGATGCTCCATGAACCCAAAATAGTTTTTATAAATCCTCCAGTAACAAAGGAAGAGCGGTTTGGAGAAATGGCAAAACATGGTGCAACGGCTCCACCTCTGGGTCTTTGTTATTTAGCAGCCGTACTCAGGCAAGCTGGAATCAAAAGTTGCATTATCGATGCTCTATCTTTTGATAAAACCATGGATGAAACTGTAAAAGAAGTTTTAAGCCAAAATCCAAGATACATAGGGATTACAGCGAAGACTGTTGCTATCTTTCGTGCAGCTGAGTTAGCAGGGGAAATAAAAAAGGTCAATCCTAAGATTATTGCTATTATTGGTGGTGCCCACATTACTGCTGTTCCCCGGGAGACCATGGGGAGATTTCCACAGTTTGATATTGGTATAATCGGTGAGGGTGAGCTTACCATTGTTGAATTAATTCAAACCTTAGAAAAAAGCAAAGATTTGCGAAGTGTTAATGGACTGACAATACGGGAAAATGATGGAAATCTATTTCTCACCGCGCCTCGTCCTCCCATGGAAGACTTGGATTCAATTCCCTTACCAGCCTGGGATATGGTGCCACATTTAAAGTACTACCACGAATCTGCAACCCGTTTCTCAAAATTACCTCTCGGTTCTGTTATTTCCTCCAGAGGCTGTCCCGGCAAGTGCCTCTTTTGCGACAATAGCGTATTTGGGCGCAGGTTTAGATCACATTCGGCTAATTATGTGATAGAGATGATCAAACATTTAAAATCAAACTACGGGATTAAAAGTCTGGTATTCTACGATGATTACTTTGTAGCCGACAGGAGGCGCCTTAAAGAAATCTGTCTTAAAATGATTGAGGAAAAACTGAATCTCGAATGGGTTTGTAGCGCTCGGGTAAATGCAATCAATGAAGAAATGTTATCCCTTATGAAGCAAGCTGGCTGCTTTCAAATAGCATACGGGGTAGAAAGTGGTAACCAGAAAATCCTTGATTTACAACAGAAAGGCATCACACTAGAACGTGTTCGCAGTGCAATAGAAATGACGCATAAAGCCGGTATCAGAACGAAGGGATATTTTATGATCGGACATCCCACAGAAACAGAAGAAACCATTTTTGAGACCATTGATTTTGCGAAATCAATCCCATTAGATAATTTTCAAGCAACGTATTTTACTCCATTCCCTGGCTCACCGGCTTACGATATTGCGGATAAATACGGTGAATTTGAAAAAGACTGGAAGAAAATGAATATGTGGGATATTGTTTTTGTCCCGTATGGGTTTTCAAGAAACGATCTTCGCCGCTATCTAAAAATGGTTCACCGTAAGTTTTATCTGAGGCCACGGATTATTTGGTCTTATATCAAATTAATGCGTCACCCGAAATATAGAAGGCAACTAATAAGGGAGGGGTTGGCCTTTATTAAGGAAATGGCCACTTGAGGACATTTTATCCAAAATATGATTCTCCTCAACAAGTTAAATATATATCTTTTTTAACAGCATATATCAAAATTTCGTTCTGATGATCGACCAAAACTACCAAACTTTATTTTCGATATATGCTATAGGCATATTATCAACACTCTCTATAACAAGTATTTTTTCCTTTGTATTTTTTAAAAAAAACTTACTTATAAATTGGTCTAAGTATCTTTTTATATTTTCAATACTCTTCTACTTTACCTATATTCTGACTTTCCAATTCCTGAAACTATACACGTTCAAATACTACGCTGATTTTTCTGTTTGGCTGGAACTATTTTCAAACATTAAAGACGGTCGAGGCATTATTTCTACCTTAGAACAAACTTCACATTCATTTGAAACTGCAAAAAATTATCTAGCTATCCATTTTGTACCTTTAATATATCTTCTTGTACTACCCCTTTATATTTTTAAAAATTATCCTGTATATCTAATAGTATTACAAACATTAATACTCACCTCGTCTATAATCCCTATTTATCTTTTTGCAAGGGATGTCTTCAAAGATAAAAGAATAGGGCATTTGTTTGCAGCATCTTTTTTATTTTTTCCTACCCTTCAATACATTAATCTTTATGATTTCGAATTTTTGAGAATTTCAATTCCTTTACTATTGTTCTGTTTTTACTTTTTAAATACTAAAAAATATTTTTTATATTACACCTTGTTTGTTTTATCCATTTTAGTCAGGGAAGAAGTCGCTTTAATTACTTTTTTACTTGGACTACATATCACCTTTATTATGAAGGAAAAGAATCATGGAATAATTACCTCTGTTATTTCAGTGGTATATTTTTTAGTGCTAGTGAAAATTATAATGCCACATTTTGCTGGTGATATGAGTGGTTTCCATTACCACAAAGCCTTCGATAGCTTTTCATATTTAGGAGACTCTCCAGTCCAAATATTAATTTACATTATTTCACATCCCTTAGCTATTTTTTCGAACTTATTGGATAAAGTAAAAATTGCAAACTTTTTGATGTATATCATACCACTTCTTTTTACGTCATTTTTTTCTCCATCAATTTTATTGATTTCCACAAGCAACCTTTTGTTAAATTTTCTAAGTGTTTCAATTTCTCATTATTCATACATTCTTTATTATCTTTCTCCGAGTATTCCTTTTTTATTCTTGTCCGCAATCCAGGGAGTAAAGAATATAAGTGATAAAGGTCTCCCGTACTTGAAGAAAAAGACTATCTTATTAAGTCGATTTGATAGTAAAGAATGTACCTATGTTTTAGTGTCTTGCATTTTTGTTGCCTGCGCGTCTTCAAGCATCTTCTTTGGACCCTCTCCTTTATCCATTCAGTTCTGGAATAAAAACTATAAATTGGCTCCTTATAAAACACATAATTTCCACTATTCTCAATATATCCTTACGGATCACCATAAAAAGGTATTTGCCTTTTTATCATTAATTCCAAACGATGTGACTGTTTCGGCGGAGCACTTTTTTTTGCCGTATCTTTATAAGAAAAAAACTTTGATGCAATTTCCCATCTTCAAAGAAGCTGATTACGTGTTAATTGATAAAAAACATCCTATTAAATTTGGTGTCTCTAAAGCGGGGGTTGACCCACTCGAGGCAAGAAGCAATCCACAGCAGTATTATGATTTGGTTGAAAAAGATACAAAGAACTGGGAGTTGATTAAAGAAGACGATGGGATATTTTTATTTAAAAGACTAACCTGGTAAATGTGTTATTTGACACTTTCAAAAACACTCAAAGTTTTTTCTACTGCGTTTTTCCAAGAGAAATCCCTTGCCCTTTTAAATGAATTTATTTTCAACTGAGAAATCAGATTTTGATCTTTTAGTGCCTTCAATATTATGTCGGCTATTGCAACAGGATTTGTTGTATCGAAATAAATAGCTGCATCTGCACAGATCTCTGGTATGGGTTCTACATCGGAAGCAAGTATTGGAGCGCCACAAGCCATAGCCTCTATTAAGATATTAGGACAATTTTCACACGTAGAAGGGTATATAAAAAGCATACATGAAGCATAAAGAAAGGGTAGTTCATCATACGGTACTTCACCAAGAAATAAGATCCTTTCTTCAAGCCCCTTTTCTCGTATAAATCTTATCATCTCGTGGTAATAACCATCATCAAAACATCTCCCCACTAATACAAGTTTTATTTCAGTATCTATTTTGTTACAGATTAGTGAGAATGCCTTTATAAGCTCAAAAAAGTTCTTATAACGATGGATATTTGAAACATAAAGTATAAATTCACCAAGATTATATTTGTTGCCTATTTGTTGTTTTTTATCCACATCAACATTTTCATGAAATAATTCTTCATTCTTTCCATGATATATGAGATGGGCATGTTTTAAAGAAAGTCCAAAGCTCTTCATATCGCGAATTGCCTTTTTTGATATAAATATTACTTTTTTTGCCCTCTTGATGGATGCTATAGTTAATAATTTTAGGAGTTTTAGTCTGTACTTTTGAATTTTACGTTCGGCATCAATAATTGCATCATCGAATGGGGCAAGATTTTGTATCATGACAACATTTGGTATCGTTGAAAAAAGCGGGCATATATTACCTGGAGAAAAAAGAACATCAACGCCTTCTTTTTTCAGGATGAAAGGCAAGATTAATTGTTCCCACAAAATGCGTAATAAAGGATTTCTTGATGCCATTCTAAACGATAAAAATGTAAAATTGGGATGTTGAAAATAAAATACATCTTTTCCTTTGCGTGTTGTGAGTATAAGGTATTGGTGATTAGTATTTGTTTTTGATAAATAAGTTAACAGGTTTTTTATATAGGTAACACCACCACCGGCAACGGCAGATGTTGTATTAATGGCTATCTTCATGTAATATTAATCCGGTAAGACACAGATGAACTCGAACAAACGCAGATTATATAACATTCCCATACCTGAAACAACCGATAAAAATATTGTGTGACAGTTCAGTTTACCACAGAGAACCTAGGGGTCGCCCCGATGGGTGATCGACGGCTTAAGGCCGTTCTTTCACCATAGTATTAGAACCATTGTGGTTTTAGAAATAAAAATAATTTACAAAAGGCTTTACCTCTTTTTTAATAGTAAAAAATCCCTTACGAAAAGGAGGTAAAACTCATGGAATTTGCTTTAGAAACTATGTACAAAAATCTCGTAAAATTTTCCTATTGTTCATTTGACCGGATTGTAATCCACGGCCATGTTCCCATCCTTCAAGGGAAAGATGGAGGCGGTGTTGTCTCATGGGCACTCGCCCTCGACCCTGCCACCGTATTAACAACATCATGGTTTGAGTCCCTTGCCGCGAAGTTTCACATCAATACAAAGAAATATGCTAAGGAACACGGCATTCCCATAATAACTCCAAGTCGTGATCAAGAGAAGAATGAGATTGCCAAGCACTACCTTCCCAAAGATACAGCGTTCGTTGGAGTATATCTGATTATGAAAGCACGAGAGAGGACCTATTCGTTTCGAAGTCAAACGTCTAAGCACCACTCCAATCCTCGTCATCGCAATATTACCCGTGAAGACTGTTGCGTTGATCATTTTTATTTCTATCTTGTCGATAAGTACTGGGGGCCAATAAGCATTCGTTTCTCTTCTCATCTACCCTTTAATGTAAAAGTGTTCCTCAACGGCAATCGATGGTTAATTCGAGAATCTTCTTCAAAAGGCATTCAGCTCAGAGGAGAAGATGATACACTCACCGAACCAGATCGAAACATTCTTTGGCCATCGTCGCTATGGACAATACGAAAAAGCATGCGATCTCCGCATCCATCATCAGACGCAGGTAATAACAGTACTGAGGATACGATCTAGTGGTTGTTCCCTCAAACAATACAACAAAATTCAACGTATCTTTCGTTCTGAAATAACTACAGACAATGTCAGAGACTTACACATAAACAAATCGTTGCGTAATTTCAACAAACTCAAAGAACGAATGACAGAAATTTTGTGCGCTTTTCAAGAAGCACAGTCTTCTGTACACCATGCAACATGCAATCGCGGTGATCTCGCCGCTCTGGCTCAACCTGGCAGTGTTGGACGTTCTCGTACTGCTGGTACTAAGCTTGAGAATGAGCGTACTATGTGATGCTTATTGCCTTGCTCCCACGACTGGCATAATATCCCGAAGGGGAGCCGTGTGAGGGAAAACTTCAAGCACGGTTCTGTGAGGGATGTCGAATCTGCTTCTATGATTGAATACTGTGGCACTCCTCATATCGAAAGAGGGGAGAAACGGAGAAAACAAACTATATCTAAGGAAGGAGATTTATGATGTCTACTCGACGACCGCCAAGTATTTGTGCCATTAATCCGTGTTTATACTAATTCGCTTTCAAACATTAAATAAATATGCTATACTTCCTTCAGAGATTAAAACTTTGAAGGGAGGGCATAGTCATGAGACATACCGCTGTTGCTGGCCATTTGAAACCGGAAGAGATAAAGGAGCGAATGCTATCTTCAGAAAGTCGCCAGCAATTTCAACGATGGCAAGTAATTTATATTACAGTTACCAAACGACTTAAAGCGGAAGAAGTCAGTGAACTCGTAGGTGTATGCACAGGAACCGTACATCAGTGGGTGCATCAGTATAATCACAAGGGGCCAGACGTCTTTATACTGCAAGGACGCGGTGGGCGTAGGAGGGAGTTATTATCGTGGAATGAAGAGGAAGAATTACTGGAAGAGTTGAGGGAGAGAGGCGAGCGAGGAGCCATAGTGATTGCCAAGACTATTCGTGAATATGCCGCAAAAAAGTTGGGGACAGAAGTCTCCAAAGATTACGCATATGATCTCCTTCATCGCCATGGATGGAGAAAGATTGAACCCAGGCCACGCCATCCCAAGAGCGATTCAGAAACACAGGAAGAGTTTAAAAAAAACTTCCAGAGATTGTGGCAGCCTCCGTTCGAACCTTTGCGGAGGAAGACACACGCCCGCTGAAAGTGTTTTTCCAGGACGAGGCACGCTTTGGCCGTATGAGTAATCCTGCGCGTTGTTGGGCGCCAGCAGGCTTTCGCCCTATCGTGCCCATGCAACGAGTCAGAGAGTATACCTATATTTATGGCGCTGTTTGTCCTGCGGACGGCGATTCTTTTTCGCTGATCTTGCCCAGTGCAAATACGGAAATGATGACTCTCTATTTGCGAGAGTTTTCTCTATTCTACAAAGACTATAGAATTGTAATGGTTATGGATGGAGCCCCTTGGCACAAGGCCAAAGACCTTGAGACTTTCGAGAATATTCGAATCATCTTTCAGCCCTCATATAGCCCTGAACTCAATCCTGCGGAACATCTGTGGGAACATCTTCGTGAAAACTATCTCCAAAACGGGTTCTGGCCTTCTATGGGAGAGTTGGAAAAGGTCTTAATGAAGGCTCTGATTGCAATATCATATAACAAAGAAATCATTCAATCGCTGGCAGGATTCCATTGGGCTATATTTAGTGTTTGATGGCTAATTAGTATGAAACAGTAATTCCAACCGATACAGTCACGTATTTGTGATTTGGCGGCCAGAGGGTTGTTGTACTTGGTACAATAGAAAGCGATGGTGCTGTAGTATCTACCACGGTTACGGTTTGCGAAGCAGAAGCAGAATTACCCGATGCATCTGTCGCAGTCCAGGTAACCGTTGTGTCACCCAGCGGGAATACTACCGGCGCATTGTTGGTTACCGTTGGGTTGGCATCGCATATATCGCTGACTGATGCTGAAAGATTCACTGTTGTTCCAGATGCATCCGTCTGCTCAACCGTCACATTCGATACTGTTATGCTCGGTGCTGTGGTATCCTGAACAGTAATGGTAACAGAGTCGGAAGTCGAATCAACCGTTCCATCATTTACTACAAGAGTAATATTTGATATGCCAAGAGGAAGATCAATACTTGGATTTACTCCCGTGACAGAACCAAAAGACCCAGTCCATGTATATGTCAGTGGATCCTGATCAGCGTCACTTGAACCTGATCCATCCAATGTAACTTGTGTACCACCTGAGTTTGCTTGTTCTGTAACTTGATCTTGACCTGCATTTACCACCGGCGCGGTATTCGTTGGCGGTGGCGAAAAAGCGGCCGCCACATAGTCATAGATGTTTGCTCTCAAATATCTTGCCTGTGGCTGTGGGGAATGGAAATAATCACTAGTCATTCCACCGAAGAATACACGACCCGCGCCCCAAGTTTTTTCTCCAAAAACTGCTTGACCATTCGCACCTACTATTATACTCTGTATACCTGTTCCTGTTACATAATCATGCGCAAAATAATTTCCTGTCCAAGAGCTCCCAGCAACTCCGTTTGGACTAACGCATACAGTATGATTAGGATTAACTGCTTGGCTAGACCACGAGGGCCCATAGATCAAGGTAGCGTTAAATCCCAAGTTAAAATTAGAGCTATCGTACCATCTTCCTGCATTAAGAAATAGTACACCACCATTTGATACAAAAGTTTCCAAGCTTCCTCTATTAGTGTTAACAAAGTTGATAAAATTGGTAGTCTGCCCATTTCCACCATCTATTATAAGAACATCATAGGTTTGCATTGTAGACCATGGTGTGCTGTAAGTTAACTGATTCCAATTTCCAGTTCCAAAAGCAGTATTGAGTGCAGTCTGATTTGAGGTTACCCCCCATGGTTCAGCCGACACAACGTACCCTATTTGGGCTGCCTCCGCGATGCTTGCACAACTGATTGCCACAAAAATCAAAATTATACTTAAAAATTTATTTATCACAAACAACTCCTTATTAAAATAAATCAAACTAAACTAAGTACGGCAAAAAAATACACATAGCTGAATTATTTGAAACTTAGAAATCCAAAGTTATGGAATAAGTTTGGACTTTATTGAGGGTTGCTGTTTGCCAGAAAATGTACCGATTCACCATTCTCGTTTACCGCTTCAACATTAAAAGAAATACTTCCAGCCATTATTACTGCCATATCCCCGAAGGTTTTTGCTTCTAAAACA
>Ga0209211_10007682_pt1 | contig 15049 bp, 13 predicted proteins | sample RifGroA2_FD_183992 | JGI IMG/M metagenome (GOLD analysis project Ga0209211, IMG submission 183992) | Groundwater microbial communities from Rifle, Colorado, USA - Groundwater A2 (SPAdes) (version 2) | ecosystem: Environmental > Aquatic > Deep subsurface > Groundwater | place: Rifle, Colorado... | reverse complement strand
TCTGGCGCGCTGAGCTTCCTGCCATCGTCGTTTTCCATGCCGCATCAGACAAAAAATTATCCGTTTAGTTCATACTTTATTCGTGCCTAATCTATAATGCACATTCCTCTGCATCAAATTCGACGAATGCGTCCGTTTTCTCGTCATAATGCTTTAATGCATTTATAGACAGGATGTTGTGGATGTGCGAAATAATTGAAGAGCGCTTTGATGTTTTACCGGGATTTTGAAAATCATTCACTTTAACGACATAGTCAACAAACGGTTTTTTTCCCGCATTTAGCACTAATTGGTGGAGTATTTCGCCAGATGCTGCCGCAAGAGTGACCGCAGAGAACATATCGCAACCGTCTACTAGAAAGAGCCTAATTGCAGTCTCAAGTTGACCAGTTGCGATATCGTATTTGTGATACCGACGCTTGCCTGAGAACATTCGCTGTGTCTTTGGCTTCACAAAATCACCGTTTAATTGCGAAAGTTGAAAAATTTAGCAGTCATTTCGTGCTGCACCACCCTTCCAGCCTCCAGTTTTAACTGCCTGCCGCACCTTCGTGCCAGCGCCTCATCGTGGGTGACGAGAATCAGCGTCGTACCCTGCGCGCGGTTGAGTTCCAGCATCAGTTCGATGATCTGCGCGCCAGTGGTGGCGTCGAGGTTGCCCGTGGGTTCGTCGGCGAACAGTATCTTGGGCCGGGTGACGAAGGCGCGCGCCAGCGCGACGCGCTGCTGTTCTCCGCCGGAGAGGTGTTTGGGCAGATGATGTGCGCGTTCGCTCAAGCCGACCTGATGCAACGATTCGGCGGCGCGTGAGCGCGCATCGGCCACGCCGCGCAGTTCCAGCGGCAGCATGACGTTTTCCAGCGCATTCAGCGCGGGCAACAACTGGAACGACTGGAACACGAACCCGGCCAATTCGCCGCGAAGCCGTGCGCGCCCGTCCTCGTCCAGCGCGAACAGGTCGTGGCCGTCGAGCCGCACGCTGCCGCCGCTCGGAACATCCAGCCCTGCCAGCAAGCCAAGCAAGGTAGACTTGCCGGAACCGGACGCGCCGAGTATCGCCAGGCTCTCTCCGGCATCTACCATGAAACTTGCTTCGTGCAGGATGGTCAGTGGCTGGTTGCCACTTAATACTTGCTTACTCAGTTCGATAGACTGCACAATCGCTGCCATGAGAAATTTATCCTCGCCAATGCTGAAAATTATTTTACTGGTTGCCGCGCTGTGGCTGCCCTGCTCTGCTCATGCCGCAAAAAATATATTGGTGTTCGGCGATAGTCTATCAGCCGGATACGGTATCGCAGTAGAAGAAAGTTGGCCCAGCCTGCTGCAACAGGAATTGAAGCGCACACGCTCCAGATTCAACATCGTGAACGCCAGCATCAGTGGCGAGACCGCGCTGGGCGGGCGGCAGCGCATCGCCAAGGCATTGCAGCAACATCGCCCGGTGATCGTGATCCTGGAACTCGGCGTGAATGACGGGCTGCGCGGATTCAGCACGGCGGATATCGAGGCCAACCTCAACGACATTATCGAGCAAGCGACCCATTCCAGAGCAAAAGTGCTGCTGGTCGGCATGAAACTGCCGCCGAATTACGGCGAACCTTACATCACCCAATTCCAGCATATATTTCCGCGGCTGGCGGAAAAACACCGCCTGAAGCTGCTGCCGTTTTTGCTGGAGAAGATTGCGCCTGAAGAGTTTCAGGCCGACAACCTGCACCCGGTTGCCGCGGCACAGCCGCAAATCATGCGTGACGTACTGAAAGAGCTTAAGCCGCTGCTGCGCTAAAGCCAACACCTGTAGGAGCGTGCCATGCCCGCGATTGTCTTTTTTGCTCGCGGGCATGGCCCGCTCCTACAAATTCCTAAAACTTAGCGCAACGAAACACCGGTTTGCGCTGAAAACCCCATCGCACTTGCCACGCCCGCGCCCAAGCGCTTTGCCAGACGATCCACGAAGCCTTCCTTGACGGTAAAGTCCACGATCTTTTCGGCCTTGACAACATCGCGCGCCACCGATTCCAGGCTGCCGAAGCCATCCGCCAAGCCCAGCTCCACGCCCTTCTGTCCGTTCCACACCAGGCCGCTGAAGGTATCGGGTATTTCCTTGAGGCGTGCCCCGCGCCCCTGCCTCACCACGTCGATGAACTGCTGATGGATTTGCGCCACCATCTGCTTGGCGTGTTCCTGCTGCACCGGATTAACTGCCGAGAACGGGTCGAGAAAGCCTTTATTGGAACCAGCCGTTATCAGGCGCCGTTCCACGCCGAGCTTCTCCATTGTGCCGGTAAAACCGAAGCCATCTATCAGCACGCCGACGGAGCCGATCAGGCTGGCCTTGTCCAGGAAAATCTTGTCCGCCGCCACCGCCACGTAATAGCCGCCCGAAGCGCAGATATCCTCAACTACCGCATACAGCGGAATATTCGGGTACTTGGCGCGTAGGCGGCGAATCTCGTCATTGATCTGCCCGGACTGTACCGGGCTGCCGCCGGGGCTGTTGATGCGCAGAATCACGCCCTGCGTGTCCTTGTCCTTGAACGCATCCTGCAAACTGGGGATGACATTATCCGCACTGGCGCGGCTATCCGGCGCGATCACCCCTTGCATATCCACCAGCGCGGTATGTTTTCCGGCACCCAGCGCACCGTCTTTCTTGTCAAACCAGCCCATGAAAATAAACAGGATGACGAACAGGTAGCCAAAGGTCAGCACTTTGAAAAAGATGCCCCAATGCCGCGCACGGCGCTGCTCCTGAATGGCCGACATCGCCAGCTTCTCCAGCACGCCGCGTTCCCAGTTGTTGTTTTGATCTGACATCATATTTCCTTGTAAAAATTCATTAAGCGTTGGCTCTCAGCCACGCGCGCAATTCTGCAAAATCCCCCACCAGCGCAAGCGGGTTCAGCTCCTGCAATTGCTCCGGCGGATGTGCGCCGTATCCTACCGCCACCGCATCCACCTTGGCATTCTGCGCCATCTGCACATCGTGCGTGGTGTCGCCGATCATTAACGCACGTTCGGCACTGACCGCCAATTCATCCATCAGTTCCAGCAGCATGGCTGGATGGGGCTTGGAAAAAGTCTGGTCCGCCGTGCGCGTGGCATGAAAATATTTTTTCAGGCCGGTGGATTCCAGCGCCCTGTCCAGCCCCGCGCGGTTTTTTCCGGTCGCTATTCCCAGCCAGTAGCCCGCACCATGCAATTCCGCTATCGTCTCGCGCGCGCCGTCAAACAGCGGGATCGCCTGCCCCTGCGCCAGAAAATGATGGCGGTAACGCGCCACCAGCGACTCATACATGGATTCCGGCGCGTCCGGCACCGCATGGCGCAATGCCTGATTCAAGCCAAGGCCGATCACATGGCGCGCCATTTCATCATCGGGAACCGTCAGATCCAAGTCGCGGCAGGCGGACTGTATCGAATCCACGATCACCGCTGTCGAATCCATCACCGTGCCGTCCCAGTCGAACACGATCAAATCATAACGCTTTGCCATACTTGGTACACCAAAAAAGAGGCGCGGATATTACCATCTTCGGGCTGAGCATCCCAAACCTGTGCCACAATACAGGCATGAAGAAAACTCCAAATACCCGCTGGTTAATGTATTGCCGCCCCGGCTTTGAGCAGGATTGCGCACAAGAAGTGCTACGCCAGGCGCGACAACAGCGCCCGGTTCTCGCAGAGCAACCCGCCATCGTTGCCGACAGCGGCTATATCGTCGTCGCACTCAACGATCAGTCGCTGTCTTATCGCGACCTGATCTTTGCGCGCCAGTTGATCCGCTTGCACCACACCATCGAACCGCTGTCGGAGCGTGACCGCCTCACCCCGATACTCGCCGCCGTCGCCGCGCTGCCCGGCAGCTTCGGTGCACTGTGGCTGGAAGTGCCTGACACCAACGACGGCAAGACGCTATCCGCCTTCACCCGCCGCTTCCAGCCGTTACTGGAAGAAAAACTTCGGGAACAAGGGCGCTTGCTGGACGACACAAAAAACACCGTTCGCCCTGAGCCTGTCGAAGGGCATGATGAAAAAACGGCTGATCCCCCACAAAAGGCTTCGACAAGCTCAGCCCGAACGGAAAAGCTGCCACGCCTGCACATCTTCTTCCCCGACAAATCATCCGCGTTGATCGGCAGCAGCGATCCGCACAACAGCGCAGCGGCCCTCATGGGCATCGTGCGCCAGTCGATGCCTGCCGAAGCGCCGAGCCGCTCCACGCTGAAGCTGGCCGAGGCCATCGAAGTATTCATTGATCGCAGCGAACAGACGCGCCTGCTGCGCCAAGGCATGACCGCCGTCGATCTCGGCGCCGCACCCGGCGGCTGGACCTGGCAACTGGTCAGGCGCGGCATTCGCGTCACCGCCGTGGACAACGGCCCGATGAAAGGTGTATTGGCAAAGCATCCGCTAGTGCAACACCTCAAACAGGATGGCTTCAAATATACACCGCGCAAAGCGGTGGACTGGCTGGTGTGCGACATGGTGGAAAAACCTTCCAAAGTCGCCGCACTGATCGGCGAATGGTTCGCAGCGGGGTTGGTCAAACACGCGATCTTCAATTTGAAACTGCCGATGAAGCAGCGGCTTATCGCGCTCGATAGCGCGCTGGGCGGCATCCGCAAACGGCTGGATGAAGAAGGCATCAATTACCGGATGACGGCGAAGCAGCTATATCACGACCGGGAAGAAATTACGGTGTTTTTGACCAAGACCAAGGGGTGATGACGTATTGGTAGGATGCGCTGTGCGCACCATGGTGCATGGAATGCACCCTACTAAGGCCGTTCGCCCTGAGCACGCGTAGGATGGGTTGAGCGTAGCGATACCCATCAATCAATCAAACACACTCTCCCCATAATCCAATTCCACACCCGCATCGCCCTCCCAATCCTGCGGCAAAATACCGGCTTGCATGTAACGATGAAATGACGGTATTGGGTTTGCATGAAGTGTTGCACGCGTTCTCCGCATTGACCGGCGATATCATTATTGATACCATCTGCACATGAGCGGAATCGAGAAAATTCTTAGTCAGATGAAGCGTGAGCCAGCCAATGTTCGTTTTATCGACCTGCAAAAAGTCTGTGAGGCTCACTTTGGCAAGCCACGGAATCATGGCAGTAGCCACTCAGTATTCAAGACACCGTGGCAAGGCGATCCGCGCGTCAACATTCAGAACAACAAAGGCAAGGCGAAGGTTTATCAGGTAAAGCAAGTGCTGTTGGCAATCGAACGATTGGGAGTCAAATTATGAATATCAACCATTACACTTATCGGGTCACATGGTCGCAAGAAGATAGTGAGCATGTTGGCTTGTGCGCCGAGTTTTCTTCTTTATCTTGGCTTGCGCCCACGCCGGAGAAGGCGCTTGCCGGTATTCGTCACCTTGTCGCTGAGGTCGTGGCCGATATGCAGTCCACAGGTGAACCCATCCCTGAGCCGCTGTCCGAAAGGCAGTACAGCGGGCGCTTCATGGTTCGAGTTCCTTCTCTGGTGCACCGTGCGCTTGCTACCGAAGCCGCCGAGCAGGGCGTGAGCCTCAACCGTTTGGCGAGCGCCAAGCTGGCGATCTGATCGAGTCCGCGTAGATGGGTTAAGGATTGGCGGCGGCATCCAGCCGTGCAATAAATCCCTCCAACTCCTTCGGCAACGGCGCAGTCAGACACATCGCCTCCCCCGTCAACGGATGCGCGAACGCGATGCTGTGCGCGTGCAGGAACATGCGCTTCAACCCCTGCTTCATCAATAGCTTGTTACGCGCAAAGTCGCCGTATTTGTCGTCTCCGGCTATCGGGAAGCCGAGGTGCGACAGATGCACGCGTATCTGATGGGTGCGCCCGGTCTTGAGCTGCGCCTCCAATAAACTGAATCCAGGCTGGTCATTTTGTGGCGCCCAGCTTTTTTGCAGGGTGAAGATGGTGTGCGAGGCCTGCCCGTCTTCCCTGACCATCACGCGCTTCTCGCCCTGCGGGGTGTCGAATTTGTGCAACGGCAATTTGACGTGCTGTTTGGCATTTTTCCACTGCCCCAGCACCAGCGCGAAATAGCGCTTGTCGCTGTTGCCCTCGCGCATGATCTCGTGCATCGCGGTGAGCGCGGAACGCTTCTTCGCCAGCAGCAGCACGCCGGAGGTCTCGCGGTCGAGGCGGTGCACCAGTTCGAGGAATTTGGCCTGCGGGCGGGCGTGGCGCATTTGTTCGATGACACCGAAGCTCACTCCGCTACCGCCGTGCACCGCCACGCCGGAAGGTTTGTTCACCACTACCAGCGCATCGTCCTCGTAAATAATCGGGAATTCCACCGCCGGGATGTGCGCCTGCTCCTGCTCATGCTTTTCCGCCACGCGGATTGGCGGAATGCGTAGCAGGTCACCCAGCTTCAGGCGATAAGTCTGGTCGACGCGCTTCTTGTTAACTCGCACTTCGCCGCCGCGCAATATCCGGTAAACATGGCTTTTGGGTACGCCTTTCAAAAGCCGGAGCAAAAAATTGTCGATACGTTGCGCCTCACCGCTTTCGTCGATTTCGACAAAATTCACAGAATCTTTGCTTAAACCATTCATTTTGCTTATACTTCGCTACTCGCGCGTTTTGGAATCGGGTAAGTTTGGGATGTAGTTTTATCCCTTCGCCAGGAAAACTGGCCGCCAGGAAAAATTCTGGCGCAAGCGACGGCGCAATGCGCCGCCACCCTTCCAGCCGCAGCCCGGTTAATATCGCTCACCGGAACCAGCAGCGATAGTAATTGATTTATGCGCTCAAAGCACCTGTGGATTTTCGTGAGGTAGCCCCGGTAATTTGCAATGGCTGCCCCACACCCCAAGGAACTTTTGCAACAGTTGGCGAAACGGATACCGTGCGATACGGCAATATAACGTCAAACCGCTGATGCAGATGTTTCAAAGAACGATTTTAGACAAGCTACTGATAGAGAACTGATTTGACCAACCGTTTGCACAACCTACATTTGTTTGCACGATTGCTCCTCTCTCACGCCTAACCGCGTGTAGCTTGGTCTCGCCCGTGTCAGAGCGCGGGAAGGCAACATAATGAAACGCATGCTATTCAATGCGACGCAGCCGGAAGAACTCCGCGTCGCCATTGTTGACGGTCAGAAACTCATCGACCTCGACATTGAAACCGCCGGTAAGGAACAACGCAAAAGCAACATCTACAAGGCGTCCATCACCCGCCTCGAACCTAGTCTCGAGGCCTGCTTCGTCGAATACGGCGGCAACCGCCACGGCTTCCTGCCATTCAAGGAAGTGGCTCCCCAATATTACCTTTCCGGTAGCGGCAACCGCCCCTCGATCAAGGAAGCCTTGCGCGAAGGTCAGGAATTGCTGGTGCAAGTGGAAAAGGACGAGCGCGGCAACAAGGGCGCGGCACTCACCACCTACATCAGCCTGGCCGGGCGCTATATCGTGCTGATGCCGAACAATCCGAGCGGCGGCGGCGTATCGCGCCGTATCGAGGGCGAGGAGCGCGACGAGTTGCGCGAAGTGCTGTCAAATGTCGAAGTGCCGCAGGGCATGAGCATCATCGCGCGCACCGCCGGGATCGGGCGCAACCAGGAAGAGCTGCAATGGGACCTGGATTACCTCAAGCAATTGTGGGATGCGATCGAGGGCGCGGCGAAAGCCGAAAAAGCCCCGTCTCTGATCTATCTGGAAAGCAGCCTAGTGGTGCGCGCCATCCGCGACTACTTCAACCCGGAAATCGGCGAAATTCTGATCGACACCGAAGATGTCTATCAGCAAGCCTTGGCCTTCATGAGCACGGTGATGCCGAACAACGTGGATCGCATCAAACGCTACGTGGACGATGTGCCGCTGTTCTCGCGCTTCCAGATCGAACACCAGATCGAATCCGCACATGCGCGCGAAGTGCGCCTGCCGTCCGGCGGCGCGATCGTGATCGACCATACCGAGGCGCTGACCTCCATCGACATCAATTCGGCGCGCTCCACCAAAGGCTCGGATATCGAGGCTACTGCATTCAACACCAACCTCGAAGCAGCGGAAGAAATCGCCCGCCAACTGCGCCTGCGCGATTTGGGTGGGCTAATCGTGATCGACTTCATCGACATGGAAAACAGCCGCAACCAGCGCGATGTGGAAAATCGTTTGCGCGACTCGCTGCACCATGATCGTGCCCGCGTGCAGACCGCCAAGATCTCGCGCTTCGGTCTGCTGGAATTATCGCGCCAGCGTCTGGCGCCTAGTCTGGGGGAAAGCAACTACATCGCCTGCCCGCGTTGCAGCGGCATCGGCCACATTCGCGGCACCGAATCTTCCGCCCTGCATATCCTGCGCATTATCCAAGAAGAGGCGATGAAGGAAAGCAGTACCGCAATCCATGTGCAAGTGCCGGTGGATGTCGCCACTTTCCTGCTCAACGAAAAGCGCTCCGACATCCATCGTATCGAATCGCGCCTGAAAGTAGGTATCACGCTGATACCCAACCCATATCTGGAAACACCCAACTACAGTATTAGCCGCCTGCGCCTTGATGACATGACCGGCGACGTGTTACAGGCCAGCTACAAACTGGTGGAAAAACCGGAAGAAGGCAAGCCGCTGACCGGCGCGCAAGAACAACAAAAAGCCACCCGCGCACAAGCCGTGGTGCAAGGCATCACACCGGCGCAACCGGCACCGATAAAAGCCGTTGAGGAAGAATCCAAGCCGTCGATTTTCGGCAAACTCTTTGGCTGGTTCAAAACACTGGGGGCTGAAGAACAGCCCAACACAAAACCAGCGACCAGCAAGCCCCGCAGCAGCCCACAGCGTGAACGCGGTGAGCGTAGCGAGCGGAGTGAAGGCGGCAAACGCCGTGAACGCGGTGCCCGTGGCGAACGCAGCGAAGGCGGTAGTGGTCGCGACCGTAACGAACCGCGCGGTAAATCGGCACCAGCCGAAGCCGCAACAAAGCCTCAAGAGCCGCGCCAGCAGAGCGAACGCGAGCCGCGCCCACAAGGTGAGCCGCGCCAGCCCCGGCCACCGCGCCCGCCGCGTGTAGCCGAAGAAAAGCCGGTGCTGGAATCCCAGGTCGCCGTGCCTGTTGCGGAACAAGCGGAAGAAGGCAGCGTACGCGAAGGCTCGCGCCGTCGCGGTCGCCGCGGTGGCCAGCGCGAACGCCAGCGTCGCGACAACGTCGCGCCGAACACCGAAGCATCTGCTGCGCATGACGAAACCGTTATCGCTCAGCAACCTATCGCACAGGCGAACACTGAGCCAGTCACCGCAAAACCGGCTGAATATATTGCCTTGCCGGATGGTTTCGTTCCAACCGAGTACATCGCGAAGCCGACAGCCGCAACGCAACAAGCGATACCGGCAACCGCAATACAGCAAGTGATACTGGAAGCCACGGTGCAACAAGTGATACCAGAAGCCTCGGTGCAACAAACAATACCGGCAACCGCGCAGCAAAATGCTGCGGATACAGTAGTGAATAAAGTTTCACCACCGGTAGCGTCAAGTAACGGCGAAGGTTTGGTTCAAATTGAGACCGATCCAGACAAGTTCAGCACGTTAGCGAATATACCAGCCGACAATACGCCACAGTCTGCAGTACGCCGCCGCACGCGTCAGCGCGAGGTGTATGTGGAGAATGAGCCACTGGTGCAGATCGAGACACAACGCCCACAAGCGTAGCTTCAGCCAAGCAACAAATGAAAGCCGCACGATGTGAGTCGTGCGGTTTTTTGTTGTCGGTGCCAACTCTATTGAAGCACACAACCCTCGAATCATTTCTTGTCGCGAAATACGCTAAACAGCAGCACCAGTGAGGCCATCCAGAACAGTAATGCGGTCCAGAATTGCGCCTTCATCGAAGTTGTCCATTCCACGCTCCTGTTGGTCTGGATTGCAGCGGTTGGCGAAATTTGAATATCACTGCCGTCCGGCAGCGTCAAATAGCCAACCGGCGGGCCAAGCACGGATGGATAAAATGGAGCGGTAACAACACAGTCGGCGGAAGGTGCCAAGCCGAGCATTTTCACCCGGTTGCATGTTTCCATGTCAAGTCTCAGTTCATATATATCCGCAACATGCGCCGCAATATCCCAGATACAAAAAAAGCCGATCAACAGGCAGACAATTGCGGTAAATATCTTCATATCGTCACTCTTGCTGCGAAGTTCCATTTACGCCTCCTGGCAGAATTTACAAAACACACTTAGAGAACGGGCAATCACAAACACGCCTATTTAACATGAAGCTCGCGCAACGATTCGTTTGCTCTCTCGCCCGCTTGCGGGATAACCAGCGACTTGGCTGCATCTTCTTGCCGCCTGGTCGAATGGCTAGTTGTTACTGGGGAGAGAGAAACGGGCATAGCGGGTTTCATTATCAATGTGGCAGCTTGCCACGCCCATTAGGATGGATTGTTATATCCCACGGGGTCATGGTGGTATGCCGCAAATGTCTAACAAATGTCTAACATATGCTGACCTTACCTTTGAATCTGGCAAACCGGCAATGGGGCGACTATCAGGAATCAATTTAGAAAAGCCGCTTAAATATTTGCATCAGTTTGAACCACAACCTTTCAATTCCAACACTATTCTCCCATTACGACTGCTTCGGTGTACAATTTTAACGCTGCCATGAAGATTGACTATGACACACCAATTTGATGCGATTGTTGAAAAATATTCAGCGGGGTGCTTTGTGCCTTCCGCTCCTGCACTGCTGGGCTATCACACACAGGCCAATCCACTTTACACTCTGATGGAGCGCATCCGTGAAGCTATCGAGCTTTGTCTTGAAATTCAGGATGACACAATAAAACCGCTCGATTGTGTCATGGTTCAACGCGTCTCAATTACTACATGACATCCATCCTCATCCTGACAGGCCAAGAGCCATTGTCGGTCTTGGAGAAGGCCGGTTTTGAACAAACCCGCATCCAAAATAACCATCATTTTTTTCAGCATCAGGATGGCAGCTCGACAGTAGTGCCAGTTCACTATGGCGAAACCATTGGGTCGGGATTACTCGCCAAGATTTCTCATGACTGTGACCTGAGTCGTGAGCAATTCCAAAAGCTCCTTTAACTCGTGCAGTGTGCAATAAGCATAGTACATTACACCACGCAAGCATGAATAATATGGATCAAACACTCGGCATCCTGTTCCAGCTCTGCCAGTCGCTACTGGTGGTGGTGCTCGCGCCGCTGCTGACGGGTTGGGTGAACCAGTGCCGCGCCTGGCTACAAAACCGCTCCGGCCCCGGTTTGTTGCAGCCCTTCCGCACGTTGCGCAAGCTGTTCCACAAGGATGCGGTCATCGCCTATAACGCCTCGCCGCTATTCCGCGTCACACCCTATATTCTGTTCGGCTGCATGTGGCTGGCGGCGGCGATCATTCCGATCATCGCGGTGGATTTGCCTTTCTCTCCCGCCGCCGATGTGATCGCGCTAGTCGGCGTGTTTGCGCTGGCACGGGTGTTTATCGCGCTCGCCGCGATGGATATCGGCACCGCGTTCGGCACGCTCGGTGCACGGCGCGAAATGCTGGTGTCGTTTCTCGCCGAGCCCGCATTATTGATGGTGCTATTCACCGCTTCGCTGATCAGCCAGTCGACGCAGTTGCCGCGCATCGTGGAAGCGCTGGCGCATCACCAATTTGTGCTGTATCCCAGCCTCGCCTTTGCCGGACTGGCTTTTGTGATCGTGTTGCTGGCCGAAAATGCGCGCATCCCGGTGGACAACCCAGGCACCCATCTGGAGCTGACCATGATCCATGAGGCGATGATCCTGGAGTATTCGGCGCGCCATCTGGCGCTGATCGAATGGGCGAGCAGCCTGAAACTGCTGGCCTATATTTCGCTCGGCATTGCCCTGTTTTTTCCGCACGGTATCGCCGAGGTGGGCAATTGGAGCGCACTGCCGCTGGCCATCGCCGTACTGCTGGTCAAACTGGCCCTGGCAGGCGCCGGTTTGGCCCTGCTGGAAACGCTGCTCGCCAAGATGCGCATCTTCCGTGCGCCGGAGTTTCTGGGCACGGCGTTCCTGCTGGCGGTGCTGGGGTTGCTGATCCACTTCTTGTTAGGCGCATGATGGAGACCCCCATAAAACCATGAGCTATACCATCCAGTTCGTCAACCTGCTCGCGGCGATATTGCTGCTGATCGTCTTTGCGATGCTGTCGCAGCGGCGCATCCTGTCGCTGATCAACCTGTTTGCCTGGCAGGGGCTGGTATTGTCGGTCAGCACCTTTGTGGTAGCGTATTCGACGGCGCAGCACCACCTGTATTATTCCGCCGCGCTGACCCTGCTGCTGAAAGTGTTGGTGCTGCCCTGGCTGCTGCATCGCCTGATCCGCAAGCTGAACGTGAGATGGGATGTGGAAACGCTGATCAACATTCCCACCACCATGCTGGTCGGCATCGCGCTGGTGATTTTTTCCTTCAACCTGGCCGCGCCGATCTCGCAGCTGGCCGAAGGCATCACCCGCGGCCTGATCGGCATCGCGCTGGCCAGCGTGCTACTGTCGCTGCTGATGATGCTGACGCGGCGCAAGGCGATTTCGCAGGTGGTCGGCTTCCTGGCGATGGAAAATGGCCTGTTCTTCGCCGCGACCAGCGCCACGCACGGCATGCCGCTGGTGGTGGAACTGGGCATCGCGCTGGACGTGCTGGTGGCCACCTTCATCTTCGGCATCTTCTTCTTCCAGATTCGCGAGACCTTCGACAGCTTGGACATCACCCACATGGAAAAGCTCAAGGATGATTGACCTGCAACTCATGGCGCTGCTGCTGACCCCGCTGCTGGGCGGCCTGCTGCTGGCCGCATTCGGTTCGCGCCGCTGGGCGGCGGAGCTGAATTCGCTGATGAGTTTCTGCACGTTTGCCGCCGCGGTGGCGCTGACGGTGCGCGTGGTTGAATCAGGGCCGCAAGTCGCATTCAACGAACAATTCTTCATCGACCAGTTCAACGTATTTCTGGTCGCGCTGACCGCTTTCGTGGCCTTCACTACCTCGCTGTTCTCACGCCCTTACATGCGCATCGAGCAGCACCACGGCAAGCTCTCCACCGGGATGCTGCACCTGTACTACAGCATGTATCAACTGTTCACCTTCACCATGCTGGTGGCGCTCACCACCAACAACATGGGCATTATCTGGGTGGCGATGGAGGCGGCCACGCTGACCACGGTGCTGCTGGTCAGCCTGTACCGTACCCCCGCCAGCCTCGAGGCGGCGTGGAAATATTTCATCCTGTGCGGCGTGGGCATCGCGCTCGCGCTGTTCGGCACCATCCTGCTGTATTTTGCCGCCGAGCGCGTGCTCGGCCAGGGCGGCACCGCCCTGCTTTGGACGCACTTGAATCAGGTCAAGGGCGAATTGGAGCCGACCGTGCTCAAGCTGGCGTTCATCTTCCTGCTGGTCGGTTACGGCACCAAGATCGGGCTGGTGCCGCTGCACAGTTGGCTGCCGGATGCCCATGCGGAAGGTCCCACGCCGGTTTCTGCGGTACTTTCCGGCCTGCTGCTGAATGTTGCGCTCTGTGCGGTGATGCGCAGCAAGGTGCTGGTGGATGGCTCACTTGGCACACATTTCGCGGGCAATCTGATGATGGGTTTCGGCCTGTTGTCGGTGGTGGTTGCCGCATTGTTCCTGTCGCGGCAAAAAGACATCAAGCGCATGTTCGCCTATTCCTCGATTGAACACATGGGGCTGATCACGTTTTCCTTCGGCATGGGCGGGAAAGTGGCGACCTTCGCGGCGCTGCTGCACATGACCATGCATTCGCTGACCAAGTCGGCGATCTTCTTCGCGGTCGGTCATGCGGTGCAAAAAGCAGGCACACAGCAAATGGAAAACATTCGCGGCATGTTGCAAATCAGCCCCACGGTCGGCTGGGGGCTGATGCTCGGCACGTTCGCCATCCTTGGTATGCCGCCGTTCGGCGTGTTCGCCAGCGAATTCCTGATTATCACCACGGCGATGCACGACTACCCGTGGACGACGCCGATCCTGCTGGTCGCGCTGGGCATCGCATTCGCTGCCATTTTCGGCAAGATACAGCCGATCGTGTTCGGTGAGACCACCGCGCAACGCCTGCCGCACTCGCCTGCCCTGCTGCCGGTGTTCGCGCACTTGTTGCTGGTGCTGATCCTCGGGCTGTATATGCCGCCCTATCTGGCCAACTGGTATCGCCAGGCGGCGGCTTTGTTAGGATAAGGCATGCCCATCACCCATCCCAATCTGCACCTGGCTCGGCTGGACGGCGCGATTCCCGCATGGCTTGGCGAGATCAAGCCGGACGATCTGCTGCCGATCTGCCAAGACGTCTCCGATGGTGGCGGGCGGCTGGTGGCGCTATGGGGTAGCGATGTCCGCGAGCGGTGCAACGGTTTTGCCTTGCACGTCGCGCTGGTCAATGAGGCGGGTTTGATTTGTTTGAGCATGGCTTTGGATGCCGTGCAGCCTGTCTATCCTGACATTAGCCGTATCTTTCCGGCGGCCAGCAGGATGCAGCGCGCGGCATACGACCTGCTCGGCATTTACGCGCACGAAGGCCACGACCACCGCAAATGGGTGCGCCACGGTGCGTGGCATAGCGGCAGCTTTCCGTTGCGCAAGGATTTCGATGCCGCACAGAGCCGCGCCCCTCTCTCTAACTCTCTGAGTAAAACAACTAGCCATTCGACTAGGCTGCAAGAAACCGCAGCCGAGTCGCTGGTTATCCCGCAAGCGGGAGAAAGGACAAACGAGAAAGGCAATCTTGAATCCTTGGAGCCTGATGCCTATCCATTCGTGCAGGTCGAAGGACAGGGCGTACATGAAATTCCAGTGGGGCCGATACATGCCGGTACTATTGAACCGGGACATTTCCGTTTTTCCGTGGTCGGCGAAAAAGTGCTGCGTCTCGAAGAGCGCTTGGGCTACACGCACAAGGGTATCGAGAAACGTTTCGAGAGCATGACGTTGCAACAGGGCGCGAAACTGGCGGGCCGAGTCAGCGGCGACAGCACCGTCGCCTATGCGTGGGCCTATGCGATGGCCGCCGAGAGCATCGCCGCCGAGACT
>Ga0209211_10007681_pt1 | contig 15051 bp, 8 predicted proteins | sample RifGroA2_FD_183992 | JGI IMG/M metagenome (GOLD analysis project Ga0209211, IMG submission 183992) | Groundwater microbial communities from Rifle, Colorado, USA - Groundwater A2 (SPAdes) (version 2) | ecosystem: Environmental > Aquatic > Deep subsurface > Groundwater | place: Rifle, Colorado... | reverse complement strand
GGGAGCGGCCGGGCCAAGGCCCACGTTTATTGGGCCGGCCGGCCGCGCAAAAGGAGGTTTTTGTAAGATGCAGACCTCCTTGGGAGCAGGTGCAAGGCGCGTAAGTGCCGCCGCCCTGCGAACCGCCTTCTCGCGGCAAGCATTGGAGGCCGCGCGGCGTGGCCGACAGTGCGGCATCTCGCGGATAAGCTCGGGACTCCTTCGCTAAAACAGACCGATAGTGGTATTTACAATGTTTCCTCGGGGTGTTGCGCGAAGTAAGCTCGAACTTTGATAGTGAAGCTCCGCCAGTTATTAGTTGAAGTAAGCGGCGGGCGCTACCTCCGCGGAAGCCCGGCGGCCCTCTCAGGAGGGGTTCAGCGAGCGGGCCGCCAAGGGCGGCTGAGCGAGCGGCGAAGGGGAACGACGTTCCCCTTGCGGAGCACCGGGCCCGCACCTTGTAAGGCCCGGCGGTTAATCCGCCCCGAGCGAAAGCGAGGGGTGCGAAAGATGGAGAGGTGTGTGAGCGGTTGAAACAGCAGGTCTCGAAAACCTGTAAGGGTCAAACCTTCGAGGGTTCGAATCCCTCCCTCTCCGCAGATTTCTGCTTTTAAAAAAATCCGCAGAAAAATTGCCGTTTTCTGCGCGCGCGGAATTAAAATTAAATATAAATTCCCAAGGTTTTTTGAACTCGACGGAAAGCCGCCGCCTGCCTATACGGAAGTTCGAACCGATCTTTTTCAACTTTTCCCTGTTTTCCTCCGCTTTTCCGCTCTCCGCCAGTTCCCCGACGTGAACCGACTCGCGGTATAATTCTATCTCCGGTTCGAACCGATTGGCTCCCTGCCGGGCAAAAGCAGCGAGTTTGTTTTCAATTTCCTTTTTATCGTTGACCAATTGGGCTTTACGCTCAGCGTATTCGGACTGAGTAAGGTGGCCTTGCAGCACCAAATCCAGCAATTTGCCCAATTGGTCAGTAAGGATAACCAAATTACCTCGCAGCTTTTGCCGGGCACTCTCCCCGGCCTGGGCCAACGCGGCTCGTTCCTTCTCCGCTATCAGGATGAGCCCGTTGGCCAGGGCCGGGGGTAAGGAAACAGATTTTAGTTCTCCTTTTATTTGTTTCTCGATTTCTTCCTCTCTAGTGAAAGGCTCGTCGCAAGGCCCTTTGCGCTTTGTACAGCGCAGATAATTATGAGACTTCTGTGTTTCTGTGGTAATAAAGCACCCGCAAGTGGAACAGTGGAAGACCCCACGGTAGGTGTAAGGCTTCAGCCTTGGCCCCTTGGGCTTGCTTTTACGGAGCATTACAGCCTGGCACGTATCAAACAACGCTTTGGTTATGATCGGCTCGTGCTTCCCCTCGTAGAGCTCACCCTTATACCTTATAAGACCGTAATAGACGGGATTCTTGAGCATATACTGATAGTTGCCTACTGAAAGGGCGGTATGCCGCCCTTTTAGTCCGACCTCGTTCATTATGCGGCGCACTTCGGCCAGCGGGTAATCGCCGGTAGCGTAAAGTTCAAAGGTCTTCCGGATAAAGACCGCCCGGTCTTTATCCGGATAGATCGTCCGGGTGTTCTTGTCGTTCAGGTAGCCGAGCGGCGCACAACAAGGCCAGATGCCGTTGCGGAGTTTTTGCCGAAAACCGCGACGTATGTTTTCTGAAAGGTTATCAACGTAGTATTTGGACTGGCCGAACGCTATTGAGAGCATAAACTTGCCCTGCGGCGTGGGGTCAAACCAAAAGGTAGGGAACTTTAAGGCTGTAATCTTGCCGGTGTCCACAAGATACACCACCATGCCGCCATCAATACTATTCCTCGCAAGGCGGTCAGGGTGCCAGGCAATTATGCCCTGCGCCTTACCGGCCTCGATAGAGGCTATCATATCGTTGAAGATCTCGCGGCCCGGCTCTTTAGCGGTCTTGCTCTCTATGAACTCGCGGGCGATTATGAGTCCTTCCTTTTTGGCGTACTCGCGCAACTCGGCAAGCTGCGCCTCGATGGACAGGATTTGGCGGTCCGGCTCGTCGGTGGACTTTCTGGCGTAAAGGAAATACCGCATATCAAGGCTCTGCATACCTTACCTCCGTGCTCTTAATGCAGGTTTGGCCCAGCAGGGCGAAACCTGCATTAAGTGCTATTCTGCCACTCTCCGCCGAGCGTAGGGCCGGCTTGGCGTAGCAACGCTAAGACGGCCTTACGTGCGGCGCGTAAAGAGGAGATCGGTTCGGGAAACGCGCCAGCGTTTCCTCAGGGCGCCAGCCCTGAAACTTCCGTATAGGCAGGCGGCGGCTTTCCGTCGAGTTCAAAAAACCTTGGGAATTTATATTTAATTTTAATTCCGCGCGCGCAGAAAACGGCAATTTTTCTGCGGATTTTTTTAAAAGCAGAAATCTGCGGAAGCTCAGGGATAAAGTTCGAGACTACCTGGCGCAACATCCCGAGGAATCATTATAAATACCGCTTTCAATCCATTTCCTCGAAGGAGTCCCGCTCTTATCCGCGAGAAGCCGTCGCAGGCGTGGCCACGAAGCGCGGCCCCGCACTGCTCCTTGCCGCGAGAAGCGGGGTCCGCAGGCTCGCCCACACGCCGGCCGCTTAAGGCGGCCGGCTGCGGGCTCGCTCTGCTCCACCATAAGGTGCCCCGCTCTTAAACAAAGCAGAAAATTATTCCCCGCGCGCATAAATCTAAAATGCAGACCACCTTTCGTCCGTTTACTCTCCGAGCACGAACCATTCAAGGTTGTATGTCCGTGCGAACAAAAGGACCTTGTGATAGTTGACAAAGATTTCGGCCAGTTCATTCTGTTCGTAAGCGTCGTCAAAAAGTTCGTTCACCCTCAGGCGGTACTCCCCGGCCCTGCTATCGTTCTCAGAAGCGGCTTCGGCCAGAGTTTTATCAATAATGGTTGCCATCAGTCCGAGATTTCGCCAGACCCCGTTTTTCTCGACGTCAACAGACTTTTTAACGCGTTCATGGAGCAGTTCCTGAAAATCAGGTCCCTCATAAGGCTCAAACTCCGGGTTCAAGACTCCAGTGACGCCAGGCCGAGAATACCACCACGCTCCATGCTTTCCAATCGCTGAAACCGGAGGGAACGTTGAAGCCTGAACTATGCTGTTGCGCCTCGTATGAGCATAAAGCTGTGTTACCCTGTGAAAAACCGGAGCCGCGTAGCACACTAAGGCTTGGTTTCCCAGGTTAGAAGCAACACGCAGAAGCGTTCCTTGTTGTGGTGAGTCTATGTCGATTTTGTAGATAGGGACGCTGAGAGGAAAAACGGAAAGCCCGCGCGGCAATCGTGAAAAATATTGCGGCCTCTTGGCCTGAATGAACAGATTTAACCTGAAGTCCGGAAATCGCCGCTTTGCCCGGCGCTTTTTCCAGATAAAATCCCAGTCATACCGGTTAAGATAAACTCCGTCGGGCCGGGTTCGTCCGAAGAGATTCCAGAACGCGGGGTTCGTAGCAAAAGCAGCCCGGTCGATGCCGATGTGCTGCTCAAAGACCTGTCCCGGAGACCAGACAAGTTTCGAGCCGGCCTCCAACTGGTTATACAACGGCGCCTCGTATTCTTTTTCTTCAAACTCCGCAGATTTCATAAGCCCCCCAGTGTCTGCGCCTAAATGGACGTGACGCACATTACCCCTACTACTACCCTTATTATACCACATTACCCTTTCTAATCCAAGGCGAGCCCGGCCCCTTCCCCAGACATTTAAGTTTCCCTGCGCCACGGAGATCCTTTAAAATCAGGCGTATCATATCCCGGCTTACGCCTGGGCAGGCCCGCTCCAGGTCGGTCAGTGTGAACTTACCATCAAAAGACCTTATCGCGTCCAGGACCAGCGTGGTCTTGGCGCCTTTCGCGGATTTTACCTGCCCCGCCCGGCTTTCAAACTCACCGTAGGCCCGCCGGATTATCGCCAGCAGGTAATTCAGCCAGGGGATAATGTCATGCTTTCCCTCGTGCCAATGCTTTGAACTTTCAAGGAGGACCCTGTAATAGTCCTCGCGTGTGTCCTCAATAAGTTTTTCAAGGCTTATATACCGGCCGACCTCAAGGCCATGCTGGTAAAGCGCCAGCAGGGTCAGCAGCCGGGCCACACGGCCATTGCCGTCCCGGAACGGGTGGATACATAGAAAGTCCAGCACAAGAGTAGGAATAGCCAATAGCGGGGGCACATGCTCCTGGTTAATGGCATGGCGATACAGCAGGCAAAGTTCCTCTACGGCTTTAGGGGTTTCCTTATGAGGCACAGGCCTAAACCTGATAAACGGGGCCTTGCCGGGTTTTGTCTCGATTATCTCATTGTCCACCCGTTTGAACTGCCCGGAGTCGCCGGAGCCTTCCTGTATTATGAAGTGCAATTTCTTAAGCAAGGCCGGCGTTATGGCGAGCTCGGCGTAATTGGTGTGTATCAAATTCAAAGCCTTGCGATACCCCTGCACCTCTTCCTCTGACCTGTCTTTCGGGCGGATATTGCCTAGCACAAGCGGCTTAAGGCGGTCCGGCTGGACGGTGACGCCTTCGATGCGGTTTGAAGACTCCGCGCTTTGGATTAACGCCATCTCGCGCATAACTTTCAGAAGCTGCGGGGCCTGTTTGGCGTAAAGCTCCTGCCTGCCCTGGCTCTGGGCGATATCGGTCATCAGCCATACCGAGCCCGACGGTATTGCGAAATCTTTTAAGCGGCTATTACGGAAGGATAGCATAAGATTCTCCAATGAAGACCAGAAAATATCTCGCGCTAAAGCTAAAAATAAAAAGGCGGCTGATTGTCAGGCAAAAAATCCCCCAATCAGCCGCCCCAACATTTTTACTGATAGGATCCGTCTCAGAATTTCTTCTTCAACGTAATCCGCTGCACGCTGCCAAGCCCCGTCTCCGGGGAAACAGCGTAATCCAACTGCGCGCCCAGCGCCATTACGCCCGCGCCCACGCAAAGGCCGCTCTTCTCATTGTTCTGCGTAAGCCCGGTCAGGCCGTAGCCGCCGCGCAAGGCAAAACCAAGGCTGTTGCCGGTCATCATGGCGTATTCGGTGCCGGCGGAAAAGACGGTCTGTTTGTCATAGACCAGTCTTTTTACGTCAAGAGATAGCCCCATACCGGGCAACACCATAAAGGTTGCCCCTAGATTAACGCTTAACGGTAAGTTATCACGCTGGGAAATATATTTTATGCCATTCCCAAAGTTTTGCACACCAAAACCCAGCATCACAGGGGCAACACTCAGCCTATGCTTTGCACCCAAATCCACGGCAAAGGCTTCTGCCCTGACACCCGCGATACTGCTTTGTATGTATTTTACTGCGCCTCCAATGTTCTTAAAACCAAAACCAAAACTTATCGCCTGATCGTAGGCGCTAAAACCACCACTTGCGGTTCTATCATCGCTTCTGCCTTCGATAGAACTGTTCGACAGCCGGGTAATACCTACCCCAAAGACCAGGCTCTTCTTGATAGGTACGCCAAAACCTATAAAGTCATAGTTTGCATCCATCAGCCATTTACTGTGGCTAAAAGCCAGCTCTGGGCCTGCCATTTCAAATAGCCCTGCTGGGTTGTAGCTCAGCGCGTTAATCCCAAAGGCCGACGCCACTCCCGCCGAGCCCATTCCGCTGAAGCGCGCGTCCGTATCTATTTTAAGAAACTGCGCGCCGGTAGTACCCGCCTTAGCTGAAGCCGAAACAAGAAGAAGTCCGGAAAATATTAGAATTGTTTTTTTCATATTTTCCTCTTTACCGAATTACAGCGAAGCGGCCTTTGGCTTTCAATTTGCCGCCAGTCCGCTCGGCCTCAATCGTATAGTAATACACCCCACTGGCAATACGGCCTCCCCACGCATATTCATAGGCGTAAACCGAACCTATCACCGGCGGTATCCCCGTAACAGTATGTTCATGCACCAACTGCCCCGCCACCGTGTAGATTTTAAGTTTTATGCTGTCCGCTATTCCCACCTCAACATGGAACACTGGCACCTTGCCACCCTTGGCCGGGTTTGGGTAGACATAAACTTCACCTAAGGTAAAGTCGGCAGAATGTCCCACCTCCTGAACACTGACCCCGGACTGCTCTCCGGCGGCGCGGAACACTCTGCCGCCGACCGCCGTGGACACCACCACCTGGTACAGCGAGAAGTGTCCCACCTTAGCCTTCACCACCTTTTCAGTTGCGTCTATGGTGGAAGTTAAAGGTTCCCAGTCTTTTGAGGACGGGTTCCAATAGGCAACCTGAAGTCTTTCCTTTTTCGGATCGTAGCTCTCGTAAGGCAGCGAGATCTCCACGGGCTCGTCGAACACCGTGCCATCAGGGCCGAATTCAAAAGGCTCGCCGCGGCGGACAAAGCCCTTGCCCTGAGCCTTCTTGTCTCGCTCAAGGCGGTCGGCCTGGCGCTCAAAAAGGTCCATCACATCTATATCGGTGTCTTCGCGCAGGGCTCTGGCGCCTATGTCCACGTAGGCCCGGCCAGGGTGCTTCCACCGCCCGCCATGGCCCTTGCGGATCCGGCCAGGATTTATTACGCGCAAGTAATCCTCGGCGGTAAAGGTCGTATCGTCGTCAAAAGAGCCTTCTACAGTGACTACACTCACAGCATTAACCGACAGCACTGCTGCCAGGGCTTTCCTGTCGAATTTGACCATTGAGCAGAAGACTTTTGGTTTCTTGTAGCACTTACTATTATCCTTGTCCCGGCCCCAGCCCTTGGCGCAGCCACCGCGGCCGTCATCATCTAGCGCGTAAAGCGGCCGGGCTAGCGCCGTCCCGTTGATCTTGGTTATCCGGATGGTTTCCTCGTCGAAGCCACCGCCGACGGCGCTCGAGACAGTAAGCCTGGCCTCCACATAACGCCCTTCGCTCTTGAGGTTAATGACCGAGGGTTCAAAACTGAGAGTAACCTCGCGGACAGTTCCCGTACTGCCCCCGGCAACCTGCACCACCACGCTATGCGCGGCTTCGACATTACCTATATTGTCCAGAGCATGCCAGGCGAGGCTGTGCTGGCCTGCAGGCAGCGTGAAGGTGCTCACAAAGATGGCTTCTGAAGAACCGTCCACTGAGTAGCGCACCTCGGCCACGCCAGACCCCGCGTCCAGCGCGGCAAATCCGACGTATGCCCCGGCAGGCAGCACACCACCAGTCGCCGAAGAGAATACCACTTCCGAAACAGGCGGCGTGAAGTCCACGTTAAGGGTGATGGTCTTAGCCGCTTCGGCGTTGCCCGCGTTGTCTGCGCTGTGCCAAGCCAGCGTATGCGCGCCCTCCGAAGAGATAAAGACCGCGCCGCCAACAATGGACGGTGCCCCTCCATCCAGCGCTAGATAAGTAGCCGCCACACCCGAGCCAAGCCTATCGCCAGCCACCCGCATATCATCAGTGGCGGACAACATTAGCTGTGTGACAGAACTGATAAAGATGGTTCCGTTGTTAAATTTCGGCTCGCCTATTGTAAGGGTGGTCACGGGGGCCAGGGGATCGTGTATCACTTCAAAGACTCCCGACACCGCCTGCGTGGAGTTCCCCGCCGCGTCGGTGGCAGTCACCTCCAGTCGCCACACCCCATCATCCAGCACCATCGGGTTCAGCACATCTCCGCTGTGCACAGACACCCGCGCAGAGCCTGACCCCAGAGGTTGCCCCTTGTCCAGCACCTGCACCAGCGCCGCAGTCGATGCCGCTGCGTTATCCAGAGTGTCAGCCACGGCAAAACTTATAGTGACGACATCCTTGCCAGCGACGAAAACACCACCGACAGTTGGGGAAGCAATGATAACAGAAGGCGCGGTTAAATCAAGACTGACCGTCGCGGTGGCACTAGTTATATTGCCGGCAACATCGCGGCACCACCCGGAGATGGCCTGCCCCTTTCCTTCGGTGGGAACGGTTGAAGATGAACACCAAGCAAGGCCAGAGAGGCTGTCTGTGCCATGAAAAAAAACAGTTGCCGGAGCATTGTTCCAGCCTGTAGCGTTGGGAGCAGGCTCCAGTATATACGATACTACCGGCGGAGTGGTGTCAATATTTACCGTGAATGCCGCGGTAGAAATCCAACCAGCAAAATCGCGGCAGTACCCGAAACCAACTTGGGCATATCCCTCCCCTTGAAAAGCTTCTCCAGGTGAGCACGAATCAATACCCGATAGCGCGTCCTCACCGACGAAACCCACAAAAACCGGAACATTATTCCAGCCAGCCGCATTAGGTGCGGGAGATTTACTAACCAAGACGGCGGGTGGGACAAGGTCTATGCTCACCGTGGCCGTGGAATAAGAGACATTCCCAGCCATATCGCGACATGACCCGGGAATCTTCTGTCCTTTACCTTCCGCATCAACTACAGAGGAAGTGCACCCAGTCACCCCCGACAGCGTATCTGTACCGACGAAAACCACCCGGATACTTCCCTTGCTCCAGCCTGCATCATTGGGAAGCGGCTCAAGTCGGGACCCTATCTCTGGAGCGGATTTGTCTATGGCAAAAACCAGTTCCTTCGTTGCCTCTTTATTCCCAGCAATATCCTCAGCATAGTATTTGAAAGTGTGCCGTCCTTCAGAAGAAATGCTTACGGAGCCAGAATACTCCGTTTCCGGCCCCTCATCCGCCGTAAACATAATCCGTTTTATTCCCGACGTCAAATCATCCGCGGCAATCGCGATTTGCACATCGGATGAGTACCATCCGTTGGCTAAAACCCCGGAGAGCGTTACCAGGCTGACTGGGGCTGTCATATCTATTTTCAGTCCGGACACCATCGCCATCCCGGAATTGTCGGCTTTGTCTACGGAGACAACAGATGTAGAAACCTCGATTCCCTCTTCGGACACGACGATGTCTGCCGGACAGGATTTAACCCCGGATAAGGCATCAGAACAGATGAACTTAAGAACAATCGCAGTGTTGTTCCAACCCTGGACATCAGCCGTAGGCGCCGCGCTATAACTCAAGTCGGGGGGAGTTTTGTCAATATCTACGGTTAAGGTAGTGGTTGAGGAATTGCCGGCATTATCCAAGCAGTAACCGGCAACAAGCTGGCCGTAACCCTCTGAAGTCAGCAGTTTTGGGGGTTCGCAGAAAGCCAGACCAGACACGGAATCCGTCCCGCTAAATACTACCGTCACAGCGGTATTGTTCCAGCCTGACGTATTCCGGACTGGTTCCAGCAAATACGATAGACTTGGGGTAGTTGTATCTATTTTGAACACAGCGCTCTTTTCGGTTTCAGTGTTACCGGCTTTATCAGTCGCCCTAAACCTAATGAGATGGGAACCTTCGGCACTTACGCTTAAGGATGCGCTATAGACAGCATAGGGAGCATCGTCCAATTGATATTCCACCTGAGCAACTCCAGACACGTCATCTGCAGAAACAAGAGACAAGACAACCGGAGATATATGCCAATCATTTTGCCCAAGCGTACCACTAACCAGCAACTTTGTTAACGGGGCCTCCATATCCGGATAGAGAATTGCGAACACACACAAAGAGTCGATTTCGACCTCGATCCAATTTTCGGTTGTATTCTGGCGCAGTTTATGGACAACCTGCCATGCCCCACTTTTATACTTATACACGTTCAAGGACGACTCATCGCTGACACCGGGGGGCAAGGGTTCGGGATAAGAGAACCTTGCCTTCGCCGCCGGTGCGAAAACCACACCATCCGGCTTTATATCATAGATTGCGCCAAAAGTACCAAAACCTGCTTCTGCCGCACTTGAAATGGCCATACCCACAGACGGAGTTGTTGTGTCTACAACCGTTAAATAGACATTGGTGGCCCCTCCGTTCAGGGTTGCATTTTGATAAATCAGGGACAAATATTCGGAAGTAACGCTGCACAACGTGTGAGCCACCGCAACAGGGGACCAGTTCGCCCAATTCCCGTTCAAATCAGCGGTTTTGAGCCTAAAGTAATATGTGGTATTCGCATTAAGCCCTGAAATATCTTTCGACTCAATGTTTCCGGACGCAATACTTGTTGACCAGGCAATCTCCGTAAAATTTGTAAATGTGTCCGTTTGAGAATACTGCAAACTATACTTTCCGGCATAGATATTGCCAACAACCCCATTATCGCCAGCGGACGTCCATTCCAATATGATCGTTCCCGTGGAGACATTCTTGGCAACCAAATCAACTATTTGAGCTGGCGGTTGGTATTCCGGGACGAAACCAACAACGATTACACTTTCAGATGATTGTGACTGAGAATAGTTCGGGGTGAAACTAATAGTAACCCCATACTCGGTTTGCGAGTGAGCGCCTTTCAGCAAGGAGCATATTAAAAAGGCTGCAATGCCGAACGGTTTTAGTTTCTTATATGTCATATGTGACCGGGTGTTGCGTTAGCGTGGCTCATATACCTGGAGAAGACTGTTGTCGTAGAGAGTGATAAAGACATAGCCGCGATTATCAACATGCATAGCACTAATGTTGGAGTAAGAGCCGCTTACCGGCCACTCTGAGACGAAGTTGCCATCCGGATCGAACTTGTGGATATACCAGTTATTTCTATCCGCCACATACACGTACCCATACTTATCAACAGAAAGGGCACCGACCTGCCCAAGCCTACCATTGGGAGGATAGCTCGTCCCACAAGAACCAAAGGTTTTCAATAATGTATGATCCTTAGTGTATTTCCTCACATCGCACATTTCACCGATATAAACATCCCCTGTGTTCGGATCAACCGCGACTGCGCGCGGATCATTAAATCCAGCCCAAACAGGAGACCTTGCCAATGAGGATTTGGTTAATGTTTCCACCCAGTTATTAGATGGATTTGCGGAATAAACCAGGCCATTCACGTCATCAATGGCAACAGCTTCGGCTCCCGACGATGTTCCGCCAGTTAAAACGATATTCCCCGCGGTTGAAATCTTCCGAATAGCTCCAGTATTGCTTGCCAAATACAAATATCCGTCCTTGGAAAAAGCAATTCCACCAAGTATCGGGAAGCCGTATGGGTTCGGTATTGGCCAGGAAGCAAGCCCATCACCCGCGGGGGAGAATTTGCTAATCCAATTATCCCCGGAAGCACTTACATATATGTTTCCATCGGAATCAGTAGTCACCCCTCTAGGCTTGGTGATATATGAACTTATGGTTTTCACTAACGCGTATGTCGTCGTTATAATCGGCAATGGTTCCACAACGATTGTTACAGATGAATATTGAACATCCGTCAGGGTTACAGGGGTAATCGCAGTTGGGGATCTGAAACGCAAATTAAAAGCTGTTTTCGAACCGGCCGCTAACGACGAAACAAAAGACGTGTTTGCAGTAGAAATGTTTCCGGTATTGGGTGAAATTTCCCATGACATGGAGTATGCATTTAGGCCTGGACTATCGGCAAGAACCCAGTTCTGCGTATCGGTGGCGCGAATTTTTGCCTTAACGGCATCGGTGCCAATATTTTCTATGGTAAATGTCGACGGCGTGACCCAAGTCCCTGCGCCGCCAGAACCGACATTCCAGTTGCCCGGTGTAATATTTACCCCGACCAACGCCAGGGCCTCCGACGCACAAATCAGGAAAGGGACCAGCAGCACAAGAAAACTCTTGATGTTCTTCTTCATTTAGCGTAATCCTCCACTGCAAGTATGCTAGAAATAATGAGGCATCACAAAAAACAGACATCGTGATTACTTTTTTTCTTTTTGTGTTTCAATCAATAATGGCAATAGCCATTCTATATTGAAAGTCGTCGCGCGCTTGTTTTTTTGCGTTATCCGCACCATCGCGTGCCATCGCTTCCCGTAATACAACCTATCCTTCGGAATTACGATGTGTTGCCCGGTCAAATTGGCGACACTATTGGGCGGCACGACAACCTCTGCAGATTTGGGGACAATCCAATCCGAATTTGGGATATCCGCATAGCCCCAGAACGGGTCTTTCTGCATCTCCAAGCAGGAAAAAAAGGAAACCTCAAATACCGCCGCCTGATCCGTCTTGTTCGCTATCTGCAACAGATACCCATCCGGACCAGCCAGTTCGTTGTTTTGGCCTATTTCAACGTTAAAGACCTTAATATATGCCGGACCGACCAGCACTTCAGCGGACTTCAATTCGGTACCAGACAAAACAAGTCCGGCCGCGAGCAAAAACACATTTTTTGTATTTATCATTTCCCCCATTTCAGTAAACCCTACCTTGTAACTTAACACAGGAATCCTGTCCTGTCAAGGCCCCCGTTTTAGAGCCCCCCTTGTTTTCCCCACTCACTCCCCCATTCCTACCCGGCATCACTCCTTGCGAATTGTACCGGCCACCTCTAAGGATTTTCGCCTATACTCCTCCGCTTTTGCATAGTCTTTTAACTGATAATAGGCCGCCGCCATGTTATTGAGCACTTCTGGTTTTGCCTCTGCGGTATAATTCAACGAGATTGCATAATCCGCTATCGCAGCAGCATAATCGCCAAGAAAATAGTTGACATTTCCCAATTGGAAATGGATGAGCGGATTGGGCAATATCGCAATAGATTTTGACATATACTCCTTAGCCACAACATAATGCCCCGCATTCATTTCGCTCAACCCTTTCCCCATCAATTCCACCTGAGAAAGTATCTTTGAAAATGCCGCTGGCACAGCAGCATCATCAAACAAGTCATCCGAAGATGCTACTGCAAAGACTCTTGGATCATATATCGGGTTGTATGATGCCACAAGATTAATGCTTTTGCGCGGCACATTAGTTCCGGGTGGCAGCACTCGATATATCCTGTATGAATTAGTCTGATATGCGAGGCTAAAATACGTAAGTTTATCCGGCGCAAAGTTGAATTTATAAGCCACTGCATTCTTTGCGAGTTTCAGATTATTGGAATAGTACCGGTACGACTCTTTGGAATGGTTGAAGACAAAAGAATTCTGATACAAAAAGTATGTGGCCCCATACTCCCGGCAGAATTTATAGAAATCATCCTCTGTCGAATACAACGCATACGCAAATTTCTCGACCTTACCCCTAATATATGCATTTTCGAATTTTGGTTGCAGATTAACTGCGCGCCCAGTGTATGCGAGCACAAAAGCGCCCATCGAAATATCGGACAAAAACACATCCTGCGGTTTTGTGTGTGTTCTTATCCAGTTAACAATACGCCTGTTATCGGCAGTATTCATGGTCGGTGGGGCATCCAACGGCGGTTGGAATTTAGCGATAGCAAAATAAGAAAGCGGGGTTAATATAAGAACCGCAAATAAGGCGCCATACATAGTTTTTCTTGATGCAACTGGATAGTTGCATAGCATCCCAGAGTATCTGCCGGCATAGACAGCAAGGAAGATAGCAGAAAACGAAATTTGCCGTATTACAAATACCGACAGCAAAACAAACGCTAGTGCCAAGCCACAAGATATAAATGCGGCGTGAGCAGGCTTTTTACACACATCACGCACTTCAAGAGCAATCGAGATTAACCCGAGTGGCAACAACAGCGACAATCTGGAAGCCCATTCATACACTGTCGGCGAGTCAAATTCTTCTATCCATAAAATCCGCGTGTCGAAGGGCAACAACAATGGGCTGTCGGGTTTTGCGAACAGATATTTTATTTTATAAAGGAACAAGGAATAAACGTGAAAATATCCCCCAACGTCGTTACTAAACAAAAAAGAAACACCCCCGGCCATAGCAAGCACCGTCAGAAAAACCAGGGCTGCCCTTAACCTGGCGATACCCAACCGGGCTTTAGCCGCGGCCGCCACAAACAACGCGGCCCATAATAGCATGGGGACAGAGAACAAGAAGTTACTAGCTTTTAAAACCGGAGAGAACAATCCGCCAAGGACGCCTGCCAAGAAAGTTGCCATTATAGGGACACCCAACTCCCCATCATCGTCATACCGCACAAAGAATGAGACCGCGACGATAAAACTCAACACCAAAAAATAAAACCTTGAATAGTGCCAACTATTTAACGCGGCATATGTAAATGCAGCCGAAAGAGCAGAGTACAGGTATTTTGGTTTTTCTTTCGCATTTGCCTTAACAGCCTTCACAAAAAATGCAAGCCCAAGGAAAATTAATGGCAAGGCGAAGTCCTCATAATTAAATCCGGCTATTGTCCGAGCCCAGCTTATTCTAGCTGTTAGATAAAACAGGACACTGAGCAAGCCACTAAGAGGATCCCCCCACAAAGCTCTGCCCAGCAAATAAACAGCGAGCAGCGTAAAAGAAGAGAAGACCCCAATAAAGTAGATGAGGAACACATGAAACGGCACGGCCTTACTATCGCCCCAAATGGCCCTGTATAAGTATCCCGCCGTGTATTCCATGAAAAGAGTAAATTCCTTATGCGGCCGGGCTCCTTCCGGGAATTGCGCAGCGATATCCACTTCCGGAATAGTTCCGTTATCGGCGACTAACTTCGCGTATCTGTATTGAAAAGCCGACTCCGTCCAGAATAACGCAGTATCATCTTTTGAATCGTAATTCGGCAACAGTTTTAGATGCTGCACTTTAAAAAACGAGAACCCTGAGAATATCAGGACAAACGCCAGAAAAATAAACCGCGGGGTATTTATCTTCTGAAAAAAAGATTTTTCTGCGATTGGGGGCTTAGAATTTATTGTTCTTTTGGTTCCCATATTTTCACGGACTGTCTGGATAGACAATTCAATAAATTATATAATATTACGATTTCCGCACACTTCCATCGTCAACAGAGCATTGACTTACACTTATACGATCCAAATTGTAAGCCGGGCCAGGCCGGGGGCGGCGGCCATCGCGGGACAAGCCGCGACCGGCCTGGTCCTACCGCTTATTCTTTGCAGTTTCCGCCTCTCCCGGTGGCTACAAGTAATTCCAGAAAGACCGCCGCGGTGACCGCAGCAGCGGACGCCGGGGCGGTTTTTTATAATACGGGGCCACCGGCATAAATGCAGCTCAACATTATCAGGAACAGGCCCGCGCCGCGAGCGGATTCAGCAGAATCCGCTCGCGGCGCGGGCGAATTCTGTATATAATAAGTGCAGTTCTTTGCAGTGCGCGCGGGGAATAATTTTCTGCTTTGTTTAAGAGCGGGGCACCTTATGGTGGAG
>Ga0209211_10007680_pt1 | contig 15053 bp, 14 predicted proteins | sample RifGroA2_FD_183992 | JGI IMG/M metagenome (GOLD analysis project Ga0209211, IMG submission 183992) | Groundwater microbial communities from Rifle, Colorado, USA - Groundwater A2 (SPAdes) (version 2) | ecosystem: Environmental > Aquatic > Deep subsurface > Groundwater | place: Rifle, Colorado... | reverse complement strand
ATAATAATCTATTTCCCCATTTTTTATTTTTTCAATTATGTCTTTATCTGATAATTCCGCCATATTCTGTTAAAATTATAACATGATAAAAATCGGTAAGGTACTATTGGTCGGAAGAGCTAATGTTGGAAAATCGACTTTTGTCAACAACGTGATCGGACAAAAAGTTGCCATCACTTCACCAAAACCGCAAACAACCAGATTTTCTATCCGGGCTCTCTACGAGGAAGAGCGGGGAAAAATTATTTTTGTTGATACGCCGGGAATTGTTGGAAAAGCCAAAGATTATCTTTCAAAAAGAATCAATGAAAAAACTTTGCAAATATTAAACGAACAGGTTGATTTGGTTATTTATATGGTTGACCAAACCAGAAAACGTGATTTTGAAGAAAGCAAAGTATTGGGATTGGTGCGAAAAATCAATAAGCCAAAAATTTTAGTAATAAATAAAGTTGATGATCCGGGTAAATCGTTCTTACCTCAATATAAATTTTTAGAAGATGAGTTTAAAGATGTCTTTCAAATATCAGCCATTAATAAAACTCATGTCAAGCCGCTTTTGGATAAAATATTTGAATATCTTCCGGAAAAAAATATTAATTCCGAAGAACTTCCGCCTGACTTGGTCTACCCTATTCTTAATATTGATAGTAAAATTTTTATCAGTGAACTAATTCGGGAAAAAATATTTTTAATGATGGGGGAGGAAATTCCTTATACAACCACTGTTATCGTCGATCAAATTTTAGAAAGAAAAAACGGCACCACTTATATTAAAGCTCGAATTTTAACTACTAATGATCGTTATAAAAGAATGCTTATTGGGACCGAGGGAAGAAAGATTAAAGAAATCGGTAGTTACGCCCGTAAAGAAATTGCTTTAGCAATTAATAAAAAAGTCTTTCTTGATTTAAATATTGAAATCGACTCCCACTGGCAGGAGATGTATTATTAAATTGTTATTTTGTCATCCCAACTGAAAATAACAATCAGCCCCCTTGTCATCCCGACCGAACGAACAAAGTGAGTGAGTGGAGGGATCTTATCTCCAAATTTTGACAGGAAAGACGGTATTCTGGGATTTTGATATAATTTAGATTATTATGAAAACACTAAAAGACAACCAAAATGAAGTGAAAGAATTAACGAAAAAATTTAATTTTAATTGGTCAAACTATGTACAGTATATCCATTTAATTGAAGAGGTCGGAGAATTAGGAGAAGCATTAACTGTATATAAAGGTGATAGAAAAGCAGGTATGGGTGAGAAAGCATTAGCAGATCATTGTGATTTAGAAGAAGAATTTGGGGATATATTATTTACTCTTTTAGAACTAGGTAATCAATTAAATTTCGATTTAACAACTGCTTTAGAAAAGACTTTTGAAAGATATAATAGAAAACTTAATAAATTAAAAGAAGTTACGGATAAATATTAAAAAAAGTTCCAACATCGTCCAATGCTATCCTAAACTTTAATAATTAAAGATTCCTCCATGCGCTCCGCTTAGTCGAAATGACAAAAAACAAAATTATTATTCCAACCGCTCTTGTGTCATCCAGAGCGAAGTCGAGGGATCTTGATATAATTTTAATAATGATTTCTTCCTATTTTATTTATATTCTTTCGAGTTATTCTGGTGTTTTGTATATTGGTGTAACTAATAATCTTCAAAGAAGAGTTTACGAACATAAAAATGAGTTAGTTGATGGTTTTTCTAAAAAGTACAAATGTAAAAGCCTTGTTTACTTTGAAGAATATGAAGACATTAATCTGGCTATAGCAAGAGAAAAACAATTAAAAAATTGGAATAGAAAAAAGAAAGAATGGTTAATTAAAAAAATTAATACTGATTTTAAGGATTTAAGTAAGAATTGGTAAGATGTTTAAGATTCCTCGACTCCCTTTCGATTCACTTCGTTCTCTCAGGGTCGCTCGGAATGACAAATAACCTCACTTGTATCATCCTGACTAAAATGGAGGAGCTTTTAAATTCTCTTTTAAACTCGTCTTGCAAAACGGTTTTTGGTTTCGTATAATTTATTTCTAATGAGAAATGATTTTTTCTCAGTTAAAAAAACCACCCGCCCAGAGCGGGTTTTTTTATGGACTCTCTAAAAGATAAGTGCGGAATTTTTGGAATTTTTGGCAAAGGTGAAGATGTGGCGAGGATTAGTTTTTTTGGTTTATACAGTCTTCAACACCGAGGTCAAGAGGGTGCAGGTATTACAATTACCGATGGAAAGAAATTAAAAAGTGTTAAAGGATTAGGTTTGGTTTCTTCAGTTTTTGATGAAAAAAAAATAGAATCTCTTAAGGGATTTGCCGCGATTGCGCATACTCGTTATTCAACAACTGGTGGTAATAAACTTTGTAACGTTCAACCGGTGGTTTTAAGTTTAAAAGATGAAGATTTTGCTTTGGCTCATAATGGAAATGTTATTAACGTAATGGATTTAGCTCAAGAACTACCTTCTGATGTTAAATTGTCTTCAACCAGTGATACGGAAATTATGGGTTGGGTAATTAAAAACTCTCAGGGTAAAAATTGGGAAGAAAAGATTTTTTCTTCTTTTAATAAATTTCAAGGTGCATTTAGTATAGTCGCTTTAACCAAAAACAAATTAATAGTATTTCGTGATATCTATGGTTTTCGACCATTAGTTTTAGGTCGATTAAATGGATCATATATTGCCTGTTCGGAAACCTGTGCGCTGGACACGGTTGGGGCAAAATTTATCAGAGAAATCGCCCCTGGAGAAATAGTCGTTATTGATGAAAAAGGGATACATATTGTTGGTAAAGTTAAATCAGTAAAAAAAAGCTTCTGCCTTTTTGAATATGTTTACTTAGCTCGGCCAGATAGTATTCTTAACAAACAATTAGTCCATCAAGTTCGACAAAGATCAGGAGAAATATTAGCCCATGAATCTCCTGTTGGCGCTGATTTAGTGGTTGCCGTTCCTGACTCGGGAACATCGGCGGCAATTGGTTACTCAAAAGCTTCGGGTATCCCCTACGGCGAAGTTCTCATTAAAAATAGGTATATTGGTAGAACTTTTATTCAACCGGAACAACATATTCGCGAAATGGGAGTAAGGATTAAATTTAATCCTTTAAAGGAAATTGTCAGAGGAAAAAGAATTATCATCATTGATGATTCAATTGTCCGGGGAACAACTATGAAAAAAATAGTTAGTGTTCTTAAGAGTTGCGGGGCCAAAAAAATTCATATCCGAGTTTGTTCTCCACCAGTTACTGACCCTTGTTATTTTGGTATCGATACTCCAGACAAAAAACAACTGATTGCCTCTAGAATGACAGTCAAGGAAATAGAAAAATTTGTCGGGGCTGACTCTCTTTCCTTTTTGAGTTTGGAGGGGTTAAAAAAAGCATCAAGGATTAAATCAAACAAACTGTGTGATTCTTGTTTTACTGGTATATATCCTATGCCTGTTAAAGGAGGTTTTAGAAAAGACGTCTTTGAAAATTGATCAAAAATTTTGTAAGGGTCGGTCGTGACCGACCCCTACATAAAAATACGTATGAAAAAACTGGCCGTTTTAATTTCTAATGCTGGAACTGGTACTAATCTCCAAGCTATTATTGATACTATTGAAACCGGCAAATTAAAAGCTAAAATAGTCGTCATCATTAGTAGCTCCCCAGATGCTTACGGTTTAGAGCGAGCAAAAAAACATCACATTCAAACAATTATTGTTAATAAAAATGATAATTTGAAAAATATATTAACTAAAACTTATCAGGTGGATTTGGTTATTTTGGCCGGATGGAAATTAATCGTTCCTCAGTCTTTAATAAACACATTTAAAAATAAAGTCCTTAATCTTCATCCCGGGCTTATTCCCGATACGATTGATGGAGTTGTCTATAATCCTGACGGAACGGACGGACTTTGGAACCGGGGAAAATTGACCAATGTTGCTATTCAAAACTTTTTAGATAAAAAGGGTACCTATGCTGGCTCAACCGTTCATTTTTTATCAGATGAGTTTGATTTTGGAAAAATTTTAAATCGTTGTTTTGAAAAAATCTTACCCAATGATACCGTTGAAAGCCTTTATAAAAGATTGAAGAAAAAAGAAAATAAAATTTACGTTGAGTCGTTAATAAAGCTTTGTAATTAATATGAAAATACTAATTATTGGTTCAGGCGGACGGGAACATGCGTTGGGTTGGAAAATAAAACAATCACCTCAGATAGAAAAAATCTATTTTGCTCCCGGTAACCCCGGCACTAAAGAAATTGGAGAAAATATTCCAAATATTGACGCCACTGATATTAAAAAATTAGTCCAGTTTGCCAAAGATAAAAAAATTGATTTAACGGTTGTTGGCCCAGAGATTCCTTTGGTTTTAGGAATCGCAGATGTCTTTAGAAAAGAAAGGCTGAATATTATTGGTCCTTCAAAAAAAGCCAGTCGGATAGAAGGTTCCAAAACTTTTGCTAAAGAAATCATGAAAAAATATAAAATCCCAACCGCGCAATATTTTGCTTTTAACGATTTTGACCAAGCTAAAAAACATTTGGATAAAGCCAAATACCCGCTTGTCATCAAAGCAGACGGCCTGTGTATGGGAAAAGGCGTGGCTGTTTGTAAAAATAAAAAGGAGGCAGAGAGATTTTTGAAACAACTAGTCGGGAAAAAAATAATTATTGAAGAATGTTTATTTGGTCAGGAAATTTCCTTTATGGTAATCACTGACGGAAAAGATTTTCTTTCTTTTTTGCCTTCCCAGGATCACAAAAGACTAATCGATAACGATCGGGGTCCCAACACTGGAGGTATGGGCGCTTATACGCCAGTTCCATTTGTAGATAAAAAACTTATCAAACAGATTGAAAAAGAAATTGTTGTTCCAACCATCAAAGGAATGGCTAAAGAAGGCTGTTTATATCAAGGAATTCTCTACCCTGGCTTAATCTTGACCAAAAATGGACCTAAAGTATTGGAGTACAACTGCCGTTTTGGCGATCCGGAAACCCAATCTTTAATGATGCAGTTAGAATCAGATCTCGTGGAAATTTTTCAAGCCCAACAAAAAAAACAACTGAAAAATAAAAAAATAATTTTTAAAAAAGGATTTTCTGTTGGTGTTATTCTTGCTTCTGCCGGCTATCCGGGTGACTATAAAAAAGGAGATCAGATTTATGGGTTGAATGATGTTAAAGATGAAAAAGTCCAGATTTTTCATGCCGGTACCAAAGAATTAGACAAAAAAATAGTTACTAACGGCGGACGGGTTTTGTCCATTACCTCCCATGGCGAATCATTAACGGAAACTATTCAGAAAACTTATCAACAGATTGGAAAAAAAGGCATTCATTTTAAAGGTATGCAATACCGCCGCGACATTGGAAAAAAAGGATTATTGTTTGGTAATAAATATGATTAATCGAATTGAGGTTTCCTCAAAAATTTCTAATACCCAGGTTATCAATGTCTATACAATTGTAAAAAATTTTAATCAAAATCAGTTAAAAGAAATTGCTTCGTCTTTAACAAATTCCGTTTATCAAGACTTTAAAATTAACCAACCAACTTTGGTCAATAAATTTTTATGGGGAATTGAAACCGGCTTTTTACCCGGCGTCACTGATAACATTGCTAACACCGTTAAGGAAATTATTAAAGACCAGTTAAAAATAAAATTTACCGGGGATGAAGGGGTTTTTTCATCCCAGCTATTACTCATCAACGGCCAGCTTGTTGAAAAAGATATTATCAAAATCAGCCAAGGTTTGATTAATCCTTTAATTCAAAGAGTTCACTTTAAAAACAAACAAGAATATTTAAAAGATAAAGGGATGGATAAAATTGTTCCTCAGGTAAATTTAACATCGGCAAACCAAGTAGACGTAGTTGATTTAAATGTTTCCGACGAACAGTTAACGGTGATTGGAAAATCGGGAATAAAAAATAAGGATGGTACCAGTCGCGGTCCTCTTGCCCTTGACCTTTCCTACATGAAAACCATACAAAAACACTTTAAAAAATTAAGGAGAAACCCGACCGATATTGAACTTGAATCAATTGCTCAGACCTGGTCAGAACATTGTAAACATACAATATTTGCCGACCCTATTGACGAAATAAAAGACGGATTGTTTAAAACGTATATTAAAAAGGCTACTGAAGAAATCAGAAAGAAAAAGGGTAAAAATGATTTTTGTACTTCAGTTTTTACAGACAATTCAGGGGGAATAAAATTTGACAAAGATTATATCATCTCTCATAAAGTGGAAACTCATAACAGCCCGTCGGCTCTTGACCCATTCGGTGGAGCCATTACAGGAATTGTTGGTGTTAATAGGGATGCAATTGGATTTGATATGGGAGCCAAACCGATTGTTAATTACTTCGGATTTTGTTTCGCCGATCCGAATTTAAAATCGACTCTCTTTCGGGATAAAGAAAAAAAACAACCATTACTCTCCCCCCGCCGGATTTTAGACGGAGTGGTGGCCGGTGTTAATTTCGGGGGTAACTGTTCCGGGATTCCGACTCCCCAAGGTTTTGTCTATTTTGACAATCATTATCAAGGAAAACCTTTAGTCTTTGTTGGGACAATGGGACTTCTGCCTATAAAATCTTCCGCCGTAAAAAATGCCTGTCCGGGTGATTATATTGTTGTCATCGGCGGCCGGGTCGGTCAGGACGGTATCCATGGAGCCACTTTTTCTTCCGAAGCTTTGTCTTGCGGCAGTCCGGCCGGAGCCGTTCAGATTGGTGATCCGATTACTCAGAAAAAATTAAGCGACGCCATTGTCAAAGAAGCCCGTGACAAAAAACTTTACAATAGTATCACCGATAATGGAGCCGGTGGACTTTCCTGTTCGGTTGCTGAAATGGCTAAAGAATCAAATGGTTGTTTAGTTAACTTGGAAAAAGTACCTTTAAAATATCCAGGGCTAGAACCTTGGAAAGTTTGGATCTCCGAGTCGCAAGAAAGAATGACTTTAGCTGTACCAAAAAGTAAGTGGTTAAAATTTTCAGGGTTGATGAAGAGCCGGGACGTCGAAGCAACCATCATCGGTGAATTTAACGACAGCGGCCGTTGCATCGTTAAATATCATAAAAAAACAATAATGGATATTGACATAGAATTTTTACATAATGGTCTGCCGGTCCGGCCGATGAAAACAACTTTCTTAAAAACAACCTTTAAAGAACCGGTTATTCCTCAACAAAAAAATTTAAATGAAATCTTGTTGTCGATGATGCAAATGTTAAATATTACCGGTTTTGAATTTATATCCCGTCAATACGACCATGAGGTGCAGGCCAATTCCGTCATCAAACCGTTGCAAGGTAAAGGAAAAGTTAACGGTGAAACTTCAATCGTAAAACCAATTTTTAATTCCCCCCACGCAGTTGCTATCTCTCAAGGACTTTACCCAAGTTATAGTGAGATTAATTGTTATCAAATGGCCGGCGCCAGTATTGATACGGCAATCAGAAACTTAGTTGCCTCCGGAGTTGATGTTGATAAAATTGCTCTTCTTGATAATTTCTGCTGGTGCAGTTCCAATGATCCGCAAAGACTTTACCAATTAAAAAAATCCGCCGAGGCCTGTTATTATTTTGCCAAAATTTATGAGACCCCCTACATCTCCGGAAAAGACAGTATGTTTAATGACTTTAAAGGTTACGACGAAAAAGGCAATACAATAAAGATATCCGTTCCTCCGACACTCTTAATCTCATCAGTTGGATTAATTGAAGATGTTTTGAAAACAATTTCTATTGATGTTAAATTTCCCGGTGACCTAATTTATATTCTTGGAGAAACAAAAGACGAGCTTGGCGGATCGGAATATTTTGCTCTGAACAAATCTGTTGGTAATAATATTCCTAAAGTTAACGCCTTGAAAAATAAAAAATTATATCAATCTTTTTTTCAAGCGGCTAAAAAAAGAATTATTAGTTCGGCAATTAGTATTACCCGGGGAGGATTAGGGGTTGCTTTAGTAAAAAATTCTCTGGCCGGAAAATTAGGAGTCGAAGTTTCACTTGTTAAATTACCGGGTCAAGTTTCACGAAATGATTTTGCTTTATTTTCTGAAAGCCAAGGTCGCTTTTTGGTGACTGTTAATCCAAAAAATAAAAAACTATTTGAAAAAATTATGAAGGGAAATCCGATTAAATTAATTGGTCAGGTAATAAATAATCAACAATTAATAATTAAAGGATTGGATAACAAAATAATTATTAATTTAAGTCTTGGACAAGTTGAGAAAGCATATAAGTCAACGTTTAAGAATTTTTAAATTAGTGAGCAAAAAAGAGGGTTCCCACGGAGTCAAAAAATTCAGCGACGAGTTTTAAATTTTGAATCTTGAAAATTATATAACTATGAAAAAACCAAATATCCTAATTCTTTCCGGTTACGGCTTAAACTGTGAAGATGAAACGAAATATGCTTTTGAACTAGCCGGCAGTCAGGGAAAAATTGTTCATATTAACGACTTAATCAAAAACAAAAACCAGTTAGCCGATTATCAAATTATGGCTATTCCCGGCGGTTTTGCTTATGGTGACGATACTGGTTCGGGCAATGCTTATGGTTTAAAATTAAAAAATCATCTTTGGGAAAATATTTCAAAATTTGTTGAAAAAGACCATTTGGTAATTGGCATCTGTAACGGTTTTCAGATTTTAGCTAATTTAGGATTATTACCTGCTCTTGATAAAAAATACGGTAAACGGCAAGTGGCTCTTTTACCTAATGACTCTAATCGTTATACTACTGGCTGGTTTGATTTAAAAATTATTAGTAATACACCATGGCTGACTGGAATTACAAAAATTTCTCTACCAATTGCTCATGGTGAGGGTAAGTTTTTTGCGTCTGACGAAGTACTGAAACAAATAAATAAGAAAAATTTGGTGGTAATGAAATATATTAATAATCCAACCGGAACTTTGGAGAATATCGCCGGAATAACTGATGAAAGCAAAAGGATTTTTGGTCTGATGCCGCATCCGGAGCGAGCCATGTTTTTTACCCAACTTCCCTACTGGCCGTATCTGAAAGAAAAATATTTGAGAATTGGAAAAAAACTTCCGGAATTCGGCCCAGGGTTACAAATTTTTAAAAATGGGGTAAACTATTTTAAGTAACAAAATGAATAAACAATATACAATCGCCACCCTTGGCAGCCACTCAGCCCTTCAGATTTTAAAAGGTGCTCATGACGAAGGCTTTAAAACTTTAGTGATTGCTTTAAAAAAACAGGTTTCTTTTTACCAAAGATTTCCTTTTATTGATGAAATTATTAGTGTTAATGCTTTCTCGGAATTCCCTGAAATTGAAAAAAAATTAAAAGATAAAAAGATCATTGTTATTCCTCATGGATCTTTTGTTGCCTACCTCGAAATGGAGGGAAATAAAAAAATGACTCTTCCTTATTTTGGCAATAAAAAAGTCCTTGACTTCGAATTTGATCGGATTAAACAAGGTGACTGGCTGAAAAAATCCGGGATCAATACTCCGGAAGAATATAAAAATATTCAAGACGTTGAATTTCCTGTGATCATTAAATCATATGGTGCCGCTGGCGGTAAGGGTTATTTTCTCGTTAATAACAAACAGGATTTAGAAACAAAAATAAAACTTTTTAAAAATAAAAAATTTATTATTCAAAAATATATTATTGGTGTCCCTCTTTATATCCATTACTTTTACTCACCGTTGACAAAAACATTGGAAATTTTAAGCATGGATCGCCGTTATGAAACCAATGTTGATTCATTAGGAAGAATTCCCTTTAACGTTGAACCAAGCTATGTGGTCGTCGGCAATAGTCCTCTGGTTTTGAGAGAGTCAATGTTGCCGGAAGCTTATGAAATGGGAGAAAAAGTCGTTAAAAAATCTCGGGAACTAATTAATTCTCAAGGATTGTTTGGTCCTTTTTGTCTGGAAACAATTATTACTCCTGACCAAAAATTTTATGTCATTGAAATCTCAGCCCGGATTGTGGCCGGCACTAATCTTTTCATTAAAGGTTCACCTTACTCAGATTTACTTTATAATGAACCAATGAGCACAGGGAGAAGAATAGCGAGAGAAATTAAGACAGCAATTAAAGAAAATAAATTAAGTCAAATATTAGATTAATTTACAATTTACGAATTTAACAATTTACAATAAATTTAAAAATTTAATCATTGTAAATTCAATGTAAATTGAAAATTGAAAATTTGTAAATTATAAATATGATTCTAAAAAACACACTTAAACATTACGATTTATCCAATATTACAATCGCTACTCTCGGCTCTCACTCTGCTCTTGACGTTTGCCGAGGAGCTAAAAATCTTGGATTTAGAACTTTAGTCGTTACCGAAACCGGCCGGGAAAAAACTTACGAAAAATATTATAAAACCCAAGGCAATTTGGGGTGCGTTGATGAAACTCTCTTACTTAACAAATTCTCTGATTTACTGAAATCAGAAATTCAAAAAAAATTATTAGAAAAAAATGCTATTTTTGTTCCCAACCGTTCTTTTGAAGCCTATCTTAACTTTGACTATCGGGCGATTGAAAATGATTTTAATGTTCCGATCTTTGGCAACCGCTATCTTTTGAAAATTGAAGAACGTGGTCGGGCTGAAAACCAATATTATCTTCTGGAAAAATCTGAGATTAAATACCCTAAACAATTTAAAGACTCGAAAAAAATCGATCGATTATGTTTAGTCAAAGTTCAGGAAAAAAAACGTGTCTTTGAAAGAGCTTTCTTTTTGGCCGAAAATTATCAAGACTATCAAAATCAGGTTGAAGAAAAATTAAAACAAGGAATCTTCACTGAAGAACAATTAAAACAGGCAGTTATTGAAGAGTTCGTCGTCGGAGTCCAGGTTAATTTCAACTTTTTTTACTCGCCGATTTCCGATCGACTGGAATTATTGGGAACTGATATGCGACGACAAACTAATATAGAAGGTTTACTAAAAATCCCCTCGTCATATCAAGATGAAGTTTCCAAAAAAATAAATGTTAAGTATGAAGAGGCCGGTCATATTGCCGTGACCGTTTTGGAATCAATGCTGGAAAAAGCTTTTGAATTAGGAGAAAGATTTGTCAAAACCAGTCAGAAATTATTTTCCCCCGGCATCATTGGGCCATTTGCTTTGCAAAGTATTATTACGGCCGGACCACCGAAAAAAGATATTATTGTCGTTGATATTTCTCCCCGAATGCCTGGATCGCCTGGAATAGGCGCCACTCCTTACAGTAACTATCTTTATGGACAACCTGTTTCGGTCGGCCAGAGAATCTCTATGGAAATAAAAGAGGCGATTAAATTAAATAGTTTTGCTAAAATATTATCGTAATAGTAACTTAATTTAAAATATTAAATTTTTATTCATGATTAATTTTAGTTTCGATACTTATCTTTCTCCCCTTACTTGGCGCTACGGATCTGAAGATATGAGAAAAATTTTTAGTGAAAAACATAAATATGAACTTTGGAGAAAAATTTGGATTGCACTAGCTGAAGCCCAACATCAAGCAGGGTTTGTTAGTAAAGAAGAGTTGGAAGACTTGAAAAAAAATGAAAAAGATATTGATATAGAAAGAATCTTTGAATTTGAAAAAGACACTAAACATGATGTTGTTGCCGCCATAAAGGAATTTGCCGGAAAAACTAAAATCGGTGGTGGAAAAATTCATCTTGGAGCCACAAGTATGGATATTGTTGATAACACCGATATGATTAGGATTCAGGAAGCTCTTGAAATTGTTGAAAAAAAAGTTGTCGTGATTTTAAATCTTTTAGCTGACAAAATAGAAGAATACGTTGATTTTCCCTGTTTAGGTTATACTCACCTGCAACCGGCCGAACCAACTACCGTTGGCTATCGTCTGGCTTTTTATGCTCAAGATTTACTTCTAGCTTATGATTTTATTCAATTTTCTAAAAAAACTATTAAAGGTAAAGGAATGAAAGGAGCAGTCGGAACCGCCGCCAGTTATCAGGCTCTACTGAAAGATAAGCCTATGACGGTTAACCAACTGGAAACAAAGGTGATGAAAAGTCTGGGAATTGAAGCGGCTTTAATTACTGGTCAAGTTTATCCGCGTCTTTATGATTATGTTGTTCTAAATAGTCTGGCCATGGTGACTTCAGCTTTGGCTAAGTTTGCCGGAGATCTACGGATTCTTCAATCACCTCTATACGGCGAATGGTCGGAGCCTTTTGGAAAAAAACAGGTTGGCAGTTCGGCAATGCCTTTCAAAAAAAATCCTATCAGCAGTGAAAACATTTGTTCCTTAGCCCGTTTCGTGGTCCAACTTCCTCAAGTGGCGATTGAAAATGCTTATTTGTCTTATTTCGAACGAACTCTTGACGACTCGGCTAATAAAAGAATTGTTATTGCCGAGGCTTTTTTGACAACCGACCAAATTTTAATAACTGCTGAAAAAATAATCAATGGTTTAGTCATTAATAAAGAAAGAATTAGTTTTAATTTGAATCAATACGCTTCTTTTGCTGCTTCCGAATTAATAATTTTAGAAGCTGTTAAAAACGGCGCTAACCGCCAGGAAATGCATGAAGTTTTAAGAAATATTTCCATGATTGCCTGGGCGGATATTCAAAAAGGTAAAGAAAATCCTATGTTCAAACTGTTGGTTGAAGATAAATCAATCAGTTATTATTTAAATAAAAACCAACTGGAAAAATTAATGTCAGTCGAAACCCATATTGGCAATGCCCCAGAAAGAGCTAAACAATTAGTTAAAATTGTTAGACAAATATGAAAAAATTAATCGTTTCGGTAATTATGGGTAGTGACTCCGATTTGCCTATCATGAAAGAAGCTCTTGATGTTTTGAATGATTTTGGTGTCGAAAATGAAGTTTTAGTTTTATCAGCTCACCGTACTTTTGAAGCCACGCGAGAATACACGATGTCAGCTATTGGAAAAGGAATAAAAGTTATCATTGCCGGAGCTGGCGGGGCCGCTCACTTACCCGGAGTAATTGCAGCCATGTTTCCGCTTCCAGTTATTGGTGTTCCGATTAAAACAAAATCTTTGGATGGACTTGATTCTCTACTTTCAATTGTTCAAATGCCTCCTGGAATCCCGGTCGCCACAGTTGGAATTAACGGTGCAAAAAACGCCGCTTTACTGGCAATTCAAATATTGGCAATCAGTGATAAAGAGTTAGCATCAAAATTAATAGAATATCGTAGCAAACTTAAAGACTCAGTTTTGGAAAAAACGGAAAAACTCAAAACCATTGGATATGAAAAATATTTACAAATTCTAAAAAAATAATATGATTAAAGAAAAAGTCATTCTCAAATCTCTCCCAAAAATTTTAAAAACCATTAATCTTCCCCTGGGAAAAAAACTTCAGGGAAAGGTCCGCGATATTTATTTTAAAGATAAAAAAAGAATTTTAATCACAACTGATCGCCAGTCGGCTTTTGATGTTATTTTAGGTTGTATTCCTTTTAAAGGCGCCGTCTTAAATCAACTGTCCGCTTTTTGGTTTAAAAAAACCAAACATATTGTTGATAATCATCTTTTAGATGTCCCCGATCCGAATGTTTCTGTCACTAAAAATTGCGAACCTATTCAAGTCGAGATGATTGTCCGCGGTTATATTTCCGGCGTCACGAAAACTTCCATCTGGTATTCATATGAACGAGGCGAAAGATTAATTTATGGTTTGAAATTTCCAGATGGTTTGAAAAAAAATCAGAAACTGTTTAAACCGATTTTGACTCCGACGACTCACCCGTTAGTCGGCGCCACCGGTCATGATGAGAGGTTAACCAGAGAACAGATTATTGGTAAAAAAATTGTCAGCAAAAAACTTTATGAACAAATGGAAAAAACGGCTTTGGTCTTATTTAAATATGGAGCTAAACTTTGCCTCTCTAAAGGACTAATCTTAGTTGATACTAAATATGAATTTGGAATTTATAACGGTAAACTGACTTTGATTGATGAAATTCACACCCCTGATTCTTCAAGATTTTGGATTGCTAAGACTTATGAGCAAAGATTAAAAAAAGGTTTAGAACCGGAAAATTTTGATAAAGAATTTTTGCGACTTTGGTATGTAAAGCGAGGTTACCGAGGCGACGGTCCACCTCCCCCAATGGCTAAAGAATTAATCGTCGCCGTAGCCCAAAGATACATCGGAGTTTACGAAAAACTCACCGGCAAAAAATTTAAAGCTTTTGAATATCCGATTGAGGAAAGAATAAAGAAGAATTTGAAGAAATATTTGTAAATTTATGTAAGTTTAGATTATCGTTTTATTCCCCAATTCTTTACATCTGCGGGAGCAAATGGTAGATTCCTAGCTAAAGCCTCTCTTGATCCTATCGTTGCATGTCGTTCTCCATGTAAAACACCAAGCATAAGCACTAATCTTTTATTTAATGGTTTACCAAACCATTGTGTTGGTTCATCAAGATTTATTCCGCTAGTAGCCGTCTTATAAAGAGTTGTGGCAGCATTGATATATAAAACAGACAGCTGATTGGGTTGTAATTCTGTTTCGAGCATATTTAATTGCTCAAAACCTGTAAGATCCATTATTGGTTTTCCTGAAAGAACATTCGATCTCATTACCATATTGCGAATCTCATGTATCCATTCTTTAATAGGAGAATCCACTCCTTTTTGTAGACTTCTTCTTAATTCTTCTTCCGGCATTTGTAAATAATATTCAAGACTAGCACCAAGTTCCTGTCTTAAAAGTAAAAGAATATCATGCAGTTCCCCAGGAAATAATGTTTCAACCGGTAATATCTTTTCCCAATCTGTTGGAACAACGGTCTCTAGCATAAATTTATTCATATTAATTGTACCATAAAAACTGTTTCTGAAAAATTTTTGGAAGTTAATCAACTGAGTTAGTTGAATATCGGTTGGTTATAGCCACCCGTTACATAACCTCGGAGGTTGTGTACGGCTTGGCACAACAACATTAGCGCGAGGTTTTTTTTAAGGCTATAATCATCAAGAAAAAGGCTATCATTACTAAAGCTCCAGCCAAC
>Ga0209211_10007675_pt1 | contig 15056 bp, 14 predicted proteins | sample RifGroA2_FD_183992 | JGI IMG/M metagenome (GOLD analysis project Ga0209211, IMG submission 183992) | Groundwater microbial communities from Rifle, Colorado, USA - Groundwater A2 (SPAdes) (version 2) | ecosystem: Environmental > Aquatic > Deep subsurface > Groundwater | place: Rifle, Colorado... | reverse complement strand
CATCCCGGTTGTAAAATATATTTGGTTTTTGAAAAATGAATGGCAGGATAATAAAGTTAAAATTATAGAAAAAATAGAAAAAACTTTGGGTTATCCGGTTTTTGTTAAACCGGCAAATTTGGGCTCAAGCATTGCCATAAATAAAGCGGGCGGCCTGAAAGAACTGGAAAATGCCATAGAAATTGCTTCTAACTTTGATAGACGGATTATAGTTGAAGAAGGAAAAGAGGGGATTATAGAAATAAACTGTTCGGTAATTGGCAATAATGAATTAACTGCTTCGGTTTGCGAACAGCCGGTAAAAGGCAACGCCATGCTAACTTATGAAGAAAAATACTTAAAAGGAGAAAAGGTTAAGGGCCTGCCTGCCGGCAGGCAGGGCATGGCCGGTCTTTCGCGTTTAGTGCCGGCGCCGATAAGTGAAGAACTGACTAAAAAAATTCAGGAAACGGCAAAAAAAGCGTTTCGGACAGTTGATGCCGCCGGAATTTCCCGCGTTGATTTTATGGTGAGGCCGGATATGGAAGAATTTTGGATAACGGAAATAAACACCTTGCCCGGCTCTTTGTCTTTTTATCTTTGGGAAAAATCCGGCATCAGTTTCAGTGAATTGATTGATCGGTTGATAAATTTAGGATTTGAACGCTACAAAGAAAAACAAGAGTTAACTTTCAGTTACGATTCTGATTTGATTACTAAAACTTCAGGCAATTCTAAAATTTAGATTGCGATAATTTTTTAATTATTATACTATTGGCAGCATTTACTTGCTATCGCAGGTAAATGCTGCGTGCGGTGGATGTTTAAAAAAAAAGAAAAAAGCCCCACATGCGTCGGTATGCACGTGGAGCTACGACGGCGCCATGTTGTTAGGCTCGCCGAAGGATTGAGTGGCCCGAGGAGCGCGGTCCCAGAATTGAACTGGGATCTCCCGTCCAGATGGACGGTTCAGCTTCGGTATCTGTCAAGTGCTTAAAAATAGTGGTCGGGGAGGTCGTTTTCTAAGAGTACAGCTGAATTTGCGATGGCCAGTTCTGAAATTTTTGATTTTGCCGCCTCTAAATCAATAACTTCATAAACTTTAGAAATATAGTCATCGCCGTAAACTTCTTTTAAACCTTCCTCAAAAGGTTTTTTATTTGTTTCGCCGACTACGATTACATAATCAGCAATTTTTGCGGCGCTTCGCGCCGCCTCTTTATTCAACTCAAATTGTTTTTCTCCCAGTTCAATCATTCCCGGTGTAACCAAAATTCTTCTTTGTGCCGGAGTGTTTTTTAGCATTTCCAGCGCCGATAAAAATCCTGCCGGATTAGAATTATAAGTATCGTCAATAATCGTAATGCCGACCGAAGTTCTTATAATCTGTTGCCGGTGAGGGGTTTGCGGCGCGGTTTTAATATATCCAAAAATTTCTTCTTCCGTCATATCAAAAATTTTTCCGATTTTAACCATTAAATTTTCTTTTGAAGAAAAGTATTCTATTTTTGATGTTATTTTTTTACTTCCATTATTGTCTCCCTTCGAGAGATCTCCCGTAGGGAGAAAATTATGGAAGTATTCAACAAATTGAGATTCTAATTCTTTTGGTAAAAATCCGATACCGTCGGGCGGCAAAGATTCAATGAGTTCCAATTTTGTTTTTAAAATATTTTCTTCAGAGCCAAATCTTTCAAGATGCACCGGGCCAATGGCGGTAATAATTCCGATTTTTGGTTTTATTAATTTTGATATTGCTTTAATATTTCCCGCTTGATAAGCGGCCATTTCGCATACGAAAATTTCATGTTCTTGTTTAAGATTTTTTAATATTGTTTTAGCGACGCCGAGCGGTGTATTGTAATTTCCTTCGGTTTTTAGCGTTTTGTATTTATGTATTAGTACATGTGAAACTGCGTCTTTGGTTGTAGTTTTTCCATAAGAGCCGGTTATGCCGATAACGGTTAAGCCGGTCATTTTATTTATTTTCCGTTTTGCCAGAAATACTAAAAAATTTTTAGCCAGAATATCGATTGGCAATAAAAATCTCGAAGAGATTTTTATTGCCAATGGTCTGTTTCCGAGTGTTATGACATTAAAAATATTAGCCAGCGCGAAAAGAATCCGGGCTTTGGTCGTCCAATCAATATGTTTCTTTTTTTCCAAAACAACACGGCCGGGATTGTTTTTTAGCCAATCGCTAAAACGTTTTAAATCGTATTCTTCAAGCTGAAGCAAATATAATAAATTACGTAGCGGCATCATAGAGTAAAATCTTTTATCAATTTAGTAAACTCTTCCGGTTTTTCTAAAAATACGAAGTGACCGGCATTTTTTATAACATTCAGTTTGGCGCCGGGGATTGCTTGAGCAATCAGTTCGCCTTCTTTTAGCGGAGTCGCGGCATCATCTTCGCCCCAAATAACCAGTGTCGGCGTTTTTATCAGATGAAAATTTGGCCTTAAATCTTCGCTAATAACATGCTTAAAAGTTTCTTTAAGTTCGGGGCTTTTAATTTGGGCGTAATCTGTTTTATCCAATTTCAGTAATTTTAAAATGAACTTTATTAATTTCTCCGGAAAAATCGATTTTAAAAAATCCGCTACTTTTTTTATCAAAACCATTTCCCGGCGCGGTTGCCGAACGGCGCTAGCAGAAACCAATATCAATTTTGAAATGTAATCATGGTAAAGCAAACTAAACTTAACTGCCACCGCGCCGCCGAAAGAATGGCCGATTATTATTGGCTTTTCAATTTTGTTATTTTTTAAAAATTCATAAACATAATCAGCATAATCTTTTAGTATCATTGTTTTTTCTATCGGCGTTTTGCCAAAACCGGGCAAGTCCAAATCATAGATTTTAAAATCTTTTAAAAAATAATAAAGCGGCTTAAAAATTTCCGAAGAAACTCCCCAGCCGTGGAGAAAAACTAATATTTTTTGAGAATCCATTAAGCTAAATGATGCCACAAAATCGTTATTTTTTCCAGCGAAATAATAATTGACAATGGCGCTAGTACGTTTTATTTTAAGTACAATTGTTATTTAAAAATATAAATAAGAGGGACACTGAAGTGGGAAAAGACATGATTGTGTTTTTTACCCCCGAAGTCGCGCTGGATCAAGAATTGCATACTTACACTGGAGGATTGGGCGTTGTCAGTGGAGATTTTTTAAGGTCTGCTTACAAGCTTGATTTACCGGTAGTCGGCGTAACAATTCTCCCGCGACAAGGTTATTATGACCAGTACATTGAAAACGGTTCAATGAAAATAAGTTATATGAATCGCTATTACGATGATATTCTTGAAAAAACCGGTATTAAATTTACGATTGATATTTGTTCTTCGCCGGTTTGGGTAGAAGTTTGGCGTTTGCCGGAAGGAAAATTTGGCGCGGCGCAAACTCTGTTTCTTGACGCCGATATCGATTCCAACGATCATGTTTCGCGATTGAACACATTGCAGTTGTATGGCGGTTCTCGCGATTCCGGCGCCAATCTTGAAAGAAAAATTGCGCAATCTTTGCTGCTTGCGCGCGGGGGCATTGAAGCGCTAAAACGCCTGAATATTTCTGTTTCAAAATATCATGGTAATGAAAGCTATACCGCTTTTGTTCCAATGGAATTGGTATGCGAAGCGCTCCAAGAAGGAAAAAATTTTAAAGAAGCGGCTGAATACGCCAAGTCAAGATTCGTATTCACAACGCATACACCGGTGCGCGAGGGTAATCCGGAATACAGCGTCAGTTCGGTAATGAGAATGGGCGGCTACGACAAATTTTTTAACGAAAAGGCGCTCAGAAAAATCGGGAGTGATCCTTTCAATATGACGGCGGCTTGTTTGCGGCTTTCTAAAAAAGCTAATGCTGTTTCTAAAAAACATCTGGAAACGGCGCAGAAACTTTGGCATTGGGTGAATGGAAACAGTACTGCTAAGCGAATTACAGCAATTACCAATGGTGTCAGCCGCGACTATTGGCAACATGAAGATTTCAGAAATGCCGCTGATCCAAAAGAAATGGAAGAAGTAAAACTTAAACATAAGAGAGAGATGATTCAATATATTGTAGAAAAAACCGAGCGATGTTTAAGCGAAAACGTTTTAACCATCGTCTGGGCCAGACGATTTGCCGAATACAAGCGGCCGCATCTTCTTTTTTATAACTTTAACCAGGAAAAATCGGAATGGATTAATTCGCAACTAAGGGAAAACAAATTACAGATAATTTATGCCGGCAAACCACATCCCGACGATGATAGCATGATTCATGCTTTTAACAGGCTTCTATGCGCGAGTTATGAACTTCCGAATATGATAGTGCTTGCCGGTTATGAGCTTTGGCTTAGCAGATTACTTAAATCCGGAGCCGACGTTTGGCTGAACAATCCGCGTTTTCCCATGGAGGCCAGCGGCACTTCGGGAATGTCGGCTGCCATGAACGGTGCGCTTAATTTATCCATAGTTGATGGTTGGGAATGCGAAGCCGATCCCAAAAATTATTTTCCATTCGGCACGCAAATTCCTGGCGGCGACCAGGATTCTTTCGATGCCGAAGAATTGAAGCGCTGCCTTGAAACAACCGTGATGCCACTTTTTTACGGAGACAAGGAAGAATGGCATAAGAAAGCTTTGGCCGCGAAATTTGAAGCTGAAAAATATTGGACATCCGACAGGATGGTTTTGGAATATCAGACACAGCTTTACGCGGATTAAAAATTTAAAAGCCCTTCAGGGCTTTTTGTATTGCTACGGTTTTTAAATAGGGTATAATATAAGGAAATATTAAATGCCTTACTAGTCGAGCCGCTATCGTCTAATGGCTTAGGACGTCGCGTTCTCAACGCGGCAATCGGGGTTCGATTCCCCGTAGCGGTACAAAATAAAACACATGCTTTCTCATAATCTTAATTTAAAAATATTTTTACAAGAACTCGTCTCTTTTTTCCTGATTGGAGTTTTGAGTATTTTTTCCGTCGCTAAAATTTCTGAATTCGGAGAATTTTCATCCGCGGCAATTTCTTGGTGGCAGTTTTTACTGGCCTTCGGCATCGGCACGGCCGTTATTCTGGGTTTGATTCGCATTATGCATGGCGGCATGCTTTTGCGGATATTTTTTCTTCTGGCGTTATTTTCCGGAATATTCATAACGATGAATATTTTTTTAAGCAATGTTTGGTCGTTAATTTTTTCCTTACTTTTAGTAGCGGCCTACGGTTTTTATCCGTATGTCTGGTTTCATAATCTGGTTTTAATTTTAACCTTGCCCGGCATTGCGGCAGTACTGGGTGCTTCCATAACTCCTTACGCGGCGGTAATTTTGCTGATTTTTATGTCGGTTTACGACTATATCGCGGTTTATAAAACAAAACATATGGTTAAAATGGCTAAAGCCATGATTGCCGGACGGGCGATTTTCGCGATGATTTATCCGGAACACTGGCATGGTTTCAAGGTACATCTTAACAAGGCGCATCCCGGGGAAGGTTTTATGATGCTTGGCACCGGAGATTTTGTTTTTCCGATTATTATGGCGACTTCGGCTTTTTCAATAAGCGCTGTGGCGGCTTGGACAGTTTTAATCATTTCTTTGCTCGGGCTTTTACTGATGCATCTAATATTTAGTTTGCAAAAAGTTCGCCGGCCAATGCCGGCCTTGCCGCCTTTAGCCGCTTTCGCGATTTTAGGATTTGTGCTGGCAATAATATTAAAAATTTAATATCTTTATTTTCACGCTTTTCTCGTTCGCCCCAGCGTGGCGAACGAGAGGATTCGCCCTCGCTCTTGCTTCGCAAACCGTGCCCGCTCGGGCTCATAACCCGCTTTGAAAACAAAGATATTAAATTTTACAAACTATGAAAGAATTTTTTAGAAATAACATTATCAAATCGCTTTTAATTTCCGGTTTGATTTTGAATATTGGCCTTTTTTTGTTTTTTTATTTTTTTATAAAAAGAAGCGATATTCCGATTGTTCTTCATTATAACGTTGATTGGGGCGTTGATTATTTCGGCGAAGTTAAAAATATATTCATTTTGCCGCTTGCCGGTTTAGTAATTTTTTTGTTAAACGGTGTTTTAGCTTTAAAATTATGGCTAAAAGCCAGAAGCGCTGCTTATTTTCTTACAGCTACATCTTTAATTTCAGAAGTTTTTTTATGGCTGGCCGGCATCGCTCTTTACATTATCAATTCATAGTGTTATGATTGGATTTTGCTGAATAAATCAGAATAATAAAAAATAAAATTCCTTAGCCCCATTCGCCTTCGGCGAACGGCTCGCCCCCGCCTAGAATTTTATTTTTTATTATTCTGATTTAAGTAATAAAACCATGAAACTTGCCGTAATAAAAACCGGAGGCAAACAATATATTGTTAAAGAAGGGGATAGGTTAAAAGTTGAAAAAATAAACGCGCCCGAAGGCGATAATTTTGATTTTGATAAAGTATTATTGATTGCCGATAAAGAAGTAAATATTGGCACACCTTTTGTTGAGGGTGCAAAAGTGACGGCAAAAGTTTCAAAACAGGGGCGAACAAGAAAAATCGTTGTTTTTCATTACCACAGCAAAACCCGTTATAAGAAAAAAGCCGGCCATCGCCAGCATTTTACGGAAGTTGAAATTTTAAAAATAAAATAACCCCGCAACTGCGGGGTTATTTTATTTCTTTTCTACTCTCGAGAGCTCCTGACAGGGTTTGAGCGTCGGCGAATTCCACGTCGGAGCCATAAGGAAGGCCCCGCCCAAGGCGGGTCACTTTAACTTTTAACGGCTTTAATAATTTTTCCAGATAATATACGGTCAAATCTCCTTCGTGGGTTGGAGAAAGAGCCAAAATAATTTCTTCTACGCTTTTATTTTTTTTTAAATTTTCAATTCTTTTTACAAGTTCCGGCATTTTCAAGTTTTTTGGCACCGCGGTGTCAAGCGCTGAAAATAATCCGCCTAAAACATGATATAAACCCTTATAAACTCCGGACTTTTCAATGGTTGCCAAGTCAGTTTCCTTTTCAACGACGCAAACAGTTGTATGATCGCGGGAGGGATTATCGCAAAAATGGCATTTATTGCTTCCATCATTTTCAATTACATAGTGGCATAACTCGCATGTTCGCGCGTCTTTATCTAAACTTTCAAGCGCCTGCTTTAAATTTTGGCGGATTTCTTTCGAACCTTTAAGTAGCCAAAAAGCCAATCGGGTGGCTTGGCGCGGGCCGATTCCCGGCAGCTTGGAAAACTTTTCAATGAAATTTTGGATTGTTTTCGGATACATTAGTGTAATTTATCCAAATTCTTAAAACTCGTATAATCTTCGTTAAAATATAATTCAATTTTGCCGGTTGGACCGTTTCGATGCTTGGCAATGTGAATTTCGGCGATATTTTTTCTGTCGCTGTCTTTTTTCACTTTATCTTCGCGGTAGATAAATAAAACCACGTCCGCGTCCTGTTCAATAGAGCCCGATTCTCTTAAATCCGATAATTTCGGCACTTGGTCGGTTCTGGCTTCAGGAGCTCGGGAAAGCTGGCTAACCGCTAGAATGGGGATATTGAGCTCTCTTGCCAAATTTTTAAGCGACCGGGAAATTTCGCTGACTTCCTGATTCCGGTTTTCTATCCGGCCGCTTCCCTGCATTAACTGGAGATAATCAATAACTAAAAGTCCCAATCCCTTTTCCGATTGAAGGCGGCGAGCCATTGTTCTTATCTGCAACGCGTTTGGGCTGGCGGCATCATCAATATAAATTGGCGCCGATGATAAAGAGTCGAGAGCTCTGCTTATTTTTTCAAAATCATTATCCTTGCCTTCATCCGACAATTGGCCGCTTCTAAGGCGCCAATTATCAACACTGGCTTCGGCGGAGATAAGGCGTTCAATAAGCTGCTGTTTGCTCATTTCCAAACTGAAAATGCCAACCGGCACTTTTTCGGAAATGGCGGCGTATCTTGCAAAATCAAGGGCTAGTGAAGTTTTTCCAAGCGATGGCCGGCCGGCTAGAATCACCAAATCGGCTTTTTGCAAACCGGCAAGTTTTTTATCTAAATCAATAAAGCCGGTGGGAATGCCCCGCCAAGTGTCATCCCCCTTGTGAAGACGGTCAAATCTTTCAAAGGCCTCTCCCAAGTGGGGCTTGATATGTTGGAATTCGGAAATTAGTGAAGATTGGGAAACGCCGAAAATTTTCTTTTCCGCTTCGTCTATAATTTCATCTATATTTTTATTTTCCTCCCAGGCGAGCGATGAAATTTCGTAAGAGGCGCCGATTAAATCGCGCAGCACTCTTTTTTGATTGACAATTTTAGCGTAATGAATGACATTTGAAGCGGTCGGAACAGAATTCATAAGCGTTGTGAGATACGACATCCCGCCGATTTCTTTGAATTGTTTTTTTTCTTTAAGACGGCTTGAAACCGTTAACAGGTCAATCGGTTCGCTTTTAGCGTAAAGCCCGATCATGGCTTCAAAAATTATTTCGTGGGCTTTGCGGTAAAAATCTTTTGGCGCGACAATATCGGCAATTTTAACAACAGCGTCTTTATCTATCAAAAGGGAACCCAAAACCGACTGTTCCGCTTCAATATCTTGTGGCGGAAGTTGTTCTTTTCTAAAAGTTTTTGTAGGCATAGTAATTATTGGTTATAACCCAAGAAAACAATTTTATAAATTCTAGGTGGGGGCGAGCCGTTCCGCCGAAGGCGAATGGGGCTAAGGAATTTATAAAATTGTTTTCTTGGGTTATTTGAAAGTAGTATAATTCTTTAAAAAAATTCCCGCAAATAAAAAACTGAATAAGTTGTTGATATCAAATTTTTATGATAATTTCCATTTATGGATAAAGAACTGCATCGCATCGCAGGGCTGATTAACGAAATAAAAATGGTTGACGAATTAATAAAATACAATAAATAGAATGCAAATAAATAACTTAATTTATACTAACTGAACGATCGTTTTTTTAGCATACTGTTGACAAGTAATAATCATTCGTGCTATATATTAACCATATTCTTTTACAGCAGATTAAGAAGGAGCGCAACATGGGACATAGGGGTTTACTAGAGATAGGCGATCGAGTTCGTGTAACCGATGGTGGCCCTTTATATTTAATCGGTAAAATGGGCACGATTGTTGAAGTTATTCATATGAAATACCCGGCAGCAATAGTAAAAATTGATGAAGAAAAGATCACTGTAAATCTGGGTTGCGAGAGTCTGCAGAATCTAACTCTCGACCCTGGTGCAGTCTGCTAGACTCTTTTAAATTCCCTAATATGGACTTTATACCTAAAATTTCTTGTTTAGATTCGCGGGCTTCGGCCCGCTTTTATTTTTTTGTCTATCCTAAAAATGCGATCTTTTTTATTTTCGGTCCGTGCGGCGTGTCTTCAATCAACCAGCCGAGAGATTCAATTTTTTTGCGGAGCTCATCAGCTTTTTTAAAATTTTTTTCTTGGCGGTATTTTTCTCGTTCGTTTGCCAGTTTCAGGATTTGAGGCGGAATTTTTTTAGTTTTAATGCCGGCTAGATTTAATCCGAACACTTTATCAAAATCCATTATTAAATCATATTTTGTTTTGTTATCCAATTTTTTAGATTTTATAATTTCCCATAAAAGTGCCAATGCGCGCGGCATTTCTAAATCATTGTCTATATAAGATAGAAATTTGTTTTGGTATTTTCCAAAGTCCGTTTTTGATAAAAATGATTTTTTAGTTTCGTTTTTTATAGCCACAACAGATTCTTTTAATTTGTCATAGGCATTTTTAGCCGCCTCTAAACTCTCCCATGTGAAATTCAGTTTTGAGCGGTAGTTGGCGGTTAAAATCAGATAACGGAAAGCGAGCGGGTCAAAAACATGATTTTTTAAGGTATCCAAAGTAATAAAATTTCCTTCAGATTTTGACATTTTGCTTTGGTCTATAATCAAAAATTCGCCATGAAGCCAAAATTTTGCCAACGGTTTTCCAAATGCCGCTTCAGATTGAGCAATTTCATTTGTGTGATGAATGTCTATATGATCAACGCCGCCGGTGTGGATATCAAAGGGCTGACCCAAGTATTTTGTTGAAATAGCAGAACATTCAATATGCCAGCCGGGAAATCCGTTTCCCCAGGGAGATGGCCATCTCATAACATGGTTTTTATAATGGCCAGCCAGTTTAAACCATAAAACAAAATCGGCCGGATGTTTTTTCTCCGGATCTTCTATTACTTCTTCGCGTGCCGCCGTTATTTTTTCTGAAAGCGGCTGTTTAGATAATTTATTGTAATTTTTAAACTTAACAACGTTAAAATAAACCGCTTTTGAAGTTTCGTAAGCGCATTTTTTACCAATTAATATTTTTATTATTTTAATTTGATCTTTTACGGTCTCGGTTGCTGGGACGATTACTTCGGGTTTTTTAATATTCAATTCCTTAATATCATTTAAAAATGATCGAGTGTAAAATTTAGCGATTTCCCAAACAGATTTTTTTTCTTTTTTAGATTCCAACTCAATTTTATCCTCACCGGTATCGGCATCAGAAGTAAGATGTCCGACATCGGTTATGTTCATAACTCTTTTTACTTTATAACCATTGTATTCAAGAGTTTTTTGTAAAATATCTTCAAACACATAAGTTCTTAAATTGCCGATATGAGCATAATTATAAACTGTCGGCCCGCAGGTGTATAAACCGACACGCTTATCACGGAGCGGTTTAAAAATTTCTTTTTTTCGAGTTAAAGTATTGTATATTTTTAAAGCCATTTTCTGGTTTTAAAATAAAGCCACATTACGAGTACGGTCAGAGCGACTAATCCAAAAACTATCCAGAAATCGTAAGGCATGTCTCGGATCGGGTTAGTTTTGGTGTCAATTTGTAAAATTGTGGCGATTAACATTGCCGGAAAAGTAATAAAAGACAATATGGTAAAAACTTTTACAATGGCGTTTGTTTTGTCGTTAAGCAAATTAGCATTAGTGTTTTCCAAAGCGTTAATCGTATCGGTATAATTATCAATTTCATTCCAGACCTTTTCATAATCTCCCAAGAGATCGCTGAAATAAATGGCCAAGTCGGTTTCATCTTTAAAGAATTTTAACCCCTTGTTATTTAGCGATTCAAAAATACGATGAAGCGGTCTTATGGCAATTCTGAAATCTAGGATATCCCGCTTAATCATTGAAATTTCTCTAATCATATCGCGTTCTAAGCTTTTAAATATGCCATCTTCAATATGCTGGATATTTTTGCCGATATGAACCAACTGACGCTCGGCAAAATTTAAAAACTCTTCGTTTAGCCAGTAAAAAAGGTGGCCGGTTGTCGGGCCGAAATATTTATTTTTTAATTCCGGTTTGTTTTTGCATTTTTCCGCGAAATTTTTTACGGGCTCAAGCGACTCATTATGAACAGTAATAAGATGGTCGCGGGTTATTAAAAAATCAACTTCAATGGGGGTAGTAGTGTGTTTTTTATCGTTGAATATCGGAACATTGGTTACCAAAAAAAGATAATCATTGAAATGCTCCACCTTTTCTCTTTGGGAAGAGGGTATCAGTTCGCTTAACGTTACCGGATGAAAATTAAAATTTTGCTTTAGCCAATCAATATCTTTTTGAGTCGGTTTTTCAATATCAACCCAAGTAAGATTGTTTTCGGTAATTTGTTTCATCTTTTAAAAATTAATAATATAAATCATTCTATCATATATTAAATACCGGCGCTATCATTTGGTCGCATAAGATTCCTATAGGATTTTTATGCGACGAATGCACAATTAGCAATCTATTGACAAGAGTGCTAACAGTTTGATACACTGATTTTACTATGCGTTTAGACGGCAGGCAACAAGAAATATTTGAGATTGTCGTTGAGGAATTTATAAAATCGGCGCGACCGATTGGTTCGGAGTTTTTGGCCGAAAATTATGATTTAGAAGTAAGTTCGGCTACGATTAGGAATGATTTGGCATATCTCGAAGAATTAGGATTTTTAGCCAAGCCGCATACATCTGGCGGACGGGTTCCCACGTCTCGCGGTTGGCATTTTTTCACTCACGAAATCCGCGAACCAGATAGGTTTTCAACGGAAGAAATGGCGCGTCTTAATGCTCTAGCAAATAAATTATTAAATACTTCACAGGAAATAATGTTATGTGTCTCAAAAATATTTCCAGAAGTATCAGACGAATTTTTTAAAAAGTTTATAATTGATAAATTATTTTATGGCAGACGAAAATAATAATATTGAAAATTTTAGGAAGCAGTGCGACGAATACCTCAATGGCTGGAAGCGTGCTAAGGCGGATTATCTGAATTTAAAGAAAGAAATGGAGGCGCAAAACAAAGAAATTAAAGAATGGATGTCAAAAATATTTTTATTGCCGCTTCTTGGAATTATGGATGGATTTGAAAAAGCGTTCTCTGAAATTCCGGAAAATTTTCAAAATGAACCGTGGATTAAAGGGATTGAGAGTATTAAAAAACAAATGGAAGATTATCTTAAATCGCATGGAGTGGAGGCAATGGCAACAAAAGGCGAAAAATTTGATTCGGCAAAACATGAAGCGATAGAATCGGTCGGCTACGACGATTCTGTCGGGGTTAAGAGCGGCCTGCCTGCGCAGGTAAGCGAATCCGGAACAATAGCCGAAGAACTGCAGAAAGGATATCTCATTAACGGCGAGGTCTTGAGGCCTGCGAAAGTAAAAGTTTATAAATAAATAATTAAATAATAAAAAATATGGCAAAAATATTAGGTATAGATCTAGGCACTACTAATTCGGCGATGGCAATTACCGAAGGCGGCGCTCCGAAAATAATTGAAAACAAAGAAGGTAACAGGACCACGCCTTCAATGGTTGCCGTTTCCGCAAACGGCGAACGTTTAGCCGGATTATTGGCAAAGCGGCAGGCGGTGGTGAATCCGGAAAATACTTTATTTTCCATTAAAAGATTAATCGGCCGAAGGTGGGATGATTCGGAAGTTTCACGCGACTTAAAATGGCTGCCTTATAAAATGCAGCGTTCGTCTTCCGGCGGGGTTGAAATAAAGATGGCTGATAAATGGTATCGACCGGAAGAAATTTCAGCGTTAGTTTTGCAGAAATTAAAAGCGGACGCGGAAGAAAAACTCGGAGAAAAAATAACCGAAGCCATCATCACTGTTCCGGCTTATTTTGACGATTCCCAAAGGCAGGCGACTAAAAATGCCGGTGAAATCGCCGGTCTCAAGGTTTTAAGGATTATCAACGAGCCGACGGCGGCGGCCTTAGCTTACGGCTTGGATAAAAAGAAATCAGAACAGATTGTTGTTTACGATTTCGGTGGCGGCACTTTTGACGTTTCGGTTTTGGAAATCGGCGATGACACCATTGAAGTAAAAGCTACCGGGGGCGACACTCATTTGGGCGGCGACGATTTTGACCAGAGGGTTACTAATTATCTTACCGATTTATTTAAGCGTGAGCAGGGAATTGATTTGTCAAAAGACACAATGGCTTTGGCGCGCCTCAAAGAAGCGGCGGAAAAAGCCAAGCATGAGCTTTCTACCGTTATGGAAACGGAAATTAATCTTCCGTTTATTACCTCCGGCGCTTCCGGGCCGAAACATTTTGTCACTAAAATGACGCGGGCAAAACTGGAAGAATTGGTCCACGATTTCATCGCCACATCGCTTGAATTGGTCAAGCAAACCGTAAAAGAAGCTAAATTTTCTTTAAATGATATTGACGAAGTGGTTTTGGTTGGCGGTCAAACAAGAATGCCGGCGATTACCGAAGCGGTAAAAAATCTTTTCGGAAAAGAACCGCACAAAGGAATTAATCCCGACGAAGTTGTTGCGCTTGGCGCGGCGGTTCAGGCCGGTGTCATGGCCGGCGATGTCCGCGATATTTTACTTTTAGACGTTACGCCCTTAACGCTCGGCATTGAGACACTGGGTAGCGTAGCCACGCCGATGATTTCAAAAAACACCACTATCCCGACAGCTAAAACCCAGATTTTTTCCACCGCGGCCGACAACCAGCCGCAAGTGGAAATTCATGTTCTTCAGGGAGAACGTTCAATGTCGGCTGACAATAAAACGCTCGGCAAGTTTATTTTGGACGGCATTCCGCCGGCGCCGCGCGGCGTTCCGCAAATTGAAGTTGCTTTTGATATTGATGCTAACGGCATTTTAAACGTTTCGGCGGTTGATAAAGCGACCGGTAAAAAACAATCAATTACCATTACCGCTTCAACAGGTCTTGCCAAAGAAGAAATTGAAAAAATGAAAAAAGACGCGGAAATAAATGCCGCCGAAGACGCCAAGAAAAAAGAAGCGGTAGAAATTAAAAACGGCGCCGAGTCAATGATTTATATGTCTGAAAAAGCGTTAAAAGACGCTGGCGAAAAAGTTAAGCCGGAAGATAAAAAAACCATTGAAGAAAAAATAGAGGCGCTTAAAAAAGTAAAAGACGGCGCTGACATTGAAGCGATTAAAAAATCATCGGCCGAACTTTCAACTGAAATCCAAAAAATCGGAGAGGCATTATATAAAAAAGATGAAGCGCCAAAGGAAACGTCGAAAGAAGAACCAAAATCTACAGAAAAGAAAGAAGAAGATAAAAATAAAACCACCCTCTAAAAAGGATGGTTTAAATAAACAACTATATTATTTATTATATGAATTCCAATTGCCGGCCAAAGTGTTCCGTAAGCAATAGTGAGAAGAGTGTTTGTTAGCCCCATAGATGTCGCCCAGAATACTTCGTAAGGTTGTGAAAGATCGTGAGAGATAGCAAAAAAGAAAGTTGAAATAAGAATCGCGGGGATTCGACCGAACAATGCGGTTGTTATATAAAGAACCAAAAAACGGCTATAAACCTCTTCGCTAATCGGCGCAAAAAAAGTTTTAATCAGAAAATCAAAAATGCCCGCTGGGAACGCGAAAGGCGAATCAGTCAGTCCAATTAAAATTCTAAAAGCGTGCATAACAAATCCAAAACCAATAATCGCGGTAAAATAAATAATAATGCGAAGCCAGATATTGCTTATTCTAATTTTGGGGTATGCGGTCGGAGATGATAAAACAGTATCTGCAATCTGG
>Ga0209211_10007673_pt1 | contig 15057 bp, 17 predicted proteins | sample RifGroA2_FD_183992 | JGI IMG/M metagenome (GOLD analysis project Ga0209211, IMG submission 183992) | Groundwater microbial communities from Rifle, Colorado, USA - Groundwater A2 (SPAdes) (version 2) | ecosystem: Environmental > Aquatic > Deep subsurface > Groundwater | place: Rifle, Colorado... | reverse complement strand
CCCCTGCCACAAACTCTTCCTGATATTGCTGCGGCATTGCAGGGAATGTCCCGCCCATTATTATGAGTTCGAGCTTTTGGGGGCAGTGGCCTGTTGCATAGAACTGCGAGATCCTGTTCATTGCCTGCAAATAGGGGTCAAAGTTGTTTGCAATCCCCCTCATTGTCGCGGGTTCGTGGCCGGTATATGATTGCGGCACATCCCCAAAAGCGCTGTTCGGGCCCCCGGGGCAATAGATGCATTTTCCGTGCGGGCACCCCTGCGGCCTTGCCATTATTGCAACGGGGGCAACACCTGATAGGGTTCGCAGTGGCTTTATTGAGAGCAGCTTTGCCGCCTGTGGTGAAATTTTGCCTGCCTGCATCAATATGTCAGGGTTTGAGGGCAGCCTGCCAATTCCTAACCGCTTTCCCGCCTGCAGCTTGAGCTTTTCAAGGCCTTCGCGGCCCTTTATTTTGCCCTTCCTGATTTCGGCAAGGACCTGCCTGCAGTATTCCTTTGTTTTCTCATCCATAACTCTCAGTATTCGCCCCTTTTTATGTAGATTGCCCGATTCGTAGTTGACATTAATTCCGCCGTCTGTCTGTGGCATTTTGCAGTTTTTGGCCTTATAAGTCCCCAAATTCCTTATCCTGCTGTTCAATATATAAAATTATAATATCTAATATTACTAAATTACGTTAATACATAAATTGCAGGTGGGGCAGATGGGAAAGACATTGGTCGCTGTGCTTGGCATCGGCAAGGGCACATGGGGGCATGTTGCGCGCCTCATTGCAGACCAGCCTTTCGAAAAGGCCCTTCTGATTTCAAATGAGTGGGGGAAGGAGAACTTTTCATTGGAAAAAGAGCCCAATGCCGCCAAGATGCCGCAGGATAAAAAGCCCCAGTTTGAGTGGGTGATGGTGAACAACCGCGCGGGCTTTGAGATCATCAAAGACGAGATCAAAAAAAGGCTTCCGGAGGGTGAAGTTGCGATCTCGCTTGTGAGCGGCTCGGGAAAAGAGCACATGGCAGTGCTCGCGGCGCTAAAGGAGAAGAAAATGGGCTTTGAGGTCGTGATCCTTACAGGGAACGGGACCAAATATTATTAACCCCCAATAAAGAATTTTCAGGCTTTCCTCTTACATAATATTTATGGAAAATTTTTTATGGACCCTGCTTTTTTCAGTGCCGTTGGTTCCGGTCTTCTTTTTCGGCCCTGATAACGCGCGCAGGTACATCTGCCTTGGGGTCCTAACGCTTTTTTTTGCCCTCCTTTGGGAAGCTTTTTCGGTGATTTCTGGCTTTTGGTCGTATGCTGCCTCGCCGCAGCTTTTTTGGCGTTTCGGTTTTCACGCTTTTTGCCTACTTCCCGTGGATAATCCTTGTTTATTATTCGGGAAACAGGGTGGCAAAATGGCTGGCGTGAACTTTCTTGCATGGAATATTTACAACGCCGTTGGCAAGAACGCACTTGCCTTTAGGCGGGTGATGAATTGCTGGTGGCGGCGTTGTGTGCTGTGCCTTGCGTGTGCACTTCAAGAACGCCCGCCCCTTTTAGGGGCGGGTCGTTTTACTTTATGCTGGTTGCAATTGCAGCCATTGCAATTATTGCAGGTGAAAAAGGCATCAGGTATCCCCTCTACGGGCTCTTTGGCGCGCTGTATGCGGGTTCTTATTCGATCCGGTCTCGGTTGCCCTTGGTTATTACACTTTCAACCTCCCATTCCAAATTCTTGGCGTTCCTTGGGCAGTGATTGCAGCAGAGTCCTTTAGCGTGATAGTTGTTATATGGCTTTTTGAAAAAGCAGTCTGGCCGCAGATATGCAAAATGCGGGGGCGGTAGCGCGCAAGATTAGCTGCATTATTCAAAGTGGCCAATGCTATCCTGCCCTTTTAACGAGAAACAATCGTGGATTCATTGTCGGGGCTTTTCCTATTGGCTGGGCTTTGAAGAATTTTGAAAACCTGCCATAGGGGACGGAACTTGAAATTATTATGCTCTCTGGCGATGTTATTTCAAAATATTTTTTCCACACTTTTTTGCGGTTACCGTGGGTCCCGGGGCCAAAATAGTCAATTATTACATCGTATGTGCCTTCGGGCGTGAAATATTCCAAATAAGCAATTGATATCCTGTCAACCAAACGCATTTTTTGCAGTGTATCCTGCAAATCGGCATCGTGCTTCCTGAGCCGCTCAAGAACCTGCCGTGAATATTTGCGGGAAATTGCGTCTTTGCCATCGGGGCGCCTGAGTGATTCTTCCAAATGTTGTTTTTCTTTTTCAGTGTCTTTCCTTTCCGCAGGGGTCATTTTCTCAGGGCGGTGGAGAGTTAGCGCCTCAACGAAAATATTATCCCTAAAATGTTCCTTCAGGCCTATGGCCATTTTTAGTAATCCTGTCCCAGAGTCCAATACACGGGGTCTTGGTTTTCCCAAATCCTTGATTAGCTGTACGATATCAACACCATGCATCCTTTTTATGTCTTGAAGGGTGATTGAATTTTCTGTCCAGCTTGGCAGGGTATTTCTACGAAATTCATAGGGGACTTTGCGCATCTTCCGTGCATTGGCTTTTCCGCTATACCATGCCATTATTTTTCTAAACATGATGGACTGTGTAATAAACAACTATAAAATACTTGTCAAGAACCCAAACGAAAACATGCCTGAAGATTACCGTTTGCCTGTGGCAATCTATTTATTCTCCGCCTCCGTTCTTTTTACATGGACGATTTTGCCTTCTTTGCCCTCGCGCTCCTTGCGGTTGTGTTATTTGCCCTCGTGCTCTTTTTGCTCTCGCGCATCTCAGCGCTCGAGCGCTCCCTATCTGACCTGAGCTTTTCAAAGTCCTCGCAGAGCGTAAAGTACGGAAAGCTCGCAGAGCAGTTCATGCCATTTACAAAGGAGTTCCCTTTCAGCGCAGGGAACTTCCGGTTTCTGGGAAACCCCGTTGACGGGGTGGTATTTGAGGATAATAAAATAGTTTTCGCCGAGTTCAAGGCAGCAAATTCGCAGCTGTCGGAAAAGCAGAAGCGCATAAAGGAACTCGTGCAGCAAAAAAAGGTTGAATGGTTCGAGCTGCACATGAAGTGAAGAACCCGAAAAAATTTGTGTCATTAATGGCCGGCTGGTATTTGAGGATTGTTTTTGTTCAAATGGTATTTTGACGCCTATTGGGGAACCCCGCCATTTATGGCATGGCGGGCGTCATATTTCCCTGTTGTGTCCTCAATCCCATTTCTTGCGGTAGCGCAGCACCGCTGCAATGCCGCCAATCCCTTCAAGCTGCCTTCCGGGGTCGCTCTTGTTCGCGATGAAATGTATCTTTGTCCCGTACTGCTCCGCCCTGTCTAGAAGCTCCTGCACTTTCCCGTTGCCTGAAGTGAGGGTGGTTTCCAGTGCAACTATTTCAGAAGCGGCGCTGCTCTCAACCGCTTGCGCAACTTCCTTTTCCCCCAGCGCCGCGAGCCCGTTTGAGATGCTGGAGAGCACCCTCTCGACAGCTTTTGCCTCTTCAGCCAGATGGAAGCCCTCAATCACCTTGTCGATTTTCCCGCTCTTGATCAGCTCATTTAGGCCTGTGATGCCCACCGAGTTTGTGGACTCGAACACGAATTCTATCTTATCCTTTTTTTCCTTCACGAATTTTTCAAAGTTCTGCTTCTCAAACCCCGGGCCCGCCACGACAGCTTTTTTCACTGCGAGGTCGAGTATTTTTGAATATATTTCCTCAAAGAATGGATTGCTTTTCTGCTTTTCAGCGGATTTGAACCTTTTTCCCTCCCTGCCTGAAATAATGCGCGCCTTGCTCTCAAGGCCTATGTCGCGCAGGAACGCGAGCTCGGCTTCCTCGTCATCCATGACAATAAGAAGGGCCTTTTCCCGCCCCGTGGCGTTCTTTGCCCTCTCGAGCCTTTCAATGTCAAAGCTGCGCAGCTTTTTTTTGGTGACCGAGATTTTCTTGCCCGTTTCCGCCTCGAGCGTATGGTGGGCCTTCAGGGGCACGAGTTCTTGCGGCTTTGCAAAAGTGACAATGCCCTGTATCCGAAGCTGCCCTGACGCCTCGTGGAACACTGCCTTCTCAACTTCAAGTTCCACAAAAATGATCTGCCGGTATGCCTTTTCGCCCTCTTCCTCTGCCTTGATTTTCCTCTCGGCGCTTCCGCTGACATGATCCCCTTTCTCAATGATCCTCTCAAGATGCCACAAATCCTCAAATGTGTCGGGGACTACCTCAAAATGGTTGTTTCTGCGGTCTACTTTAAGTATCTGCATATCGTATCAAATGGCCAGATAGGGTATTTATAATGGTTTTTAAAGTCTCCTCCCTCAAATTGTGAGTATGGTCCGCGTCGCAGTCCTTGAAAATGACCGGTGCGTCAATGGCGAGAGCTGCAGCTTTGTTTGCGGCAATGTGTGCCCCGTGAACCGTGCGGGAAAAGAGTGCATCACCCTGCCTGAGGACAGGGATAATTCGGCAAAGCGCCTTGTTCCCATCATTAGCGAGGAGCTTTGCATCGGATGCAACATATGCGTGCAAAAGTGCCCCGTGGACTGCATCTACATTGAAAACCTTGTGCAAGAGCTCAAGGAGAGCCCCGTGCAGCGCTTTGGCGAGAATGCTTTCCGCATCTATCGCCTCCCGGCTGTAAAGGGCGGGGGGGTTACCGGCCTGATTGGCAGGAACGGGATAGGTAAATCCACGATCCTCAAAATACTTGCAGGCCAGATAATCCCGAATTTAGGTGACTGGAAAAAGAAAGGCGATTATGATTCAGTAATATCTTTTTTCCGCGGAAAAGAGCTGCAGAACTATTTTGGCGCTTTGAAGGAAGGGGGCACAAAGGTTTCCTACAAGCCCCAAAACATCACGGATATCCCCAAAGTTTTCAAAGGGAATGTAAAGGGCCTGTTAGAAAAAGCCGCACGCCCCGAAAAGCTTTCTGAAATTTCAAGGGAATTGAATATTGAAAAAATACTCGGCCGCGACCTGTCTGCCCTGAGCGGAGGGGAGCTGCAGCGCGTTGCAATTGCTGCCTGCGCCCTGCGTGAAGCTGACTTTTATGCTTTTGATGAGCCCACCTCATACCTTGATGTCAGGGAGCGTCTCAATTGCGCGCATGTGATCCGCTCTGTTGCGCAAGGGGAGAGGGGCGTTGTGCTCATTGAGCATGACCTTGCTGTCCTTGACTACCTTAGCGATTACATACATTTGCTCTACGGGAAAAAGGGGGTGTACGGCATTGTTTCAAACCCAAAAAGCACGAGGAACGGGATAAACGAATTCCTCGAAGGCTATGTCCATGACGAGAATGTGCGCTTTAGGCGTGAGGAGCTCAGGTTTGAGGTGAAGCCTTCGGCAGATTACCGCAAAAAGAAGGTTGCCGCAACATATCCTGCCATGGAAAAATCTTTCAGCGGCTTTTCCCTCCATGTTGATGAAGGCGACCTTCGCGAAGCTGAGGTCATAGGGGTTTTGGGCCCAAACGGCACAGGGAAGACGACTTTTGTGAAAATGCTCGCAGGCCTTGAGAGCCCTGATGGCAAAAAAAGCGGCCTTGATTTCAAAGTTTCCTACAAGCCCCAGTACCTTGTGGCGCAGCCCGGCATCACTGTGGGGGAATTTTTAGATTCGCAAAATATCGACAAATCGCTCTATCGCAATGAAGTGGACCGCCGCCTTTCAATTACAGAGCTGCAGCACCACCGTCTTGATGAATTGAGCGGGGGGGAGCTGCAAAAGGTCGCCGTGGGAGTGTGCCTCTCGCGCCTTGATAGTGATGTCATTCTCCTTGATGAGCCGAGCGCTTTTGTCGATGTCGAGGACAGGCTCAACATTGCAAATGCGATCCGCTCTGTGGTTGATTCAAAAAGGAAGGTTGCAATGGTCGTTGACCATGACCTCTTGTTCCAGGACTATGTGAGCGACCGCCTGATGGTCTTTGAGGGGGAACCTTCGGTGAAGGGCGTTTGCCACAATGCCCTTCCCATGCGCGAGGGGATGAATTTGTTCCTCAAAGGCCTTGGAATTACATACAGGCGCGATGGCCAGACCGGAAGGCCGAGGATAAACAAGGCAGGCTCGCAGATGGATGAGGATCAGAAGAAGAAAGGCGAGTACTACTACACGGTTTAAACGCCAGAAATTTGGTTCATATTGGAAAATTATTTTAATTCCTTGTTTTTGTTTGCCGCAATTTTTCTATTCGTAAATGCTATCCCAAACCCAATGGCGATCCCGAGCCCGGCATCCAATGCAATATTTTGCGGCGCTGACCTTGTGCATGCGCCAGGTTCATGTGATGGGCATGGCCCCCATCCTTCATAATATGGGAACGGGAAGCCATGTGCTGCGTAGTCGGTGGTGCTCTGCAGAAGGAATAAATTGATTGCAGCAAAAGCGAGCAATATTGCAGCCGAAAAAATTATCCCGTCCCGCAGGAATGCGCCCATTTCTATCCCTTCAGTAATAGTACCTGTACTCGACAGTGTATGTGGCTTCAGCTTTCCCTTTTGCAGGCACATTCACGATGTATTGCGCCTGCGTGGAACTCTTCTTTTCAATGGGCAGCGAGCTTTGCGATATTGTCCAGCTCCCATAGAAATAATCCTTGACCTTTACCTGCACCGCAGTGTCCTTGGCATTTTCAAGCGTCACCTTGTACTGCTCGCGCGAAATGCCCTTTGAGATTTCCTGGCGCTCGAGCTGGACCCTCTCGCCTGTGATGTCGAATGCGTTCCCCAAAAAGAGGTCGACATCCGCATCCTCTTTCGTGTGGTCAATTTCGTCTTCCCCCACAAACTGCAGCTGGCCGTCGCTATCCTGCTTGTATACCCTTATCTTGCCTTTTGGCAATGGCATCCCGAGGCCAGTGCTTTTGGAGTTCTTGAAATTCACCCTCACTTCGACCTTGGTGCCGCTATTCCCCCCGCCATAATAATATCCCCCCTTGCTGGGCTCGAAGACATATTCCTTTTTCACTGGGATTGCTTCAGAGCTGAGCAGGGAGATCTGCTTTGTTTCGTTGTTGAGGATGTCCGTGTTCCTCTCAAGGGTGTAGAGGTAATATTCAAAAAGGGCCTGCGTCCCGAACTGTGGCGGCGCTGCCCCGGCGGCAGTTGACCTTACCGCATAATCATAGGCTTCCTCGTATTTCGGGCTTTCATTGACTTTGTGCACGTCCCCTGCTACAAGCTTCAGTTTTGCGTCAGGGTAGCTTGTCCCCGAATTGTTCGTTATTGTGGTCCAGCCGCTCAGGCTTATCTGCTTGTCTTCCCCGTCAACTATTGCAATGTAATCCGCCTTCCACCCCATCCCTGCTGTGAGGTAAATTGTCTGGGTGTCCCTCTTGCCGGCATCTTCTGAATATACTTTCCAGACAAGGGTCGGTTTTGTGAGCAGTCCTCCCGGAAGGCTCGGGAACTGCACTTTTGAATAGATCGGGAGTATGACAACGCCTTGTGCGGTCTGCAGCACTATCCCGTCCTTAAAGCTCAGGAGCTTACCGCTATATTCCTTTGCGCTCTCCCCCTCGTCAGCCTGCACAGTTATTTCCTTGTCAAGGTACTTTTCAAGGAGCTTTTGCGTGCTCACAAGGTCGTATTCATAGTTTTGTTCCACTACAAACGTGCTCGGGAATGAAAGGTCGCGGAACGTCACGGATGTGCTGTCGATTTTGGATGCGATGTCCTTGAACTCTACGAGGTTGACCCCTTTTTCAAGTTCCATTTCGCGTGAATCCTTTATGAGCGCAAATTCCTGGTTATAAACCGTCACTTCACTTGTGGTCTTTTGGGAAATGTCCGCTGCGGCCTGTTCAAGGATTGCGGTTTCTGGCTTTTCCACTGCGACCTTGTGCGACACTTCGGAAATATTGAAGTTGGGCCGTTTCTTCACTACCGCATCCTCGTCCCCTATGATGGAGTTGATTGCAAGCAGGCCGATTATGAGCATTACTGCGGCAATCCCTCCAAGCACGATATATTTGCGTTCCATTTTCTCGTATAGAAGATGTTCATTGGTATTTAAACCGTTTTGTTTTTGCTTAGCCTTTTCCCGTTCAGTGCAGCCCAGTTGAATTCTTAAATGTTTCAAGCCCCCATGCTTGCTATGTGCTCGGTTATTGGCATTATTTCAATGCAGGGCCGCGATGTATCGGAAAATGCTTTCCAGATGCTTTCTGCGCTAAAGGACAGGGGGCCTGAAGGCTTTGGCATAATCGCCCCTGAACGCGAAAAGAAGTCAAAATCATTAGGGCGGCTGCGTCCAATGCCTTCATCAGAAATAATTTTAGGCCACTGCCTGCTCTCGACGACAGGCTATGCGCTCCAGCCCCTGAGCTCGGGGGATATTTCAATTTGCCACAACGGCCAGATTTACAATTATGGGGGTATTGTGCAGGGTGAAGGCAGAAAAATGGCGTCCGATTCAGAGTGCATTGCTAGTTTCCTCTCATTGCAATTGAAGCGTTCATCAATGCGCGCTGCAGTGAAAAAGTTCATGCAGGTTGCTATCGGCGAGTATGCCGTGGGAGTTTTGCACAAAAAGAGGCTGTATGCTTTCCGTGATTTTTCAGGCCAAAAGCCCCTCTGGTTCGGGTGCAGTGATTCCGTTTGTGCATTTGCTTCCATTCCGCATGCCCTTTACAAAATCGGCATACAGTTCCCCCAGCCGCTCCTGCCGGGGCATCTTCTTGAAATTTCAGAAAGCGGGGCAAAAACCCGGCCAATTTTCACGTTCGGCGATTTCAGGAAAGGAATTCCGGAAAAACATTCATTGCAATCCCTCGGCTCTTCCCTTTTGACTGCTGTTAAGCTGCAGTGCAGGGGCCAGAAAAAGGCCGCAGTGCTCTTTAGCGGAGGGGTGGACTCTTCGCTTATAGCAAAGCTCGTTTCATCACAAGTCCCAGATACGCGCCTTTTTGTTGCAGGCGCTGAAGGGTCGCAAGACCTTGTCGCTGCAGAGCAGTCGGCAAAAGCGCTTTCCCTCCCGCTTGAAAAAATAATTTTGCAGGATAAAGATGTTGAATCCCTTGCATTAAAATGCATTTCGCGCCTCTCCTTTTTTGACCGGATGCAAATAGGCCTTGCGGTGCCTGAGCTTGCCTGCGCCCAAAGGATTTCTGAAATGGGCTACAAAGTGGTGTTTTCAGGGCAGGGGAGCGATGAAATATTTGCGGGGTATTCAAATTACGGTAAAATCCTTGCGGAAAAAGGTTTTGATGCGGTTGATGATGAAATATGGCGCTCTTTAGGCGGCATGTGGTCACGCAATTTCTACCGCGACGACATGATTGTCTCTTCCTGTGCCCTCGAGCTTCGGCTCCCTTTCATGGACCGCGATTTCCTCAATGAAGCGATGGCGTTCCCTGCAGAAGAGAAGGTGCTTTCGGAAAAAGACGTGCTGCGCAAGCGCCCGCTTCGCGCCCTTGCAAAGCTCCATGGTTTGCCGGATTTTATCTGCAACCGCCCAAAGAAGGCGATGCAGTACGGCTCAGGGTCGCAGAAAATCGTTTCGCGCATATTCCGTTAATCAATTGGCGCAAGGCCTCATGGGCATGTTGTTGGCCCGGGGTATTCGCGGCAGCCTGAAAAAAAATCCATGACAAGGCATGCTCCGCTGTCTGTCTGCGGGTTCTTCTTATACCACACAGCCCTCTGGGCGGTAATCATCGTGCTCCCGACAGCCTGCGTGCAGGTGAGTTTGGCGCGCACTTCAAGGATAGCAGGGTTAGGCACGAAGACTATGTTGGTGAAAGTGCAGGTAACTGATCCCTTGTCCTGTTTTGCGAATTCATTAAGGGTGGCATTTGCGGCTGTTTCAATGTCATTTTGGGCGACATTGGCTGCAATGCATGGTGGCAAGCTGCCCATTTTTTCGTATAATTTCATGGCAATCCCCTTGTCAAGCATCCTCACTGCGCTCTCCGTTTTTAGCGCAAGGCTTTGTGCGGCCTGCATTCTGGTGAATGTCGCGCTCTCCTGGTTTTGCACAAGTGAGGCGTTGATCGTTAAGGCCAGGAGCACAATTGCCATAATCCCTGCTATTGCGGAAAATGTCCCCCTGTTCATGGCTCTGGTTCACACTCCGCTTCCTTGCTGGAAATAGCTTCTGGTATGGTGGGTTGTGATGTGTCAAATTCTAAGATGTTGGTGCAATTGACATTATCTAATGCTGAATAATCCGCTGGGTCTTCAATTGAATTCTGCCCCGTATAAAAGTTTTTTACTGCATTGTCAGAGGCTTTCTGGTGCACTATCTGCTGGTTTGCGCCATCGCTTTTTTGGTCAATTGCCAGTATGCCGCCCGTTGCTATAAGCGTTATGATGATTGTGATTGCAAGCATCGCATCAAAGCTGAAAACCACTCCCCTCATCTCCATATTTTCACCCTTAGCTTTTTTACCGTGTATGCCGTGCATCCGGGCCCTGTTATGCATTTTTCATAATCCTGTTTTGACAGGGTGGTGTTTGGGGAGAGATATTTCCTTTCTGCCACTGCAACATCTTTTGCATCAAGCGGGGCATCAGTGCTCTCGCAGCCGCCCGGCCCGTTTGCAGCCGCGCCGCCATCCAAAGTGACATAGCAGCTAAAGCCCTCAGGCACCAGAAGGTAGTTTTTTGTGAGGGATGAAAAGTTGCTTGTGGTGCACCCGTATATTTTATATCCCTGTGTACTAAAATCGCTTGCGCAGTCGGCGTTCTTTTCAAGCGCCTGCTGGCTTGCGGTCTGCGCAATTGTGTTGAGTTCGCTTTTTACCCTTGATTCCTTCCCCTGTGTGGTCAAGATGTCATAATGGTTGAGCAGTACCCCTACTGCAAGGATTATTACGGCCATTGCAAGGAGAAAATCCAGGGATAGCATCTGCCCTCTTGTGCGTCCCGTCATTTTCATGCCTTCCCTATCGTGAATTTTTCATTGCACGGTTTTGTGGCGGTGTTGTTCCCTGCAAGGCTGCTGCCTCCAATCTTAATGTCATCAAAATTGATGCCGCTGTATCCAGCGGTCTCGCCGCCCAAAGATACCTTCAACCCTGTTTTTGCGTCACTGTTGTCATTGTCAAATTCGATGCTGCAGGGCGCGGGCATTGCGGGCTGTGGCGGCATGTAATCAATTGTGAGGCCATATGCCTTCACTTCGCCGGTTGCGGCATATGCATCGAGCAGTATCGCCTTTGCGCTGTTGCGCAGGCTGGACTGCGCGGCATCCTGCGAGAGGTTGCCGATATAAATATTGAGCACTGCCATGAACACTATTGCCGCAAGGAGTGCCAGCAATAAGTCGATGCTTGTCTGCCCTTTTGCCATCTTAGGATAACGCTTTATTCCAATATAAAATTAGCGTAAGGTCAGAATAGCGGTTTTCCCTTCATTTCTGCCGGTTTTGGGAGGCCCATTATTTTGAGGAGCGTGGGGGCGACATCGATAAGGCCGCCTTTCCGGAGCTTTACCCGGCTTAATTTCCTGTCTTCGGACACCAGAATAAGCGGGACAGGGTTGGTTGTATGGCTTGCCTTAGGCAATCCGTCAGGATATGCAGTTTCTTCCGCGTTTCCATGGTCTGATGTCACTATGAGCGCGTAATTATTTTCCATTGCTTCCGGGTATATTTTTCCGATGCACTCATCCACTTTTTCAACTGCAGTTATGATTGCGGCATGGTTTGCAGAATGCCCGACAAGATCGGGGTTTGCAAAATTTATCAGAATAAAGTCATGAATGCCTTTTCCTATTTCTGAGAGGGCACTTGCGGTTATTCCGTCTGCCGACATTTCCGGTTTCTGGTCATAGGATGGCACTTTCGACGAAGGCACCATTATCCTTTCTTCGCCCTTGTAAGGCTCTTCATTTTGAGAATTGAAAAAATATGTGACGTGGGGATATTTGTCGGTTTCCGCTATGCGCAACTGCCGCAATCCCGCCCTGGAAACCGTTTCACCAAGGTTGTTTGCTACTTTTTCCTCCTCAAATATTATAGGGCAATTGAGTGTTTTGTCATATTCGGTGAAAGTGGCCCAGTATGTTTTTGGGTGTATGGCCCTTTCAAACCTGTCAAACTCACTGGACACAAATGCCTTTGTTATCTGCCTTGCACGGTCGGTCCTGAAGTTGAAGACAAGCACCGAATCATTGTCCCTGATGGGCTTTGCGTTTCCCACCACGGCAGGTTTGATGTAATAGTCGCTTTCTGTGCCGCCTTCATATGCCTTCCTTATCCCTTCGCTGGCGCTTTCCGCCCTCCCGCCCAAGGACTCGGTCAATAATTTATAATATGCCAATGTCCTGTCCCAGTTATTGTCACGGTCCATTGCATAAAATCTCCCGCATATCGTTGCAATGGTGCCCCCGTATTTTTTCCCCCACTGTTCTATCTGGGCTGCGTATTTTTCCGCACTCTTGACTGCAACGTCCCTTCCGTCTGAAATGAAATGGATTATCACCTTCTCGCCAACCCCTTTCTTGTGGAAAAATTCCATCAGTGCCTTGAGGTGCATGGTGCTCGAATGTATCCCGCCGTCACTGCAAAGGCCGATTAGGTGTATTTTTGAATCCTTGCTTTTTACGTTCTGCACAATCGAATCGAGTGTTGCATTTTTGAACAGGCTTTTGTCCCTGATTGCATTATTTATTTTTTCAAGCGGCTGCCACACGATCCTTCCTGCCCCGAGGTGGAGGTGGCCGACTTCCGATGTCCCCATCTCGCCATCGGGCAGGCCCACGGCTTTCCCGCTGGCTTTTAGCTGGGTATGGGGGTATTTGCGAAAAATCAGGTCGTAGTTTGGCTTTCTTGCCTGGGCAATGGCATTGAATTTTTTTTCCTTCCTGATGCCAAACCCATCAATCACAATCAGAATTGCCCTCACTCAATCACCTGAAGCTTCATGGTTTTTCCGTAATTATCAAAAGCTCTCAGTGTATTTAAAGTGTAGGGGTAGCTTATGATGATGTGCACTTTCCCGAACCTTTCAAACGAGTCAAGGTCGGCATTTGACGGGTGGTTGTACACTGAAGGGTGCGAGTGCACCGTCCCTATGATCTGCTCGTCAAATGGGACAAGATCGAGCCTGTAGCTTGAATGGCTCTCCCCAAAGTGCGCGGGGACCACCACGAGTTCTTCAATTACCCTGTCCCTGCCACCCAGCATCGAGATGAATTCGAGCGGGTGGACGTTCCTTGAAGCGATGATTATGGATTCAACAACCCCCTGCCTTATCTTATACATATAATAAGTTCGCCGCGGCGTTTAGAAAAATGTTTTGGATTGTGGTCCGGCCTTGCTCTCATGGGCCCTGCCATTTTTTCAATTCACAGTCCCAAATAGAAAAGGAAAGTTGGCAGGAGCAAAAATGCCATGCAGTGGCTCCGTTTCACTTTTGAAAAAATCCCTGCAAGGGCACCGGAGCAGGCAATGAGCATTACAAGCAGCCCGATCGGCCCGCACACAAAAGCCACAAGGCCAAGGAGGAAAATTATTGTGATGGCGCTCACGATGCGGTAATCGATTATTTGCAGCAATTTGATGCACTTTTTTGCAAGGAAAATTGTGAGCAGCGCGGCAATTCCCGCGCTTGCAAGGGCCGCCCCCAAAAGCAACAGAAGCATCCCAAGGTCCATTTCCACTATGTTTTGAAGCGCAACAGCCATTCCGGTGCGCGTCTTTCCGGTGCTAAAGAGCATGAGCAGGCCAAAGAGCAGGTTGCCTGTGTTTATGCCGCCTGAAAAAAAGAGGTATTGCTCCCTGCTAAGCTTTCCTGCAATTGTGTTCACGATTGTAGCTGCCTGGCTTGGCCCTATTGCAGGGAGCAGTGCAAGCACTCCTGATGTCACTGCGGAGGGAAAGCCCGAACTGACCGAAAATTCGCCTTCAATTTTTTGTTGCTGTTGCGGGATTTTGTTCTTTCCCCGCAGTGCCAAAATGAGGCCGGGGAGCGCAAAAAAGCCGCTCACAAGCGATAGCACAGGCTCTTTTATGCTGCTGCCAAGAACCATCACCCCTAAAATTCCTGAAATAATGCCAAGCGCCATTGCAGCCGCTTTGTCCTTTTCCCCTGCGACCATTAGGATTACTGTGAGGGCTATGATTGCAGGGAGTATTGCCGGCAAAAATCCTGAATATTTTGAGGCAAGGGAAAAAAGCGGCAGGAGCAAAGGGATTGCAAATAGTGTTGTGGCAAGGCCGCCTGCGATTGTGATCTGCACTGCTTCAAGCCCTTTGCCTTTGAGCAAAAGCTCATGGCCCGGCAGGATGGCAAGCGATTCTTCTTCAGTAGGCGCCCCGAGGAATATGCTCGGGATCGCGTCCACAAAAGAGTGCGTTATCCCCATTGCCACAATGAATATTGCAAGGCCTGTGCTGTTGCCGCTTTGAAAGTATGCAGCAACAACTGCGACCGTGTTTGCGTGGATGCCCGGCATTATCCCGCTGATTGCCCCTGCGATGATCCCGCCAAAAAGCCATGAGGCTTCCTCAATCAATCCTCCTCACCTTTTCCACAACGATTTCCTGCATCCCCCTGTAAGTTGAGATGCGCCCAAGGGCCTCTATTTTCATCCCCTCGCCAAGTTCAGCCATCTGGCCTGCCGCAGGCCTGAAATATACCGCTCTGACCCTTACTCCGTCTACAAGGTAAAAAAATGCGTTTCCCTTCCTGCTCTCAAGGTCACTCACAAGGCCGCTGACCTTCACAAGTGCCCCCTGGGGCTGTGATGGTATTTCGCTCATGTCCACTGCTTTTTCGTGCGGCAGCAACATGCCAAGCCAGATGATCCCGAGGATTGCCACGAGAAAACCCAAGTGGGGGGTATATTTGAGGGGAAGCGCCATAATGCTAAAACACTAGGAAAAAGATATAAATTCGTCGATTGACGTATAAATAGTTTTTAATTATAAGCGTAATTATATGGCCTGCCTCCTGTGAAGGCCGCCGTTCGCTCCCATCCTCCCGAAGAGGATTCCGCCAGCCCAAGCTTGCAAAAACCGCCCCAAACGGTTGCTTGAATGCGGAGCCAGCCCCGTCGAGGACGGTGCGTCGTACCCAACCGCCGAAACGGTTGCTCTTAAACTGCGAGC
>Ga0209211_10007671_pt1 | contig 15061 bp, 18 predicted proteins | sample RifGroA2_FD_183992 | JGI IMG/M metagenome (GOLD analysis project Ga0209211, IMG submission 183992) | Groundwater microbial communities from Rifle, Colorado, USA - Groundwater A2 (SPAdes) (version 2) | ecosystem: Environmental > Aquatic > Deep subsurface > Groundwater | place: Rifle, Colorado... | reverse complement strand
TTCAATTTAATCTCTTTCCTTGCTACTGGAAGTATCCACCTCAACCTCTCTTCTTTTATTGTTTTAACCATATGTATGCTCATTCCTCCATTTTAGGAGAAACCGCCATATGTGTGTGCACATTACCGCCCCGTCTTGACGGCGTTTTTCAAAATCGGAACGATATGATCCTGACCTAGAACTTCCTCAAAGCTCTGCGGCCGATATTTGCGATAAAGCACCACTTTGGACATTGTTTTTATTGTATCAATTTTATTGTTTATTTGAAAATAGGAAGAACCAGCGCCAGATGTTCCAGAATCATTTTGGCCGAGGCGCCTCGGTCAAAGATAAATTGCCGGCTTCGGGATAATTCTTCCAGAGCCATACGCCCGTTTGGACATTGAATGTCCAAGCGGAGCAGAAATTCCAGAGCGTTTAAAAATTGGCCGGCTTTTTGTTTGTTGGCGGCCGATTCCGACAATAATTCGTTTTCCTCATCGCTTTTTGCGGACATTTTTTTTACCATTTCCAATCTTTTATTGGGCAAAGCGGCCAAAAATTTCCGGCCGATTTCCAGTAAGTCTTTTTCCAAATCTCCTTTGCCGGAAGAAACATCAATAACCGTCAACCTTGAGCGAAGAGTGGGTATGACACTTTCAACCGATGGCACGATGATGAAAAAATGGATTTTCTCGCCCGGCTCTTCCAAGGTCTTCAGAAGCGCGTTGGATGATTCCATATTGAAGGAAAAAACTTCCATCACCAAAACTTTTCCCCGGCCGGAAAAAGATTTCGTGGCCGCCCAGCTCGTCAGATTATGACTGTCGTTTATGCCGAAAAGTCCGAACCGCCTGAATGAAAAGTCCGGATGAGATTCCAAATTATCTTCCGCCAGTATGGCTCTGGCCGCTTCCTCGGCCATTTTCTTGCCGGCTTCTCCGTCCCCGCACAGCAAATAAGCGTGGTGAAATTCCCTTTTCTTAATATGGGCTTTTAGAATCGGGCGCATAAAATTACTTCTTGGCGATAATACTTTTCTTGTAAGTATCCAAGTGATCCAGAGCCAGACCGGCGCCTTTGGCCACGCAAAGCAAAGCGTCGTCGGCCACATGGGCTTTTACGCCGGTGGAACGGAAAACCAGCTCGTCAATATTCCTCAAAAGCGAGGAACCGCCGGTCATCGTGATGCCGTTGTCTATGATGTCCGAGGCAAGTTCGGGCGGAGTTTCCTGCAAGACATTTTTGATAACCTTCATCATATCTTTAAGTTCGGAATCAATCGCTTTCACCACCTCGTTGGTGGTAATTTCCGCCGCTCGGGGCAAGCCGGTGAGAAAATCCCGGCCCTTTATTTTGTAGACCATTTCTTCGTCCACTAAAACCGCCGAGCCGATTTTTATTTTTATGTCTTCGGCCGTCCTGTCGCCGATAAACAGATTAAAATTTTTCTTGATGTAATCGGCGATGGCCTGATTGATTTTGTCCCCGGCGCATTTCAGCGACGCGGAAGCGACGATGCCTCCCAAAGAAATAACGGCCGCGTCCGTCGTCCCCCCGCCGATGTCAACCACCATATGCCCGATCGGCTCTTGGATGGAAATACCCGCGCCGATAGCGGCCAAAATCGGCTCTTTCATCACATAAGCCGCTTTGGCTCCGGCTTTTACGGCGGCTTCCACCACCGCCCTTCTTTCAGTGGAAGAAACGCCGGCCGGCACCGAAATCAGCACTTCTGGTTTGGCCAAACTCCATTTTCCCATCGCTTTGGAAATAAAATATTTCAGCATCGCTTCCGTTACTCGGTAATCGGCAATAACGCCGTCTTTCATCGGCCGATAAGCGGTGATGGTGTCCGGAGTTCGGCCGACCATCGCTCTGGCTTCGTCTCCCACCGCCATAACTTTATTGTCCGGCAAGGAAATGGCCACCACGGACGGCTCGTTTAAAACCACTCCTTTGCCGGGAACGAAAACCAGCGTGTTGGCCGTGCCCAAATCAATACCTAATTTTTTGTTGAAAAATCCCATGTTATTTAACTTCCACCCTCTCTATGTCCGCTCCGACGCTTTTCAGCCTCCCGCAAATGTCTTCGTAACCTCTTTCTATAGTATACGTATTTTTTAGCGCGGATTGGCCTTTGGCGGCAAGCATAGCTATCAGTATTATGGCAGAAGGACGCAAGGCGGGCAAACAAGTGATTTCCGCAGGCTTGAATTCCGTCGGCCCTTTTATAAAAACCCGGTGAGTGTCGGCCAAATCTATTTTGGCTCCCAATCGGTTTAATTCCGTGTAATATATGGCGCGATTTTCATAGACCCAATCGTGAATCAAAGTTTCTCCTTTGGCTTGAGCGGCGATGGGAACGAAGAACGGCAGATTGTCTATGTTAAGCCCCGGGTACGGCCGGCCGTAAATTTTTTCTTTCGGCGCAACCATTTCCGAAGGATAGGTTTTTATGTCCGCCAGCCGGGCGAATCCGTTTTCCGATTTGTATTCGCGGACAATTTTGTATTTGAATCCCATTTTTTCCAGCTTGAACAATTCCAGTTCCAAAAAATCCAACGGGCATCGCCTGATAATAATTGACGACTTGGTGACAATGGCCGCCGCCAGAAAAAACATCGCTTCTATCGGGTCTTCGCTTAATTGAAAAGAATATTCTTGATTTAAATTTTCTTTGCCGAAAATAGTCAAAGTGGTCGTTCCTATTCCTTCCATTTTTACGCCCAAACCGGCCAAAAAATGACACAGATCTTGGACTTGATAATTGGCTGAAGCGAATTTGATAACCGTTTTCCCGCCGATAAGCGATGCCGCTAAAATGGCGTTTTCCGTCGCCGTGTCGCCGGATTCGTACATTATTATATTTTCGCAAGGAGTCAGTTTATTCCGGCTAATTTCGTATTCGTTTTCTTTGACTTTTATTTTTATCCCGAATTTTTCCAAAGCGTAAAGGTGAGGCGTAACCGTTCTTTTGCCCAACTTGCAACCGCCGGAAAAAGGCAAAGAAAATTTCTTGAACTTATGGACCAATATGCCGATAAGCAATATCATTATTCTGGTCTTCAAAGCGGCTTCAATGTCCAATTTTTCCAATTTTAATTTTTCGGGCGGAGATACTTTCAAAGCCCCGCCTTGCCAAGTGGTCTTTACTCCAATGCTTTCCATTATTTCAATTATCCTCGCGACTTCTTCAATTTTAGGCAGATTTGTTATCGTTGTTTTGCCGTCGTTAAGAAGAGAAGCTAATAAAATCGCCACCGCCGAGTTTTTGGAAGAATTGACCGTTATTTCTCCCTTCAATTTTTTTCCGCCGTTGATTACATAATTTGTCACAAAACAATAATAATGTTTTTGAATTTTTTTACAAATAAAATTTTCTTCCAAAATCCCCTTTTCGCAAATTAGACTTTACCAGCGATAGCAAATATACCTTAATTTTACTAGTTTAATTCAGTTTAAAATGGTTAATCAAGTGCAATTCGTTATCCAATGAATCAGCCATGATAAATCTGACATATTTTCTAATGTTATAAAATTCAATGATATATTCTATTTCGTTTTTGCATATGTCAAAAAGAACAACTCTCCACTTTTTGTCCCATTTTTGGGTTTTTTTAATCTTCATTTCATCAATTTGATAAGTTAAAGCTTTTCTTTTGCCGTTCTCGGTTAAAACAATCGTCAAAGATCCGTCGGTATTCTCTTTTTGTTCTAGCATTTTTGATTTATACAAATCGACAAGAGAGTGTTAATCCTCCCATAAGCAAGAGAAGCAGTTTTTGTTGATTTTTTCCAAAGCCTCGCGACATCCAACAATTATACTATACTTGCTATCGCCGGTAAAATGAAATTTCAAAATAAAAAGACCATTTACTTTTGGTGATTTTTTTGCCAGAATGGATGGAATATCAGCCAAAAACCGACTTACGATATCGGTTTAAAGAATAAAATGAAAATAATTGATGTCATTCCGATAGCCAAAGGAATCCCCCAAGAAAAACTTTCCTATTTCACTTCCAAGGATATTTCCATCGGCGCGCTGGTTTCCGTCCCCGTCAGAAAAAAAGAAATTCCCGCCATTGTCAGCGCCGTGTCCGACGCCAAAGAATCAAAAACCAGCCTTAAAAGTTCCGATTTCTCCATAAAACCGATCAAATCGGTTATTTCCGCCAGCTTAATAACGCCGGAATTTTTAGAAGCCTGCAAAGAGATATCTTTATACTACATTTCCACGCTTGGCTCCGTGATAAAAGATTTCGTTCCGCAAGCGATATTGGAAGGCGATTCCGGATCAAGAATACCCAAAATGCCGGAGCAAACCGGTTCGTCCGGCAAACAAGCGGGCGGTGGACGCGAAATTCTAATTATTCAGTCCCCATTGGAAGAAAGAATTCAGCGCTACAAAAGCATTGTCCGAGAAGAATTAGCCAAGAATAAATCCGTTTTTTTGTGTCTGCCGACTGCCGCCGATATGGAAAAAATCGCCTTTGAATTGGGTCGGGGCATAGAAAAATATGTTTTTGTTTTGTCCGGTAAAATGACCCCAAAAAAAATAACGGAAGACTGGAAAAAAATTATTGGAGAAAAACATCCCGTTTTGATAATCGCCACCAAATCTTTTTTATCCCTGCCTAGAAATGATTTCGGCGCCATAATAATGGACAAGGAGAGTTCTTTCGCTTACAAAAACCAAAAAAAACCCTATACCGACGCCAGAAAAGCGGCCGAGATAATAAGCGACAAAATAAAAACCCGCCTGATTTTCGGCGACGAACTTATTCGGACGGAAACTTTTTACCGGCAGGAGTCCGGAGAATTTTTTCCTTCTTCCGCCCGCCAAGCAAGAATGGTTTCATCGGCGGAGCAAATAATAATAGACGCCAAAGAATATTTTGAAGAAAAGAAAACAACCGGACGAAAATTCGTTTCTACTCCCCAACTTGTGCGGATAATGGACGAGGCAACCGTTAAAAATGAAATAATAATAATATTTGCCAACCGCAAAGGTTATAACCCGACGACAATATGCGCCGATTGCCGCCGGACAATGCTGTGCTCCAAATGCGATGCGCCGGTGATTATGCGAAAAACGGATTTAAAAAACTTCACCCAAACCTGCCACAAGTGCCTTTCCGAACTGCCCGCGCCGGACAGATGCCCTTATTGCAAAAGCTGGCGATTGGAATCTTACGGCATCGGAACACAAACGGTGGCGGAAGAAATGAGAGGGTTTTTTCCAAGCATTAAAATTTTTGAAATGGACTCCGACTCCGTCCCCAACGAAAAAGCGGGAAAGAAAATGACCGAGGAATTTTTGTCATCAGGAGAAATCCTTGTCGGAACGGAAATGATTTTTTCTTACATCAACCGGCCGGTTGACCGAGTCGTCGCCATCTCGGTGGACGGGCTGTTCACTTTGCCGGACTTCAAAATAAACGAAAAAGTCTTCCGTCTGCTTTTAAAGCTTAAGTCTTTGGCCAAAAAATCTTTCGTAATCCAGACCAGGTTCCCGGAGCTGCCTATTTTTGACAACGTCTTGAGAGGAAATATTTCCGGATTTTACAAAGAAGAAATAGAGAGCCGAAAAATTTTCCAATATCCGCCGTTTAAGTTGCTTATAAAAATTACCAAAGAGGGGAAAAATGAAAGCCAGTTAAACAAAGAAATAGGGGCTTTGCAAAAAATTCTGGATGAATGGAGACCGGCAAGCTATCCGGCCTTTATCCCGAAAGTAAAAAATTTATACATAAAGCACATCTTGCTCAAAATAGACCCCGCTTCCTGGCCCCCGAATAAGACGGGGCAAGCTAACAATCAAGAAAAATTGCGTCAAATTTTGTCTTCCTTGCCCGCATCCTGGAAAATAGACATCGGTCCGGAAAGTTTGCTGTAAAGTTTTATTTGATGTTAGAATAAAAAAATGACAACCATAGTCCAAAAGGGCGATAAAGTTTTAAGAGAAACGGCCGAAGAAATCAGTTTGGCCGAGATAAAATCAGCGAAAATAAGGAATATTTTGAAGAAAATGACCGACGCTCTTTCCGCCGCCAAAGACGGCGTAGCTTTGGCCGCGCCTCAAATCGGCGTACCGCTCCGAATTTTCATCGTTTTGAAAGAATACACGGAAAATAAAACCGCCCAAGAGCTAAAAGAAATCCAAGAAAAAAAAGAAAAAACGCCCAAGCAAAACAAACCCGAAATAGTCGTTTTTATAAACCCGAAAATCACGAAAATTTCCAAGAAAAAACAAACGGTAAGGGAGGGCTGTCTTAGTGTCGTCGGAATGTTCGGCGCAATCACGAGAGCCGAAAAAGTTACCGTGGAAGCTTACAACGAAAAAGGAGAAAAATTTTCCCGCGGTGCCTCCGGCCTGCTTGCCCAAATCTTCCAGCACGAAATGGACCACTTAAACGGCATATTATTCACCGACACCGCTTGTAATCTTGAAAAAATAGAAACAAAATGAAAAACCCTAATTTCACCTTTTTGGGCACCTCGGAATTATCGGTGAAAATTTTAAAAAAACTGATTGAAAATGGCTACATTCCCAGCCTTGTCGTAACTGCGCCCGACAAACCGCAGGGGCGGAAAATGATTATGACTCGCCCGCCGATGAAAGTCTTTGCCCAAAAACATAATCTAAAAATCATCCAGCCGGAGCGTTTGGCGGTTAAACCGCCACTTGGCGGTTTAACCGCCAAGTGGTTCGACTTATTTGTTGTCGTTTCTTACGGCAAAATTATTCCAAAATCAATTTTGGATATTCCAAAATTTGGCGCGCTCAATGTCCACCCTTCCCTTCTGCCTAAGTTCAGAGGCCCGTCGCCTATTCAATCTTTCATTTTAAGCGGAGAAGAAAAAACGGGAGTCACCATTATGCTTATGGATGAACAAGTGGATCATGGGGCAATATTGGTGCAACACAACTTGGAAGCTAAACTTCCAAGTGCACTTGGAAGTTTAGCTTCCAAGTTGTTAAATTCTAAGCAATTAGAAGAAAAGTTGGCGGAGTTGGGAGGGCAGTTGCTTATTGACACGATTCCCAAATGGATAAACGGCGAGATAAAACCGCAGGAACAAAACCACAGCCAAGCGACTTTTACAAAAAAAATAATCAAAGAAGACGGCTTGGTGGACATGGAAAAAGATAATCCGGAGATAATTTACAGAAAATTTTTGGCCTTCCAACTGTGGCCGGGGATTTACTATTTTACTCAAAAAAATAATCAAAAAATCCGAGTCATAATCACTGATATGGAATTAAAAAACGGCCGTCTCTTAATCAAGAAAGTGAAACCGGAATCAAAAAACGAAATGGCGTACGAAAAGTTTATGAAGTTATAGTTGTATATCCTCGTTCAAACTTATCAGCGGCACAAAGGCGAAACCGGGATAAACGCTTTCTTCAAACTCTATTTCTGATTTTTTAACAATCAAGTGAATCGCATCTTTGACCGGCGCGACGATTCGGCCGCCAATTTTGAGCTGTTCTTTCCATGCGGACGGAATTTCTTTTCCCGCAGCCGCCGAGATTATCCTGTCAAAAGGCGCTTTTTCCGGAAAACCTTTGACGGCGTTAAAAGAATGAAACTCAACTATTCCTTTTTTTATGAATCCGTATTTGGCGGCATTTTTCCGGCCAAAAGCCATCAGCTCCGGGATTAACTCCGCGGCGGAAACCTTTCCGCCGCCGGAAACTATATGAGCCAGCAACGCCGTTTGCCAGCCCGAACCGGAGCCTATTTCCAAAACCCTGTTCCCTTTTTCCGGCTGTAACAACTCCAGCATAAAAGCCACCGTCAACGGCTGGGAAATTGTCTGCCCGTAACCTATAGGCAGAGGCGTGTTGAGATAAGCTTTGTCCTTCAATTCTTCCGAAACAAAATCTTTTCGGTCCACCTTTTCAAAGGCGTCAATAATTGAAGGGGTTTTCAAAATCCCTTCTTCCATCAGCTCTTTGATGAGATATTTCATAAACGAAATTAGTCAACGATAGCCATCAATTCTATCGTCATATTTTCTATGGGGTGATCGTTTTTTGTTTTGTCCGTGGCAACATTTTCTATTTTATCCACAATATTCATTCCCCCGACAACTTTGCCGAAAACGGTATGCTTGCCGTCCAGCCAAGGCGCGCTCTCTGCGGTAACGATGAAAAATTGGCTGCCGTTAGTATTTGGCCCGGCATTGGCCATGGCTAAAACTCCTCTTACTATTTTATTGGGATTTATTTCGTCTTTGAAAGCGTATCCCGGCCCGCCGACACCGTCGTTTGACCAATCATCGTCTTTGCTGTTCGAGTCGCCGCCTTGGATCATAAAGCCTTTTATCACTCTGTGGAATCTGGTTCCGTCGTAAAATTTTTCCTTGGACAGTTTTATGAAATTGCCGACCGTTTCCGGCGCGTCTTTGACAAAAAGCTCAAGCTTGATTTCGCCCATATTCGTCTTCATAACGGCCGCGGGATTGTCCGTATAGCCGAGACTTTTCACGCTGGCGTCTTTTGATATTTTATTTTCCGATTTCATGGCAATTTTATAACCAAAAATTACCCCCAAGGAGCCCAATATGATAATGACAAATATAAGCCAATGAGCCCTGCCTTTATTCATAAATTTACTTTAATTTACTTTAAAAACGGGATTAATTTCTTAATCGCCCGGGCGCCTTTTCTGATTAAAGATATTTTTCGGTCTTTGACTTTTTCCAATTCTAATTTTATCTTGTCGTGCGCGCCGTCTATGGCCTCGTTGAGAGTTTCGCTGGTCGCCTCGGCTCTTACGCCTTTTCCGTAATGCGGAATGTGGATTTGAATTTCCGCCCTGTAAACGCCGCCTTTGAGATGGTGTGTTGTCGTTCGTCCGACTTCCACCCAAGATTGCACGCTCTCGTCCATCCTGCGGATAAATTTTTCCAGCCCGTTCACTTTTTTCTCCGCGTATTCGCGGATAGCCGGCGTCAATTCAAAATTCGTCGCCTTTAAATTTATATTCATAGCATTATTATAAACCATTTTTATCTATAAGCAAAATTGGCCGTTTTTGTAAATTATTTTTTCGGTTCCGTCTTTTAAAATTGCCGTAACGATTCTAGGCGAAGTTGAAACGAGGTCGGTATGAATCACTGAATCGTTGAATCCAAGATTCCTCCAATATTCCTTGGATTTGTCCGCCATATCTCCGTCAAAAGCGTCGTGATAAGAACTGCCCAAAGCGATATGGAAATTGCCGTTCGGCCCGCCGGCGTTCTCGTCATAAAGAGTTTCGCCCATAAATTTGGTGATTCGGGAAAATCTTTTGTCGGTCAAAGAAAATTCTCCTATCTTATCGGCGCCATCCGCTTTTATCATTTCTAAAAGCACTTTTTCGTTTTTCTTGGCTTTGGCTTTTACCACCCTTCCGTCTTTAAATTCCAATTCTATTCCTTCAATAAGATTGCCGTAACTGTAAAGCGGCTGGTTGAACTTCGCCCAACCTTCCGCGCCGCGCCAATCGGGCGAAGTGAATATCTCAAAGCTCGGCACATTCCGCCCGCTCCCGCCGACCCATTTTCTTTTTTCTCCCATATTTATTTTCAAATCAACATTGGAGCCGGTTATGCACAGTTTTTTTATTTTCAGCTTGTTCAGCTTGTTTTTATATTCGGCGATTTTTCCGTAAATATTTTTCCATTCCTTGACCGGATTGGCTTTATCCAAAAAACAGGCTTTGATTATCTGGCTCCAATACTCTTTCAAAGACAAGCCGGCTTCTTTGGCCATAGCTTCCGTGGCGTAAAGAGCTATCGTCCAAGTAAATTTCCCTTTGTTTTCTTTTTCTTCTTTCCATTCTTTGAAGGGCTTGAAAACTTGGCTCGTGGCCATTATTTTCTTGGGGTCAACTTCTTTCAAAGCCAACTTGTTAGTCTCGCTGTCTATAAAAATTGAGTGGTCTATCTGGTCAACCAATCCTTTTAAAAATTTATCCGGAAAAAACTTTAATTGATTTTTATCGGCTAGATCGTAAAATTCTTTTTCCAAATTTATTTTCCCCTCGTCGGCGGGAAGATAATTGCTTAATACATTGCCGCCAGCTTTTAAAATCGCTCGCCTCAATTCAATGTAAAAAGGCTTGGCGATGTCATAGACCGTAAGCCTGACCGTTTCGCCCTTCTTAATTCCCTCGCCTCCGCCTAAAGCGAAATTGACGAGAACATCGGCGTATTTATCCAAAATTTTTTGAGACGGATGATACATTATGAGCTATTAAATTATATGTTTTACTGTCTGTCATTTACAAGGAAACTGTTAACTTAAATCCTTTTTCTTTTCCTCAAACTCTTGCTTGTTTATTTCTCCTTTGGCGTATCTCTCTTTGAGAATATCAAGCGCCGACTTGCCGAAATTACCTCCTCCGGATTGCCTTATCAGCCATTTTACGAAGTAAACAACGCCGGCGATTATCAAGACCCACCACAAAATCATAAACATCCAGCCAAAACCGCCCATAATTCCAAATCCAAAATTCATCATATTATTTGTTAAATTATTATTAAAAGGGGACAATCCGCCCTGCCCGTCCGTCAGGAGGGTTCCCCACATCATATTCATCATTTGAGCGCTCGCCGCGCCAGTAGTCGACACGGCCGCGATTATTATAAACACGGCCAGAAAGAATTTTTTCATATTTCCATTTTATACCGATTTAATTTTTTTGCAATCGAATCCCGAAACATTAGAATGCTTTTTTCGCCAGTTTTTTATTTTTATATGATGGCCGGAAAGCAAGACTTTCGGCGCGCTATATTTTTTACCTTTAAATTCAAAAACTTCCGGCTTGGTATAAACTGGAAAACCGGATATTCCTCTTTTCTCTTCTAAAGACTCTTCTTTGCCTAAAACACTCGGGATATGGCGAGCCACGGCATCCGCGACAACCGCCGCCGGCAATTCTCCGCCAGTGAGTATGTACGGGCCGATAGAAATTTCTTCCGCATTCAATATTTTTTTGACTCTAGCGTCTATGCCTTCGTATCTTCCGCAAATTAAAATAATACTATTATATTTCTTCGCCCAATCTTTTGCCATTTTTTGAGTGAACTGTTTTCCTGACGGAGAAAACACAATCACTTTTGACTTTTGACTTTTGACTTTTGACTTTAAAATTGAACCAATCGCTAAAGCGATTGGTTCAATTTTAATCACCATCCCCGGCCCGCCGCCAAAAGACTTGTCATCCGTTTTTTTATGTTTATCCTCGGCAAAATCTCTCAAATTATGCAAATTTATTTTTATTTTTTTATCTTTTTGGGCGCGCCCTAAAATAGAGGAATTGAAATACCCCCCTAAAGATTCCGGAAAAATTGTGATAATATCAAACCGCATTTATTTTAAAATAAAAATCCCGCTTTAAGCGGGATTTTTATTGTTGAGACATCAAACTATATCTTCAAATCGTCCATAGCTTGGTCAACGGTTTTGACCGGTCTCGCGCTGCCTTCCGGTTCTTCAATTTTGAGATTGACTCGCGCGTTATTCTTCATGCCAACGACTCTCAAAAGAGTTCTGATAGCCTTGGCCGTGTTTCCGCTTCGTCCGATTACTTTGCCCATATCCGCCGGGTCTGTTTTGAGAGTTATGAGAACTCCCATTTCGTCAACCTTTCGGTCAACGCTGACCGCGGAAGGGTTGTCAACGATCGCTTTAACGACGTATTCAAGAAATTCTTTGTCAGCCATTTTATTAGCGTTCTATCTTAATTTATTTTTTATAATTCAGCAGTCTCGACCGCTCTGCATTATTTTCCAATTGTAGTATGAGGAGTTTGTTCCGTCAATGCTTTGGCCTTCGTTTCTTCAACTGATTTTTTCTTCGGAGGCAAGACGTTTTTCTTCGGACCCTTGATAACTTTTTCTTTTACCAAAATATTATGTACTGTGTCGGAAACTTGAGCTCCTTTCGCCATCCATTCTTTTATTTTGTCTCCGGAAAGCTTAGTCTGTTCTCTTTTGGCGCTATAAAAACCAAGCACTTCATTGACCGAACCGCTTCTGGCGGCTCTGGCTGAATCGGTCAAAACAACCCGGAAACTCGGGTCGTGCTTTTTTCCCACTCTTTGCAATCTTATTTTTAACATATTTAATGTTTGAAATAATAGCAGATTGTTTCAAAACCGCAAGCTCTGATTGAAAAAACCTCCAAAATAGCTAGACTTCTACATTATGAGCAAATATCTAATCACCACTTTCGGCTGCCAAGCCAATACGGCCGATTCGGAAAAAACGGCCGAGATAATGGAAGATTTGGGCTACATCCGCGCCGGCAATATGAAAGATTTGATTTCCGCCAAGAATCCGGTTTTGATTTTCAACACCTGTTCCGTCCGTCAAAAAGCGGAAGATAGAATTTTTGGCCTAAATAACAAACTTCAAGAATTGAAAATTGTAAATTGTAAATTGAAAATTATTTTAACCGGTTGCATGATGCATTATTCGGAAAAAGAGCTGAAAAAACGACTCCCTCTTTTTGACTATTTTATAGATATAAAAAAAATAAAAACGCTGGAAAAAATTCTGCCTTCTCGTCGAAGTCCGGTTTCGACGAGAAGGAAAATTTCCGCTCTTGTTCCAATTTCCAATGGTTGCGACAATTTTTGCGCCTATTGCATCGTCCCGCTTGCCAGAGGCAGAGAAACATCAAGGACGGTCCTTGATATTGTGGGTGATGTTAAAAAGGCGGTTGCTAGCGGCATCAAAGAGATCTGGCTGTTGGGACAGACGGTTAATTCGTATGAAAACGGGAATGTGAAATTCCACGATTTGCTTCGTTTAATTAACGACATTGACGGCGATTTTTGGATAAGGTTTACTTCACCCCATCCGAAAGATTTTTCCGACGAACTTATAAAAGCCATGGCCGAATGCAAAAAATTCGCCCATTACATAAATTTGCCGGTCCAATCGGGCAACAATGCCGTCCTTAAAAGAATGGGGCGGCCATACACTGTCGGCCACTACAAAAAATTGGTCGGAAAAATAAGAAAAGCCATACCCAATATAGCAATTTCCACCGATGTCATCGTCGGCTTCCCTGGCGAAACAAGGAAACAATTTGAAGACACAAAAAAATTGTTTGAAGAAATAAAATTTGATATGGCTTTTATTTCCGAATATTCCCCTCGCCCCAAAACCGCCGCCGCCAAAATGTTCAAAGACGATGTGTCCCATAAAGAAAAAGAGTCGCGAAAAAACGAACTTAATGAAATTCTTAAAAAAACAGCGCTTGAAAATAATCAAAAACTGGTCGGGAAAACAGTAAAAGTTTTAAACGGCCGAACGGAAGGCAATAAGCCGATAGAACTGGACAAAAAATATAGTAAAAATAATTTTGTTTCGGCAAAAATAACAAAAGCGAACATATGGAGTTTAAAAGGAAAATTGATATAAAAAAGGCTAGTGTAATTATTATAACTACACTAGCCAGGAGGAATCATTGGTAAAAACCGTCATTTCCTTCAGAATCGGGAACTTCATCTCCCCAAAATTTCGAAGTCACAAGTTTCTGGCCATCTTCGGGCTTAGGCCCAGACAAGAGTTCGAGAGCTTTCTTATACTTGTCTTGCCGAACGAAATCATTTTCCGTCGGATTCTTGGGAAAACGAGAAGGTTTTAGGTTGTTTTCAATGTCCCTTATTTTGACAACATTAGCTAATTTGTTTCTGCTTTCTTTTATTCTTCTAATAAAAGACGGATAATTATATTCTTCGTCTGGACGCTTAGTTAAAATATTTAGGGCGTCCAAAATTTCTTTAGAATAACCAAGCAAGCACAACTTCACTACTGTTACCTTTGTATCTTCCAGCACATCATGCAAAACACCCACGATACGTTCTTCTTCATTTATCCCATCCAGCATTACTGCAAGAGGGTGAAGAATGTATGGTTCTCCTTTTTTGTCCACTTGTCCCTTATGTGATTTTACTGCAAGTAAAACTGCGTCTTCAAGCGTAGGTTTTCTTTTTTTTGACATAAAACACCTCCTCCTTTCAAAATAAAATTTTTATGCTATGTAAAATGTAAAGGTTGCTAGGAATTTTCTAATAAGAATGCTAGCATTTTAACTAATCTATGTCAAGGAAAATTATTGTGATACTCGGACCAACGGCGAGCGGGAAAAGCGCGCTGGCGGTAAAGATTGCCAAAAAAATCAACGGCGAGATTATTTCCGCCGATTCCAGACAGGTATATAAAGGCCTAGATATTGGCGCTGGCAAAATTACCAAAAAAGAAATGGGCGGCATTTCCCATTATTGCCTGAACATTGTTTCGCCCAAGAAAATTTTTACGGTCGCCGACTTCAAAGAGTGTGCCGAAAAGGCTATTGAAAAAATTTTCGCCAAAAACAAAACGCCGATCATCGTCGGCGGAACGGGACTATACATTCAAGCCATAGTAGACAATATTGTTTTGCCGGAAGTGAAGCCAAATTGGAAACTGCGCAAAGAATTGGAGAAAAAAACGACCGAAGAAATGTTTGAAATGCTCAAAAAACTAGACCCCGAGCGGGCGAAAAATATTGACGCCAAAAATCCCCGCCGATTGATACGGGCGATAGAAATCGCCAAAAAACTCGGCAAGACGCCAAAACTAAAATCAATGTCAAGGCGAGACCTTGACATTGGGCAACTTGACATTGGGCAAATTGGGATAAAATTGCCGGATGAAATTCTGAAAAAAAATATTGAGAAAAGAATTAAGAAAATGTTAAAAAACGGGCTGGTCTCCGAAACAAATAAATTGCGAAAGTCGGGCTTGTCTTGGAAGCGAATCTATGAACTGGGTTTTGAATACAAATACCCCGCCTTATTTTTGCAAAATAAAATCGGCAAAGATGAAATGCTCGTAAAAATGCTTATTGAAAATTGGCAATACGCCAAACGGCAGATGACTTGGTTTAAGAGAGACAAAAGAATTAAGTGGATAAATTTTTCAACTTTTTCTTTATCTCCTCGTTTTTTTTCATCAATTCTTTGATTTTTTCTCTCTCTTCTTTCGCTTTTTGCTCGTTAAATTTGGTAAATAATGAAGGCGGGGGTACAAG
>Ga0209211_10007665_pt1 | contig 15068 bp, 16 predicted proteins | sample RifGroA2_FD_183992 | JGI IMG/M metagenome (GOLD analysis project Ga0209211, IMG submission 183992) | Groundwater microbial communities from Rifle, Colorado, USA - Groundwater A2 (SPAdes) (version 2) | ecosystem: Environmental > Aquatic > Deep subsurface > Groundwater | place: Rifle, Colorado... | reverse complement strand
AAAAGGGGTTCACTCCATTCTATTTACCTGAGGGGAACAGGAAGTTTTGGGAATTCGTGTCAACACCCTTTAATTCCTCTGCGTTAACTCTCGTCCCATCCCACGATTTGCAGGGGTGTTAACACGCCGCTTTTCTTGGCCTTCCTGCCTCATAACGAAAAAACTATGATTAGTTCGTATTTTAACCATTGCTCCGCCACCCAAGCCAGGCAATGACCGTAACGCGCATCGGCACGGAACAAACCACTTGAACTTTATAAAGATGAAAATTATTTATAAAGAAAAGAGCAAAGGCTTGCCAAGATAGGCTTGTTTTGCCGATAGCTTTAAATAATCTGCATCATATAAACTTATATGATAACTATGGAAGCAAGAACAACCATACTGCACTACCCGCGCCTTGACACCGTGCTAATGATAGAGGACGCCATAAAAAAGGCGAAGGACTACCCAAAGAGGACCACGCTTTGGAAGAAGCTGCCCAAGAAAGTGATGTACCAGACCTACAAAACCGTAATTGACTACCTAATTGATTCAAAAAAAGTCATGCTCACAAAGGACGATAAGCTTGTCTGGATATTTGCAGATAATTACAAGGCCAAAAGGCTGATTGACCAGAGCGTGAGAGCACATGCATGAAATACGCTACTCAGCAGAATTTAATGAAGAGTACGTCAAGCTTCGAACCAAAGCAGATAAGGGCGATGGCCAGGCAAAATATCTACTTGAACTTGTAAGCAAAGTCACCGCCAAACTCGCAGAGAACACCGAAGCTGGGAGAAAAATTCCGCACAGGCTCTGGCCGCGGGAATACATTCAAAAATATGGCGTTACAAATCTGTGGAAAATCAACCTCGACTCAAACTGGCGCCTAGTCTACACCATAACCGGCCAGCAAGTCAGCCTATTCCTCATCTACCTCGAATACATGACTCACAAAGAATATGACAGAAAATTCGGCTACAAAACAAGCTGAAACTCCCTCAAATATTCGCGAGTTATTTGAAAAGAAAGTCAAGTATGAATTTTGTCTTTGCTGAAGGATCAGCAATTGTGTCAGCTTGCCTACTCAAATCTTCAAATTCTTGCTGGGTAATACCGAGTGCCTTTCTATATGCTCTGGCTACTAGTGGCTCTCCAAGATTTCTGATGAATCCCTCAACATTAATGTCAAAGTATGTCCCTAACGCTTCAAGCCTTGCGTCTCTCTCGTTTATGGGTCTTGAGCCACGTGCTGCATAGGCGGCATATTTTTTGAGGCTATATTTTTCATCATGGAGTAATTCAGTCAATTCTATTTTCCTATTTAATGGATTAAACTCTAGGCTAACGTTTCTGTGACCTCCTCCAAGGTGCGCTAACCCGCGTATTTCCTGGTCTTTGAGTTCAGGGAAAAATTGTTGAACATAGCCAAATAATCTTGAGGTTTCAAGGTTGCGTATTATGTGTTTATCTCTTGCCCTTGTAGCTTCATACGCGTCTTGAGCCTGCCTGAGCTCAAATCTTTGCAATTCAAGTAGACTGCCACCTTTGTTGATTATTTCACTATACTCTTGCCCTCGTCTTTGCATCATTGTATCCTGTCTTTTCCTTTCTTCAAGTTCTCTGCCAGAGTAAGCTTCTATTGGCATTATATGCACGTTGTTAATCGCCAAGTGGATATCCCTCTCTATGTCAAAGGGCGTTGCCCTGGGATAAACTTGCCTGAACTTTGTTCTCAACATCTCTTTTGCCTGTCCATCTGATAATCCCCTCCTTCTCAGAACACTATAGTCGTTTCTGATTCCTTCAAAATCCCTATTCATCCCCCTGACGAATTTCTCGAGGCCATTTTTATCTGAAATTGCATCCTCTACAAAAAAGACGTGCACAGGTCTTCCTTTCGCCTTGGCATTTTCAATGTGTCTAATAAGAGTCCTTGCATCTTGTCCGGAACCGTGGGCGCCAAATTCAATTGCAAGAGAATGGGGCGGCCTTACATCATAGTGGCGTTCAATTCTTCGCGCCAAATATTTGCTGCCAAGAGATGCCGCACCAATCCCAATAACACCCCGAACAAGCCGTCCGATTGCTTCACGACGTGTCATTCCTTTAAGAGGAACATAACTCCAAGAACCCCTTAGGTCTTTGGAAGTTTGAGGCTTCACTTCCTGTCTTGCCTGAACAGATCTTTTCGGTTTTCTCCGCCTGGGCATGAGTTCTCACACTACAGGTACTTTAGGTATCCCATAATTATCCCTATAAAAGATATTATGGCTAGATTAAGAATTTCTTTAATGCTGTAAAGTAATGGGATGTTCTTTATGGTCGTATTCACAAGTAAAGTTGCACTTGTTGCCAAGGGATTAATCACCTTAAATATCTGGAATCCTTGCGGCATTAATTCAAGTGGTAGCAACAAACCACTTAGAAATATCATTGGAAAAACTATAACAAGTGTTGCCAAAATTGCACTTGGTTCGTTATTCGTTAGAGAGCCAATCACTATCCCAATTGATACAAAGCAGACAATGACAAGTGAAAGACTCAATAATATCTGAATTGGATTTCCAGCAAGTTGTATCCCGAACATGCTCCCTGCTAGGATTAAAATCGAGAGCACTATTACGAGTATTAAGGATATGCCGAGAAGCTTTTGCATGACTAATATTGATTTGTGCACGGGCATGCTCTTAAGCCTATTTGAAACATTTTGTTTCTTTTCAGAAATAATTGAAATTGCAGTCAGAAGTAATGCGCTAAACATTATTACCAATGCTAAAACCATTGGGAAAAATTGTGTAGCAAGATTTGGCAAGTGAATAGCTTCTCCATATTCAAGTTGAGCAGGCCTCGCAAGGAATTGAGGGGAATATTGTTTTATGCTCTGTATTGTGTTGTTAACTTCTAATAACAAAGCACGGCTTTCCAGAAGATCAGACTCAACCTTATTTTGTATTTCTATGGCGTCTGAAACGAAAGACTGAAGTTTTTCTATATCTGAATCATCAAGTTTCTGTTCTAAATTTTCAATCTGGCCAATACTTATATCAAGAGTTTCACGGACTTTGACCATTCTATTTTTTTGGAGTTCTGCATCTCTTGTTTGTTGAATCCAATAATTATTCACGATTGCCTCAAGATTGGCTGCGCCGGTAGAGTAAAGATACGTTCCATTTGCATCTCTTGTTATTAGCCCTTGATCAATTATTGTTTGATGAAAAAATCCAGGGAATTTTTGCGTGTTTGAAATCAAAGAATCGTAATAAAATTCTGAGACATATACGTCTTCCCTGATATTTTTGAGTTCTGTCTTTTGTTGCTGTAGTGTTTCCTTAACCTCATTCACATCAAAGGAATTGGCTTTTTCTTTTAATTCTTGGGTTAGTCGCTTGGTTTTTTCAAAATCTGCAATGAAACTATTTATTCTTTGGAGCTGCTGATTGGTTCGATGTTCCTGAGACACTATTTTTTCATAGATTTTCTGAATTATTGAAATTGAAATATTTGTCGTTATTGTATTGATTTCATTGGAAAGTGTTCCCCAAACTACTGAGGATTGCACAAAATCTGTAGTGTCTACAACAACTATTATTTGGTAGGGTGTTTTTGAGTCGGGTTTTTTTATAACGAGCCCACTGTCCACAGTGTTGTCCAAAACTTTTTGTCTCAATTCTTCTTCTGAATTTAATTCATGCACCAAAAGGTTTTTGTTTTTCTTGAGTTCTTGGGCGAAGTCTACGTTGTAATTGAATTCATTTTTAGCCTCACTCAATGAAATCTGTTTTATGGCAGGATCAACAAACACTGCAATTGAAAGTGATTGATTCAAATTATATGAATAAAGCCCGCCAAATGCACCTATAGTAATTAATGGAAAGAGGAATACCAAGAATAGCGCGTTCCTGTGTCGAATGACAAGCAATATTTCCTTCTTTATGCCATTTAGCAAATCGGAAATCATCTAATTCTCCGTCAACTGCTTCCCAGTAAGATTTATGAAAGCCTGTTCCAAGTCCGCTTCCTTAATCCTGACTTTTAAAATCTCGAAACCGCTAGCCTCAATAGTTTTTTTTACAATCTCGTTCAACAACAAATTTTTGCTGGAAAACTTCACTACAACACTACTTCCAGTAACTGAAGCAATTACACCCTTAGCATTTCTCGCTATATTTGAAGTAAGATCTTCATTAGGCAATTGTTTAAGAGTAAATACTCCAACTTGCTCATCTGCAAATTCTTTGATTATATTGTCAGGTGTATCCAATGCAAAAACCTTTCCGCCTTGTATGAGGCAAACCCTATCGCACAATGCAGATGCTTCTTCCATATAATGAGTTGAAATACAAAGGGTGATGCCTTTATTTCTTATCTCAAGAATCCTGTCCCAAAGTTCTCTTCTTATTATAGGATCTAACCCAACACTTGGCTCGTCCAAAAATATTACTTCTGGATTTTGCAGTAGTGAGATAGCAATATTGAGCATGCGTTTGTAACCCCCCGACAGATATTCTGCGGGAGTTTGAGCAAATTTTCTCAACTCAAGCTGGTCAAGTGCCTCATCAACCTTTTGTTTGCTAGCATAAACCTGTGATGCAAAATAATCGAGATTCTCTTTCACACTCAGCTCGGAAAAAAATGCATACTCTTGAGGCACCATAACAATTTTGGCCTTGGCCTCTTTTGCAGCAAGCTTGATGTCTTTGTCATCCAAATATATCGTTCCCTTTGTGGGGTTGAGAATGCCAGTTATTATTTTCATTAATGTACTTTTTCCCGAGCCATTCGGCCCCAACAAACCGAAAATTTCCCCCTTCTCAATGGAAAAGGAAACGGCATCCAAAACCTTTTTAGATCCAAATTCCTTGGAAATATTATCAATACTGATGATTGAAGACATTCTACAAGCCCAAAACACAATACAAAACACTTATATATAATTCTCACTATTCTGTATTTTGATTATGCTTGACAAAATAGTGTGGATTATTGCTATTTCCACAATTATACTTTTTATTTCTGGATGTACCTCACTACCTGCAATCCCTGGCACTCCAGACAACACAGGGCCATCTCAAACCCCTAAAGCCGCTTTCAGCTCTTTGCTTGACAAGTTAGTTTCTAACAGCACGGAATTTCCAATCACAAGTGCGCCAGACCAGTATAAATTATCCTCTTTGAAAATCAACACAGCTAGAGGCGTTACAGAAGTTGAATTCAAATTATCTGAAAACTATTACGGGGAACCTACACAAATAATAAAGACATTTTACATTTCAAAACAATACGACATAAATAACTTCGTGTATTGCCACACATTCAGTAATCAAAAAATCAAAGAGTCACCACCAGAGTGCCTTTTCAACCAAATGAACTATACGCAAGATTACGTGAATGATTTGGAAAAGTTTTTGTTGACTGCATTAGGCGGAGATTTAGACAAGAATCTCTCAGATTCAAACTTTTCAATTGTTGGGAATGGCTGTTACCAAATGAATTACAATACAAACATACTTAAGTTGTGTGAAAACAGTGTTGGGATGCTAAATCTTTCGATTGATATCAACTCATCAAGAAAAATCCTAGCGGGGGATGTGAATGGGCATTTACAGGAGATCCTATTCAATTCTCTGGAAACGGATTTTGCCAGACCAGAAATATCCCAAGGGATTGACTTTAAACAACGGTTTTCTTTCAATCCCCGCATATGCACTCTTGACGATATTGTAAGCGATTTGACAGTATATGATCCGTCTGTTTATGATGTCACCTTCTCGGTAAATGAAAGAGGGTCTTCAAATGTCCTTTGGACGTACAAATCCGTAGATAAAGCAAAAACATATTACACTATAACCTTTAAGCCGTTTGACGGAAGAGGATTATACCAAACTGAACCTTGGTTGTTGGAATACATGGATACAAATATGGGGCAAATACCTAAACTGAACATTGCCGCGTGCACTCCTGACAAAAACTGTGTTGAAAAAAGTTGTTCCCTAGGCTTTGGAGTTTTTATCGAAGACAAGGTAAGAAACATATCCGACCCACGAGTGTGTTATAATTATCTTTGGGGGCAAAATTTTTCAGGTGGTGTGGAAGAATCAGGAATGTGTTATAGATATTTTGCCATAAAACAAAGCAAGCCAGAATTATGCGATCTTGCAGGGGATTTTATGGAGGGTTGTTACTATAGTTTGGCCGAAAAAATGCATGATAAAACATATTGTGACAAAATAAAGGACCAACTCTCCAAACAAGGGTGCATAAGTACAGTAAAATGATTTTGAAGGGTATTTGAATACCTATTGATATTGTTGCATTTGCGCCATTTTTTGCAGGATTTTATTTTCAACTGTTGGATATCATGTATCCAAAATCAATTATTCTCCTCACGAGCAATTCGCGCATAACAGCCTACCGTTGAAAAATTAGGTTTGAACTCAGTTATTTTGTCACAAAGTGTTGTATCTTTCTTTTTAGTTGCTAAGTTGATATAACAACCTATTTTTGCAGATTCTGGCTCGATTATTTTATCACAAAATTTTGCGTCTTCCTCTTTAATTGCTAAACCGTTATAGCAGCTGGCTTTGTAACCAGATGTTAAAAACTTTTCACAAAACGCCACGGTAATTAGGCTTTCATCTTTTCCTGCAAAATAGCTCAAGCACTGGTCGCGGTAAGGATCATTTTGTACAATTTTATCACAAAATGACATGTCTTCTTTCAGACCGCCAAATGTATAATAGCAACTGTTTTTCCCAGATACATTACTTAGCGTTTCACATATTGCGGAATCATTGAGAAGCGAGGCTACAAGGCCGTAGCATGCCGCCTTATCGTTTCGGTATGTAACTTCGGGTTCACCTATTTTGTCACAAATACTTGCATCTCTTTTACTTTGGGCGAGAGCCTTAAGACAGGAATACCTGTGTTCTTTCTCGGTAGTTTTTTCGCAAGTACTTTCAGTCAGGTAAGCCGATGCATCAGTATAGCACTTCATGCTTTCACCCCAACCTGGATCGATTCTTCCACAGATTGACGGGTCTTTTGATGTTAAGGCAAGTTTTTCATAGCATTTTGTTTGCTCATAATTGACATCATAACTTTTTTCACATTTTTCAAGTTCAGCAAGATTTGTCCCATTTCCTAGGTTTTGAGTGGTTGGGGAGTTGTTTGTAGGTTGGTTTGGAAGATTCGTTGGGTTATTTACAATATTTTGGTTTTGGCCATTGTCTGAAGGGGGGTTCGCTATTTGATTTTGATTGCTCTGTTGATTTGAAGTACACCCCGATAAGATAATTACCAATACCAATGTTGCTGCAATTAAAGTAGAAAGCTTTTGCATATTATCGTTTCAATTAAGGTAGGTTTCCCTAATTAAATTTATTGTTTTATGGTTTTTGCCTCAATCTTGGCAATTTTGCCTGTAGAGGTTGTAATTTGAGGCGTTTTTTCGTCCAATTAGCGAAAATTACCGAAAATTATATAAATGCTTGATGATAATCTACTATTGATGGAAAGACCTGGAATTGTTTGGGTATATAGTCTATTTGTCTTTCTCGGAATAATTCTGAGTGTTGTGGGAAATTTTGCAGTTATTACAAAGCCGCTCGCCCAGACTTTGTCACCAGTAGCCTTTTATGCTGCTATAATTTCTATGATTTTAGTAATCCCGCAAGCAATTTTCATTTATTTGTTTTTCATGCTCAAAAAAAGTTCTCTAACTTGGTTATACATTACTTTTGGAGGAGGCATTTTACTTAGTGCCATAGCGCAACAGTGGCTCTCGGTAGTAATACTGGCTGTTTTTGGATGGGCAGTCTGGGATTATATTACAAAAAAGAAGGCAAAGGATGGCCAACCAATTTTTACATAGAACTATTTTCTTGAATTATAATGATTTACTCATTTTCAGGTTTACTTGAATTGTTGAGAAAAACTTTTTCAGATATTACTGCCGTCTCGCTCCTGATTACAAATATCCTCGTTATTGTTTTCGCAATTCTGGAAAATGTTCATATCGGGGATCTTGTTATAGTTTATTGGGTGCAGGGAGTAGTGCTTACATTTTTCGCAGCCCTTAAAATAATATTTTACAAATACAAAATTTTGAGTTCTGTAGAAAACCCTAGTCTTGTAAAGAAGATTTTTTCTGCATTTGTCTTCTTTGGCTCTCGCTTTTCCATAGATATTATTGTACTTTATTTTGCAATAATGTTTTTGTCATACTCCGGCACATTCGCCGATAAATCCCCATTTACCACAAACATTGAATTTATTTTGGGTTCGGCAATCGCATTTTTTATAGCACATTTATTTTCTTTTTTGATCAATTTAAACAAGCAGCTGGAGTTTACATCTCCAGGGGATGTTTCCATAGCCATAATTGAGAAAATAATGCCATTGGCTATATTGAATCTTCTTGCTCTTCCAATCATACTCATAAACGGGATTGCAACAATATTATTTTCAAGTTCGTTCTCTAACCTTGTGAATTCTATTCTGCTGATTTTATTCATGTCTTACAGGACAGTGACCGATTTGGAACGACATTTTAATGAACACACTAAAAACATGATAACAAGTGGCAGAATCAGCATTATATCAGATAACGAAGAATTATTCTGGAAACTAAAAAAGCTTGCTGAAAAATATGGCGTAAAAGTGATACGGCCTGTAGATCAGTCAATCAATTTTGGATCCAGCCTCATAATAATTGATTTATCATCCGACAAATTAAGGCCGATTGATAAAATAAGGCGTGACAACTCCCACGCAATTGTAATGGGGATAGGGGAACAAGGAACTGCCCGATGGGAAGAAGCCAAACGCAATAAATGCTTAGTATTAACATTTGCGGAATTTGAATCAAGAATTGAGAGTCTAATGGAGAAAATGTCTGCATTCAAACAATAAAACCCAAATGCGGAAATAATTTAACGTGAAGCAGGTTGTACTCCGGTAGCGCAAGGCCCTGATGCCTCATTTTCCATGCAAACCACTGGATCACAAGTACTTGTCTCCTCAAACCAAATACATTTACCTACATATACAGATCCATACCCTGTATCAGCAGTATTGTAAACTTGCCCTTTACACTCATTTTGAGAAAACTTTGCACAATAATCCTTTGCTGATTCTGGCTTAGATTCTGTACATCCAGCAAGGAGTATCAGGAGTAATATTCCACAACTGAAAAATAAAGCAACCGTTTTCATCCTATCAACAGTGGATTTTGCATAATATAAATCAAGAGGCTAACTTTTCGATAAATTTATATAGTGGAAATCCATAGTAAAGTTGTGTTTAAACAAAAACTCAAAATTTTTTCAATATTTCTGCCACTAATTATTTTAGCAGTAATTTTGTCAGGCTGCTTAGGTGGGCCGGACTGCTCAAAACCTTCATCACAAATGACTCAGCAAGAAATATTTGACTGTGCGCTAGCTAAGATTGATAGTGAGAAAACTGGCTATAATACTCCTGCAGACTGTGAAAAATTAACTTCAAATGGGAGTAAATCAATTTGTTATAGAACCGTAGCTGAAAAGACCAACAATCTTTCTTTATGCGAGAAATTGTATGATCCAGCATTTGACGATAATAGCGGCAGGAGTTTGTGCTACAGTAACGCTGGGAAAGCTAATAACAATGTTATTGGCTGTGAAATGGCATCTGAGTCTTTCGACAAGTGGTTTTGCTACACCGCAATAGCAATAAATACAAAAAATAAGGCACTCTGCAACAAAGCAGCTGAAGTAAAAGGCGAGACAAGCGATCCAGGTTGCGAAAAACAAATCGATTCAGGGGCTCACATTTAAGGAATGCTTAGTATCAAGTCGTTTTTACATTGAATTTCCTCCCTAGTTATTCAATGTTAAAAATTTGCGGGCTCTCAGAGTTGAGTTAATTCATCATTTTTCCTTTTTGGAAATCAGAAGGTGTTAACTCTCGTCCCATCCCCCGATTTGCAGGGGTGTTAACACACTGCTTTTCTTGGCCTTCCTGCATCATAACGAAAAAACTATGATTAGTTCGTATTTTAACCATTGCTCCGACGGTCATTGCCGAAACAAAAAACGGCACGGAACAAACCTGGAAAATAATCCTCGAAATTTGGCTTCTGCTTCTTTACATTGACGAAAGTTCTTTATAAATAATTGTAGCCACATAAACACACTTATTTAAAATATGTAGCCACCCTTATTTATTATATGTTTCTTGAGGTCAGGGAAATTTCGGGCAAGAAAAAGTATTACCTAGTCCATTCGTTTAGGCATGGAAAGAAAGTCAGAAAAATAAGGAGATACTTGGGGACAAACCTAAGCAAGGAAAAGCTCAATGAATTGAGGCCGATTGCAGAAAAGCAGATAATGCAAAGAGCCAACGTCTTTAAAAAAATCAATGACCCCCTGCTGGAAGTACTTTCAGATGAAGAAATCCAGAAAATAAAGGAATTACAGGAAAACAAGCAGTTCAAGATATTTCACTTGTCGGAAGAGGACTGGAAAAGGTTCTCGGAAATATTCACCTACAACACAAACGCTATTGAAGGCTCGGAATTAAACCAGAAAGAAGTAAAAGAAATTCTGGAAAAAGACAAGTGGCCACAGGATAAAAACAAAGAAGATATTTCGGAAGCTTACGGAGTAACGGAAGCCATCCAATACATACGTGAAACCAAACAACACATATCCGTCGAGTTCATCAAAAAAATCCATGAAATCGTATTCAAAAACTCAAAACCATATGCTGGCCAGTTAAGGCCAAAAGGAACAGAAGTGGTTGTGAGGAGTGGTCTTGGCAATATCGTGCATGAAGGAGCACCTTCAGAAAAAGTCCCGGAATTACTAAAGGAACTAGTGGAGTGGTATGACAAATATCAAAAAAAGTATCCTGCATTGCTGCTTGCCGCTGTTGTCCACAACCAGTTTGAAAACATACACCCCTTCCAAGACGGGAACGGCAGGGCAGGTAGGATACTGATGAACAACATACTGTTAAAGCACGGCCTGCCGCCAGTGAATATTGACCTAAAAAGAAGAAAATTCTATTACAAAGCATTGTTGGAATACGAAAAAAACCACGACATAAGGCCGACAATAGAATTGCTACTTGAGGAGTATAAGCAGCTCAGGAAATTGCTTAGGTGACCACAAAAATGAAAAGCGTGGTCACCCGAGGATAACGGATACAAGAAGAAAAATTGGTTACAAGGGGATTTGCACGAGTGGCTAAAAAAGGATAGAAGACGTTAATATGAAATTTGAATTAAATCTACAACATAGAAATATCCCTGATGAGGTTCTAATAAAAGATTTGCAGCGAGTTGCAAGAAAGTTGAACAAAAAATCGATAACGCAAGATGAATATAGTGCGCATGGGCAATATAATGCAAGCACGATTGTGCGACGGTTCAAAACTTGGAGGAATTCTATTGAAAGCGCGGGTCTGGAAAAACATGTTAGCCTGAAAGTTGTTGCAGAAGAGATTTTGCTGGAAGATTTGCGTAGAGTTGCCAGCGTATTACAGAAACAATCCGTTACTAGAGAGCAGTATGATGAACTTGGACATCATGCTTCAAACACCTATGAGCATCATTTCAACACTTGGAATAATGCGTTAGAGAAAGCAGGATTACAGAAAAATCTTGAACGGAATATAAGGGACGAGCAGTTATTTGAAAATTTGGAAGAAGTATGGATAACACTAGGAAGACAGCCTAAGAACATTGAAATGCGCCGTCCACTGTCAAAGTATTCCAATGTTACATATGGGGCGCGATTTGGCTCATGGAATAAAGCTTTGGAAAAATTTATTGAGTATGTTAATACAGATGTGCCACGAGCTAGCACGCCGCTGGTTGTTGCAAATACAAATAATATGGCTGCTAATGGGAGAAAAGAACCCGAATCCACAAATCAGTCGCGCCAGTCGACAATCAAGTCAGGTACCCACAAAACTAAGAGGGAAATATCTTTAAGATTACGGTTTTTGGTTATGCGACGGGATACGTTTAAATGTAAAAACTGCGGGAGATCGCCAGCTACAGACCAAACTATTGTTCTCCATGTGGACCATATTAAAGCTTGGGCAAACGGGGGCGAAACGGTTCTTGAAAATCTGCAGACGCTTTGCTCAAAATGCAATATTGGCAAAAGCAACCTTGCAAATGAATTGTCAGAAAAATAAAGTGCGGATTTCTCAGAGTTGAGTTAATTCATCATTTTCTTTTTGGGAATCAGAAGGTGTTAACTCTCGTCCCATCCCCCGATTTGCAGGGGTGTTAACACACCGCTTTTCTTGGCCTTCATGCCTCATAACGAAAAAACTATGATTAGTTCGTATTTTAACCATTGCTCCGCCACCCAAGCCAGGCAATGACCGTAACGCACATCGGCAGGGAACAAACCAATTGAACTTTATAAAGATGAAAATTATTTATAAAGAATAAAGTATTCAACGGTTAGCCTTGAGAGGGAATAGCCTGCCTGCGTAAGGCCTATAGCGAATATTGCCCCTGTAAAAAAACGCAACAGGTTGTTGCTTTTCTTCACATTGAGGGCTTGGAGCAGGCCGTCTGCCACCATTGGCCCCATTAATGCAATGCTTATCGGGAGAGGAAAAAATGTGCCAGTAAGGACAAGATAAAAGCCTATGAACGCCCCTGCTACCATCCCCGTGCATCTGGCGCAAAGGGGCAATTGATGGCCTGAAATGAAGAAGCTTCTTTCCGGCATTTGGTGGCAGAAGCAAATTTTCATAACTTGAATTTATCCGTAGAGTGAGCTGCTGCAGGTATTGTATAGGCATCTTTCGCCCTGCTTACAGTCGGCGCTAGTTCCACAAGACCCTTCCTTCCACTCGCATTTTTGTGCAGTGCAGGTTTGGTATAATGAGTTGGGGCACTCATAGTTGGTCATGCATTCTGCTGCCTTTATTTCGGAATCTTGAATTTTCCATTTTAACTGTTTGTCATTGTCGAATAGGTTCCATTGCTTGAGTATCAGGACGGCTGGTTTTTCAGTCTTGTTCATTTCAAAGAAGATGTATCCTTTTATCTTCTGGCCTGGCCCGAGTTTCTGGTAATATGGGTAGCTGTCATCGAGGCCAAATGCAATTTGCGAATCGGTGACGTATTTGTCCGTATCCTCTATCTGGAATGAGGAGTTGCTGGGGGTGTAGACATCCTCTGTGCTGTTGTTTTCTGATGAAATTTCAAAATAATATCTTGTCTTCTTATCGGTTGGAACAGTATACGAGTTCAGGATTTTTACCGTGACACCACCTACCTCTATGCTCTTTGAAAGGCTGTCTGCTTCAAACTCGTTTTTTGGAGCAACTGCGGCGGGGTTGTTTACTGATGTTTGTCCGGATGATTGGTTTGCAGGATTGTTTTCAACAGCTACGGTATTTTTGTCAGGAGTTGATCCTAAACCTACTAAAAAAGCAATTATGAAAATCAGGACAACTATGCCGATGCAAAGGCCAATACACAATCCTGAGCCAATGCCGACACTTTTAAGAAAACTATCCAAAGGGCCAGTTTTATCCTTTACTTCTGCTCGTATTTCTTTTGCTTCTGCCATCAAAATCATCTCGTAATGAATGAACCTAATGTGCAAAGGTTTTAAAGCGATTGTGTAAAGATTGTGATATCATATTTATACCGCAAACGTCCTCCTTTTCATGTGGGAGGACATAGCGTTTCTAAAGCAAAGCAAGACAGCTATCAAAATCCTTCAAAGGCTAGACGCCCCAAAAACCCCAACCGAACTGGCGCGCTCATTGAATATTCATCAGCAAAGCGTTTCCAATACTCTAAAGAAGCTCATGACCAGAAAAGCAGTCAACTGCCTCAATCCTGACAATCAGAACTATCGGCACTATATCATAACTGATAAGGGCAAGAAGCTGCTGAAAAAGTGCCTCTCTATGCCTTGACAATTTTCTTTATCTTGGCGGCAAGCTCCTCAGGTTCTGCCTTGACTTGGTGTTCCCAGAATCGCATCACTTTCCAACCAGCTCGCTGCAGCCTTTTTTTCTTTTTGCCATATCGCATGACATTCTTTGCGATCTTGGGAATCCAATACGCCCTATTTGATTGCGGCATGCAGAAATGCCATGGGCACTTGTGCCAAAAGCAGCCGTCAATAAAAATGGCGATTCTTTCCGCGGGAAATGCAATGTCAATTTTCTCTTGGCCATAGTGAATTCGGAAGCGCAGCCCAGTGGCAAAGAGTGCCTTGCGCATGGCAACCTCTGGCTTTGTGTGCTTGCTCCTGATTGCAGCCATTATGCGGGACCTTGTTTTTGCTGAGAACTTGTCTGGCATGTCACTAATATATATACTGGTTCGTTAATTATACTAACTGTTATGCAAGTCGTTTCCCTTTTCTCAGGCTGCGGCGGAACCGACCTTGGCTTTGATAAGGCCGGCTATGACGTGATATGGGCAAATGATATAGACAAGTGGGCCACAGAAACATATGAGGCAAATTTTGACTTTGCTCCTGTGAAAGGTGACATCACTAAAGTGACATCATTTCCAAAAGCCGATGTCCTTGTTGGCTGCTACCCCTGCCAAGGCTTCAGCCAATATGGCAACAAGGACCCAAATGACGACCGCAACTTCTTGTACCTGCAGTTTGTGCGCGCGCTCAATCAAATAAAGCCAAAATATTTTGTGGCAGAGAATGTAAAGGGCCTTCTCTTCAAGTACGCTAGGCCAATATACGATGACATGCTAAAAAAATTTTCTGAAAGCGGGTATGACGTTTACTCAAAGCTCATAAACGCCAAAAATTATGGCGCTCCGCAGGATCGGGAAAGGGTTTTCATCGTCGGCGTGAGAAAGGACTTGAACAAAACCTATTCATTTCCTGAATACACCCATGGAGATGGCGCAAAGAAGCTCATCACGATGAGAGATGCAATTTGGGATTTTGGAAAGCCAAAAGAGTCAGACGTGTACGAGGGCAGCTATTCAAGCCACTACCTGTCAAGAGACAGGAAAAGGAAGTGGGGCGAAGTCAGCTTCACAATCCAGGCAAGCGGCAGGCATGTGCCTTTGCATCCTTCCGGGAAAA
>Ga0209211_10007664_pt1 | contig 15070 bp, 16 predicted proteins | sample RifGroA2_FD_183992 | JGI IMG/M metagenome (GOLD analysis project Ga0209211, IMG submission 183992) | Groundwater microbial communities from Rifle, Colorado, USA - Groundwater A2 (SPAdes) (version 2) | ecosystem: Environmental > Aquatic > Deep subsurface > Groundwater | place: Rifle, Colorado... | reverse complement strand
TGTATTAAAACTCTTTCTCATTTTTCAGACCCCCTTTGTTATTCTATCTTACCAAAATGACTCTTAACTACTGGTCTGAAAAAGCCAGTCCATTATAGTCATTCCCGCATGCTTTTATCGGGAATCCACCGCCCATCAGCACACGCCTGGATTCCCGCTAAAAACATGCGGGAATGACATGTGTAAGACGTGTTTACCGAATGTTTACAACTTTATCTTATAACCGGCTCAGTATAATTCTAGCATCAACGGCCTTTACGCCTTTTGGATACACAAGGACTGGATTCAGGTCTATTTCCTTAATTTCTTCTATAGAAACCATGATATTTGATACCTTTAAAATGGTTTGAGCCAATGAGGTAATATCAAGAGACTCGGTATTTCTAAAGCCCTTCAAGATTTTAGATCCTTTTGTTTCGTGAATCATATCCAGTGCCTCGTATTCCTCCAGTGGGGCGATACGAAAGGATACGTCTTTATAAATCTCGACAAAAATACCACCGAGCCCAAACATCACAGCCGGACCAAATTGAGGGTCTCTAAGTCCGCCGACAATAACTTCTGTTGAAGGTGTTGCCATTTCTTCAACAAGAATTCCATGTATCCTTGCATCTGGCTTCTTCATGTCTACGTTTTTCATAATTTCTTCGTATGCAGCCTTAACACCTTCGTTATCTTTTATGCCAACCTTTACTCCCCCCACATCGGTTTTGTGACTAATGTCAGGTGAAACAATTTTGAGAACAACAGGATATCCTAGAGAGGTCGCAGCTTGAATTGCCTCTGTTAGAGAAGACGCGATGGCGTGCCTGGTGGTTGTTATCCCAAAGGCTTCAATTAATTCCTTGGCCTCTGGTTCAAGTAATTCATATCGCTTATTTTGTAAGGCTTTTTGTATAATATCCCGTGCCTTCGTTGGGATACTCGTCGTAAACTTGTTCATTTTAATTTGTTGAATTGGTTACGCAATAATGAATTTTAATTTGAAAAAATTTATGTTTTTATTATAACACAATTATAAAATGTTTAAAGGCTATATATCAAATACAATCGGACGCGTTCAGTGGACTATCCATGCCCAGAGTTCGTTTCTCATTCCGTACCTTGAGCGAATCTCCGATAGAATTTCAAGAAAATCTAAAGAACCTGCTGATGATATCCTGTTAACCATCATAAGAAAAGACCGGTATAAAATCCTGGGAGAATTTAAGGTTTTTCATGCAAATGAGGAGCAGACCTATCTTGTCAAGATGTACAAATATTCTGGCCTGATTCAAAAGGTAAAACAACTCTTTAAAAATACCCGTGGGTTTCGGGAATTTAACACGACTTCCGTTGCTGCAATGAAAGGCGTACCGGTTGAGGTACCCATAGCTTATGGTGAACGAAAACACATCTTTACCAAAGAATCTTACTTAATTATAAGAATAATCGAACGCTCTTGCACCTTGCGAGAATATTTTAGAAGTGGCGTATCGCCTGAAGCAAGAAGGGATGTTTTAAAGAAATTTGGTAAGCTCGCAAAGAACATACATGACTCAGGGGTAAAGCAAGATGACTTTTCACTCGACAATTTTCTTGCGTATGCCAGAGAAACCGGGGAAAGAAGGGTGATCTTAATTGACTTTGAAAGGGTTTCGATACAAAAAAATATTTTAAGCGAGAAACAGCGAATCTGGTATCTTGCCAAGTTAAATCGGGCAAAAAAGCACTTTACAAACACAGAACGACTCAGATTCCTCGTGTCTTATGCAGATGGCAATTTTGATTACTGCAAAGGACTAGCGAAACAAATCGAAATGACGACCGTTGATATACAAAAAAAAGATGCCAAAAAGTTTTACAAACAATGCATTCATGAAAATAGAAAATTCGGCATATTTAAAGACAATAATTACAATGGTTACTATAGGCGAAATTATTCGCCAGAAACATTGTTACCACTGTTAAACACCCTTGGGGCATCTACCCAGAAGGTTCATTATATAAACAATTTTCGAATAGTGTGTTTCACAGGAAAGAATTTTAAACATATGTGGATGCATGCAAATGCCTTATTTGCGCTCAGGATTGACGTTTCTGTCCCCGTAGGTATGTTTAAAAGGAGTTCTGGCAAACTACCAAAAGAAGGTTTTCTCGTCTCACAGATGCCGGATAATTGCATTCCCTTGAATCAGTATGCTGATTTACATTCAGACAGGAACTCCATATTATATGCCCTTTTGCGATTGGCAGAACAGGTATCACCCTTTGGCGTCTTTCGTGAATATTTGAGTACTCAGGACATTCTTGTTCAGAAAAATGCGAATCAACAGGCTAAATGTTATCTTGCAAATTACGCCTCATTCCATATAAATCAATATTCACTGCAGAGAAACAGATCGATTAATACATCCATTATTAAACAACTGTTATGAGTTGGTGACATATAAAATACCTTGACAATACGAGGGGGATTAAGCTATAAGTTGGGCAACTAAAACCTTTATCCATAGGCTTCAAAACTATAAGAGGAAGCTTTTGGAGATGACAGGGGGGATTCTGAGAGATGGAGATGAAATCGTATAAAAAGATCGAAGATATTCTCAAACAACATAAAAAAGAACTGGCTGAGAAATATAAGATAAAAGAAATAGGGATATTTGGCTCTTATGTTCGAGGAGAGCAGAAAAAGAGGAGTGATATAGATATTCTTGTTGAATACGAAGAATTACCAGACCTTTTGAAATTTATTGAACTGGAGCGGTATCTTGAAGGGCTTCTGAAACAAAAGGTTGATTTAGTTGAAAAAACAGGACTAAGAACTCAGCTAAAAGAGAAAATTTTAAAAGAAACAGTTTATATATGAAGCGCGATTATAGACTTTTTATTGAGGATATCATGGACTGCATTGAGAAGATTGAGCAGTTTGTAGGTGATCTAAGTTTTGATGAGTTTGTCAAAGATGATAAAACTTCAAGTGCAGTAGTGAGAAAGTTGGAAATCATAGGAGAGGCAACTAAAAATATCCCCATGTATATAAGGGAAAAGTACGAAGGTTTACCATGGAACGATATGGCAAAGATGAGGGACAAAATCATTCATGCATATTTTGGAATAAATTACAAAATTATCTGGAATGTTATCAAAGAAAGACTGCCCGAAATAAAACCCACAATCCGCCAGATTCTGAAAGAGATAAAAAACGGCTGATAAATCCTTAATTATACTTTTCCGACAAACCCGCTATTCAAGGTAGATACCTGTCGTTCATAATTTTCTCCGATTATTTGTAATTCCTAATATAAGGTATCGTAGTGGTGCTACCCAATCAGGAGGATATTACATGAGTTGGATTTATTTAATTTTCGCAATATGCCTGGAAGTTGCAGGTACTACGAATATGAAGTTATCACAGGGTTTTACCAGAATTTTACCTTCGATTTTACTGTTCGTTTTCTATGCATGCAGTTTCTCTCTTATGACCATTGTGCTCAAAAAAATTGATGTGAGTGTTGCTTATACGATATGGTCCGGGTTAGGGACGGCTCTTATCGTGGGAATTGGAATTATCTGGTTTAAAGAATCTGTCACCTTGATGAAAATGATATCCATAATTTTTATTATCATTGGTGTGATTGGCTTAAAGCTTAGTAGCGGGGCGCAATAATTACCTCTCTGATTGTCTGATATAGAGACGCCCGAAATTATCGTTCCAAAACAGGAAGATCACGAGTAAAACCATGAAGAATCCCATCGCGAAAACAGTTCTTGCAGGTTTGGCTGGGGGACTTACGCTGAACCTCGCTATGGTACTCACATTCCGTTTAATCGGTTTTGGCTGGCATGGGGGAGGAATACTCCTAAATCCCTCAATCCAAAGCCGCAAGCTCATTGCAGTATGGACTCAAATGGAACCCCTGCCCTTGGTGGTATCTCGTCCGGTTCAGATTTTCTTAGGACTCATTCTCTTTGGCATTGGTCATGCCTTCATTTACCGATGGCTTGCGCCTGCATGGCCACACGGAATCAAGCCACGGGCGTGGCGGATGGCCGGCCTCGTATTTTATTTCTCATTTCTCTTTTGGGAATTTTTTACGCCTTTTAACCAGTTCGGCGAACCTTTTTTAATGATCTGTTTAGAACTGATATTCTGGGCAATAATTGCCATCGCAGAGGCATTCGCAATCGCCACGGTATGCGAATGGAAACCAGGAACAAAAGGCAAATCGGTATAGTGAAATATTCCTCTAAGGAGGGCAAGAAAGCTAGAGATTAGAATTCGAGCTTAGAAAAGGTTTTGAGGCGGAAATACTCATCCCATGAGAAAAATCCTTCATATCGACATGGATGCATTCTTTGCTGCGGTTGAACAACAGAGACATCCGGAACTGATAGGCAAACCCCTGATAATCGGGGGGAGTGGAGACCCTGCCCAGAGAGGGGTGGTATCAACCGCATCCTATGAGGCCAGAAAATTCGGGATACATTCCGCGATACCGTTAAGAACCGCATATAAACTCTGCCCCCATGCAGTTTTTCTTCCCGTTGATTACGAGGAGTATTCGAGGGTGTCTGAAAGGATTAAGAAAACTCTAAGAGAATATTGCCCGATCATGGAAGATGTCGGGATTGATGAGGCATTCCTTGATATATCCCAGATGGATAAACCCGCGGAGGAGATTGCAAAGGAAATAAAAACGAAGATCAAACAGGAGACAGGTCTTACCTGCTCTATTGGTATAGCACCCAACAAACTTCTGGCAAAGATTGCCTCTGACATGCAAAAGCCAGATGGGCTTACCATACTCACAGAAGGTGACATAGAAACCCGTATATGGCCATTACCGGTAAGAAAGCTCTGGGGTGTTGGACCGAAGACAGAAAACTATTTAAAGGAAATGGGCATTGAAACCATTGGGAAACTTGCAGCAGTACCTCTGGATAAACTTATTGAGAGTTTTGGAGAATCTTATGGGAGGTATCTTTACGAGGCGTCAAGGGGAATAGACGAGAGTCCTCTTATTACTCACTGGGAGCCAAAATCCACGAGCAGAGAAATCACATTTCAGAGTGACACGGGCAACTGGCAAGATATAGCCAGAACCCTTGCGGAACTCGCCAGGGAGGTTTCGAATGATCTGAAGCAGGCTGGTTACGCGGGTAAAACCATTACGGTAAAGATAAGATTCCGCGATTTCGAAACCCATACTCGGGCGAAAACCATTGAGAAACCTACGAATTCCGCAGATGAGATAAGAGTTGCTGCCTTTGATTGCCTCAAGAGGTTTGAACTGAAAAAGAAGGTCAGGCTTGTAGGGATACGGGTAGGAGGATTAGAAAAGGCATGAGTTCGAGCGGTAAAAAACCGTTCCTATGATTTTATAAAATATCTTAAATATACCAGTGCTCCCAGGTCATATATAAAATGCAACTGGATAGGAATGAGAATGCTTTGGTATACATGAAAAAGAGTCCCCACATAGAATCCCATAATCCCCGCAAGAATACAATAGGCTGGTGTTATAGAATGAAAAACCCCAAAGATAATACTTGCTGCAACGATACCAAACTTAATCTGGACTACTCCACGGAATAATAATTCCTCGGCAACACCTGCAAAAATTGAAATCAAGCATAAATCTAATAATTTCGCTTGAGAAAACAAGCCTCTTACATCTTTTATGAGCGTTGTTCTCAGGGAGCCTATTAAAGGGATATTTTCTGCCTTTTTGGAAATAATAAACACAAAAAAGACAAATGGTATTAACGCCCCGCTCGTGCCAATGAAAATGTCACGAAAAGGATTTCTGGTCAGGGGAAAGAGTTTAATATTCCACATCCACGCAAAAAACAAGGCCAACGTAAATACTATACCCTCGGCCATAATGGCCAAAGTTAAAAGTTTATATCGTGAATAACCTATAATAATTCTCCAAAAATGTTTCTCGCAGGGTCATGACAATATTTCTTATATTTTTGTCTACGGCTGGTTCAATCTTGTAGATTGAACCATGTATTTTGATCGGGCTATACGTTTTAAACTGTTACCAACTGTGAAAAATGTCAACTATTTTGGTTCAATCGAGGACGATTGAACCAGCAAAAGAAAACTGTTACGTAAAAAGTCATCAAAAACTACTTTATGCTGCCTGTAAATACGTAATCATTGCCCGCGACTCCCACATGACAGTCAATACACGCATCAACCTTGCCTTCCAGGCGTGCTTCCCCATCCGGTTTGTACTTTACCCAATACCAGTCGTGCCCGGCGGGATTAAAACCCTTTGCTTTGTACATCACCGTGATTAAAAATAATTTCCTGTCATCGGTATAGTTTTCTTTGATGAGGAGTGCGCCATCTGAAAATATACCTTTTTTATTTACGATAGTTTCAAGGGCAATGTCATTTACATACAATTTAAGGATATTCCCGGGAGGCATGGTACTTTCATAAAAGCCTTCTTTTCCAGGCCACGTGGGGTAGTTCTGGTATGGATTTTCAATGGTCATGTATTTCCACAATGCCTGTGCGTCCATTTTGCCTTCTTTATCCAGTGTTTCTCCAGTGCAGAATTTGTAAGGCAACAACAATACGGAAATTAAACAGATGGCATTAAGTACCCAGTATCTTAATCTATTCATAAGTAACTATGGAAAATATTTGTATATATCTTTCCTGTGTAAAAATCTTGTGAGAATAACTTTGCCTTCCACAAATTCAATACCAACTCTAAAATCTCCCGTCCTTATACGATAGTATGTCTCATATCCTTTCAATTTCTCTAAACTTCTAATCTCTTTCAAAGTTTTTGCGTTCTTTATTTCGTCAATAATTTCTTTTACTTTATTCAACTGTTTTTTATTATCAATCGAGCGTAAGTCCTTTTCAAAACTTTCCTCAAAATAAATTTCCATTTCTAGCCTTCCAAAAGATTTAGAATTTTGTCTTCATTTACGAATTTATTTTGTCTCCCTTCTTTAATGGCTTTTGCCAATCCTACTTCCTCCATTGCCTCTACTATGAGATTACGGAATCCTTCTTTATTTTCTTTCATCATTTCAATAATAACCTCTTTCATAATATCTCTCATTTTTTTATCATCTATTGTCAGTTCCATTTTTACTCCTCCTGTTTATTGTGCCTGTATTAAGCACATAGCTTTTCCATTTTGTTTTCCTTTGACCTTTTTTTTAAAAGCCCTTTTAAATGATGGGCTAAAAGTTATTATTACCAATTAAAGCATCGCCTTTAACCTCTGAATATCATCTGAAAATTCTAACTGTTCTTCTTTAATTTCCTTTTTACTTTTCTGGTAATTTTTAAAAATTTCCTCTCTTCGTTCGTCTATCAAATATCGTTCAATTAAAAATTTTAGTTCTTCCTTTTCCTCAACTGATAGTTTTTTTACCTCCTCTACTAAAATATTATATTTTTGGCGCATAACTTTCTCCTGTTCACACACAATCTAAAAGATATTCTGTAATTTACTTCCAGTCATTACTTGCTTCCATCTAAAAGAATAAATATCTTTAATCTGTTCGTCAATGGTTTTGTCATTTTACTTTGTCAAGCATACAGAAAGAAATTCATCCGCTGCATTTTTTCATTCATGTTTTGTCCCACAACCTCTGTTCCTTGAGTGCTTCTGCAGCACCCCCAAACCCTGGATATATAGTTGTGGCATTAATGTAAAATGTTTTGCTTAGATGCCGAAGAATTTCACGAGATTTCTCAATAGGAATTATAAACTTTATAATAACAGGCAATGGTATTAGTGGTTCATTTTTATTCTTAAACTCTTTAACTTTATCAACTATGTATTCTTCAAAAGGATATTGGTGAACTTTTTCATTTGGTGAAAATAATTTAGGACCTACGAGAGTGAATAAACCCTTTTGCGCATGCAAGTTGAGATTGCCGTATGCTGGGGCTGTCACAGTCCTCAATGTCCCATCTATCTTATAATAGAAATCTGAGAAAAAAGTGTTAAACGCCCATACGGAAAGATTTTCAACTCCTTTATTAGGAGGTATTGTTTCTCCTACAACCCACATAGCCGCTTCCTTTGCAGCGAAATAAGCCGCAACATACGGATCACGAGACCAATCCAATAATCTTGTCGGAATTCTATGATGCTGTGCCAATGCCATAAGTGAAAGATATTCGTCCGGCGGCCACGCACTTTTTCCTTTAAGAACATTAAGAATCTCACCTGCTTCTTCTCTCCAACCAGCACGAAACTTTTGTGAATCTTCTGGAATGGGCAAACCTTGTTTGTCGAGCAATTGTCTAAATTCCTCGATAAGCCAATATTCTGATCTAATTTGGTCGTGGTTATTATGTGGAGCACATGTAAAAATATGTTTATACTTCGGTATTATTTCTGGCCTGAGGACTAAGGGAATTAGCGGCAATTCTGAGTCGGATTGACCTCGGAAAATCCACGTAATGTGCCGTAATTTTAATCTTGGATTGCAACTTTCCCATTTTGGATTATCCCTGGAAAGGTCCTTCAGAAATTCGGATACTTCTGTAAAATCTTCTTGTTTAATTACTTCTTCACACAACATAAGATTTCCAAATGAATATTGTTATATATATGATATAATTTGCACTCAAAGGGGCTTTACGTTTTCCCCTCAACAATTTTTATTTCATCCTCTGTTAGTCCATACAGCCTATAAACTATTTCATCTATCAAATTATCCGTTACTTTAATTCTGGCTTTTAATGGCTCAAGAATTGAAATACTATCATTAAAATGCTTTTCAAGTCGTTCCTGAATTTTCCGGTCTGATGTGTCTATGGACATCTTTTTACTACTCTTTTTGAGCAGTTCGAGGAATTGATTAAAATCATGTTCGTGATATTCCTTTATTGCAGTCTTATTTGGAAGTTTATCAATTTCTGAACCGATTTCACGTTCAAACCATTTCAAAAACCCTTTAATTTCCTCATTCTTCTTTTTATTCACCTCGATCATTTGCTCAGCAAGATAGGCAAGAAGGTCGTGGACGATATCAGACTTTTTAGGAAGGCAGGCTTCGACATCTGCAATTATGTCATTATATTTACGGGAAGAATAAAGTTCTTTAAACCTTTCCATCACCTTTTCTCTTTCTTTTTTAATGGTTGTAAAAGAAATGCGGGGGATGGGAAGTTTTCCAAGATTGACTATTTTTACTTCTGCAAAGACCCTTCCAAATTCAGGCACTATCATGGTGTGTAGAAAAGAAAGAAGCTCAGAATTGAGTAAGGCAAGGACAAATTCTAAAGAGTAATTCTCTACTTTTAAAATGAGATTGTGGACATTGTTCAAATTGAGATATTGCTTGTCATCAATTGTTGCAATTATAGTGTCGGCTGTTTGTCTAATGACAATCTTTTGGGGGGCAAAAAAAGGGGCAGAAGGGCGAGGTTCTGCAAGCCATTCTCCATAACTTATCCATCTACTTTCCTGCGGATTTAATTCGTATTTATAAAAATCCTCTCCTCTTATATAAGGTTTATAAGTATCGTCTTTCTTAAAATCCGCATCAAATATGCGATTTTCCACAATACTTTTTGTTTGAGGTGGAATACCTTTTCCAGTTTGATATGGTTTACAACCCACTATTAAAGATGTTATATCTCTTAACGGAAGGCATATTTTCTGTATTTTTTCAAACAAATCAAGTGATTTGGGAGTAAGATATTCGGTTATCCGTTTTCCTTCAAACGCTTCTATCCTTTGTTGGTTTATCTTCACCCATTTGATATTCATACTTTCAGGCTTGTTGGCAACAATCCCAAGCATTAGAATTGATTCTGTTCCCGGCTTGTTTCTTTCAACTATTTCTACACAAGTCTCAACGGTTGCATCCTCAAAGACAGGTTCTTTAAAGAAGATGATTTGTTTCAACCGATTATTGCTAAGAATTAGGCTACGAAGATTTTCGTAGTAGTGCATTGAAAGCCAAGTCGTGGGCGTAATGTAGGAATGAAAACCGTTCCATTTTAAAAGTGAAATTGCTCGTTCAATAAATAACGTAAAGCTTTCCAACTGATACTCAGCAGCTATATAATTTTTGTTAAAAAATGTCTTTGAATATGCATCAAATATGATACCGTACGGCGGATTACCAATAACACAGTCAAACCCTGGATTTTCCTTTCTCTGATTTCCTTCAAAGAAAACTTCTGGAAACTCAATATCCCAGTGGAAGAACCTCTTTTTATTGGAAATATCTTTTGCCTTTTTAAACCAGATCTCCTGCCTCAATTTCTCCCAGACATCATCATTTTCTTTCAGGTTTTGCTGAAGTCGGTCAAAGTCAATGACACAATCAAAATAAACCGATGTCCATATATCTGCTACATCCTGGAAGCGCAAGACTGTCTGTCTAAAATACCGGTATAGTTTCTCCTTTTTCTGTATGTCCTCTACGGTGTTCGAAGGCAGTCCCTCTATCTGTGCAAAGGCATTTAAAAGGTAGTAAACTCTTTCTTTGAAAATGCTTTCAAAAAGTCCTATTTGCCGTGGAGCACCTTCTACCTTTTTCTTTTTCAATTCAGGAAAGACGGACAAATCTTCTATCTCTGCACCAATAAGTGAATTGCCGCATCTAAGGTGATGGTCGAGGAAATTGAGGGGTCTGTTCTTTGCAACGGTATGTAACCAAAGGGATAACTTTGCAAGCTCGACTGCCAATGGATTCAAATCCACACCAAATATGCATTTTTCTACAACTGCACGTCTCGCCCAGCGTACGTCTTCTTCGTCGGATTCCTTCAGGTTATAATCAGCAATTTCCTCTTTTATTTCAGATATTTCAGCCTTCTCTAATGGCTCACCGCTCATAGCACTATTTAATTCATGGGCAAGAAAATCAACCGCCTCGACAAGGAAATGCCCGGACCCCATAGCGGGGTCGAGAACCTTTAGAGATAAAAGCTCCTGTACTAAACCACTTTCAGCCTTTACAAGCTCCTTCTTATAAGCTTCTCTGTTATATCCCCTTGATGTCTTGATCTTTTCTTTTATCTCGGTAATCTTTTCAGCAATCTTCTTTTTCCTATCTTCAACGACAGGGCGGATGGTGTTTTCCACAATATATTTGACGATATAATCGGGTGTGTAATAACTTCCTGTTGCCTTTCTTTCGCCCTTGTCTGTTACAAGAAATAATTCTCCTGCCCTGATAATTTCGGCTTCTCGTATTTTTTTACCCTGTTTTTGTGCATCGCTGAGTGAAATATAGATTTCCCTGCCTTTTTTTTTAACCGGGTAAATATCTTTTTCTGCTATTTCGAGCTTATACTCGAGAAGACCTTCATAGATAGAGCCAAGATGTCTTATTTCAAGGCTTCCGTAATCTATGAATGCCCTATCAGACGTACGGGAGAGGAGGTTGATTGCCTTGGCAATATAGATATCCCCTAGACGATATTTTTCAAGGAATAGATGTTTTTCTGGGTTAAAGAGTCCACCGTTATAAGGTGGAACACATAGTTCCTTATTACCGTGATTTATTATCTCAAAAAGCTCTTTGAGTTTGTTCCAGTAGTGGAAAGTAGAAAAAGGAATGACTTCATTATTATCAACTTTTCCTGCGATTTCTTTTTTCAATACATCCAGACTGTACGACTCTGTGTACAGGGCATTTTCTCCCAAAGGGAGAAGTTTTCTGTATTCGGCATACAGAATGAAAAGGAGTCTGTAAAGAAGTATGAGGGAATTATCGTGTATTTCTTTAAGATTTTCTGGAGATAAATTGTTGGTATCGGTTTTTAAAAAGCCTTCTGAGACAAACTTCAAGGCATTGTAAACATTTTCTTTCAGCTCTTCCCCGACTTCTTTTGCATAGCTAACACTGCCATTGTAAACCTTATCTAAAAAGGTGGGGAACGCGTCTGCGCAAAAAAACAGATAAAAGTACTTGAAATCCTCTAAAGTACCGTTAAGTATTAAATCCTCAAGATCGATTTCATAGTAAGTATCGAGCCGTTTTGAATCTTCCCTTTCGTATAGACGCCAGAATTTCCCGTCTGTAAGGATTCCCCATTTAACGCCAGTAAGCCATAGGTATCTTGACATCTGCAAAGATGGATTTTGCCCCTCAAATGGATCTACCTCTGTGCTCAGTTTTCTATCCAGAGGCCTTCCCCATTTCTTTGCTTCTCCAATGCAAAGGGATTTCTCAAAGTATCTGTCGGAGCTTAAGGTTTTTGCTGATTTAAAAGTATCGTTATTTTTGAAGAAGGCATAATCGGGTTTCTTTGCCCAACCTTCTCCGACAACGGGTGGTTCAACATCTGTAGTGAAGCCAAGAATATCGAAAACCTTATCAAGAAAGTGCCTTCTTAATTGGCTTTCATTAAGGGAAGGAAGTCCAGACCGTTCTGAATCCCACAATTCTTTTACTTTCTTAAAAACATGTTCTACTTCTACCTTCCATTCATTCTCCTGCGGAAGGAGTTTTTCGAGGTAATGGTTTGAAAAAAGCGTTCTATTTCTGTGGGGTATTAGCATTTATAATTCTTTCTTCTGAGTGTAACGCGAAGTATAAAGTATCCGAAAATTTATTGCAACCCAAATTCTGCAATGGGACACAGGTAAGCACAAATAGAATTAGGTATCCAAAATCCCAAATCCAAAATCGTAAATCATAAATGAAATTACCCTCCGTGCAGATATCCGCTGCTTTTGCAAATGTGGCAAATCGTTTGTTTGTCATTCTTGATCCCCAAAATCTCTTTTCGAGCCGCAATGTACATCTCGTTATTCCAGATTTCTTTGAAAGAATTTTCGAGGATGTTTCCAAATGCGTACTTTTCACTGTAGACCGCACAACAGGGTAATACGCTGCCGTCCCAGTTGATCATCGTTTCTGTCCACGGGAGCATACAGCCTATCCGCTTCTTCTGTTTTGTTGAAGCGACAGTAAAGTCTGGATTATCGGGTATCCATGCCAAATCTCTTTCCAGCGCCCTTTGGATGGTTTCGAATACTTCCTTGCCCATATCGGGCCTCATTTTTGATATTTTGATTTTGATGCCGATTTTTTTTGCCAATTCCTTTGCCGCAGCTATCTCATGTTCGTTGTGTTTGAAGACGTGGAACAACCAGACTAGCTTGGTATGACAGCCTGGTATCACTCTTTTCTTTTGAACAAGTCTTTTCATATTGTCCATGACCAGATCAAAATCGCCGCCCACATGATATTTCAGATAAGTCTCTGAACTTGCCCCGTTACAGGAGATATAGATTTTTTCCAGTCCTGCCTTTAATAATGCCTCTATTTGATCATCTTCCATCTTCATCGAAAGGTTTGTGCTGATTTTTATGTCGATACCTCTCTCTTTTGCATAATGGATCATGTTGAGCAAATCCTTATTGAGCATGGGTTCTCCCCAGTTATACAAACGGATTACGGTAAGGTACTGGCCTATCTCATCAACGACCTTTTTGAATACGTCGAAAGAAATAAAACCTTTTTTGGCGCTTTTATCCTGCTGACCGGTAGGGCACAAAGGACAGCGCAGGTTGCACAGATTTCCTGATTCTATAGATATCTTTGAGGGATAATAAGGAAGAGAGGTCTTTCCGAGGAATGCATAAATATGAGGTATAGCAGAACTATATACTTTTTTAATCGCGGACTTTTTTCGTGCCATTGTTATAGTATTACCCTGTAAAACCTTCTTTTTCCATCTTCATGAGGACAAGTTTTGGAAAGGTTTTTTACACCCCCCTGTGTCCCCCCTTGCGAAGGGGAGAAATAGAGGGGTCTTTTGGTTGCGGCTGTGCTGCGCTATGCGCCCGTTCCCAGAGTTTTACGTATTTTACAAAAATATAAAATGCATTGGAAACCGCCAGGATAAAACCAGGCAGCCCGTCTAAGAACCCCATTTTTATAAAGTACACTTTGATAAATTTATAAAGTGGCCTGAAGATCAATTGGAACAGACTGAACCCCTTGTTTTTTTCAGCCATTACTTCGGCAAAGATATTCGAATAGTTATCCATTGTCCTCAATTGATGTGAAAAGTTTTTGTAGTTGAAGTGGTAAATGTCATGTTTCATGTATTTGGTTTTACCATCTATGATAATACGCCCGTGAGGATTTGTGCCCTGCCATTGTCCGCTGCCTCTCTTAAAAAGCCGCAGTTGGTAATCAGGATACCAATCTCCGTGATAAATCCATCGCCCAAGGTAGAAACTGCGTCTTGGGAAAAAGAATCCTACGACATTACCAGGGTTACAAACGGCCTCCTGGATTTCCTCAATAAGCTCAGGAGACAACCTTTCATCAGCATCCAGTGAAAGAATCCAGTTATTCTTTGCCAAACTCATGGTGTAGTTTTTTTGATCAATATTTCCAGGCCATGCACGTTGATATACCTGTTCGGTATATTCCCTGCAAATATCTATTGTCTTATCCGTACTGAAGGAGTCTACCACGGTAATTTCATCTACCCACTTTACACTTTCAAGACAATCACGGATGCGGGACTCTTCATTCAGGGTAATGATACAGGCTGATATGGAATATTTTTGACTCATATTTTACTCGGGGCAAGCGTTAAAGATTACATATTATTTTTGGGGTTGATGTTATGGTATTGACATGAAAATACCCCTCACCCAGTCCCTCTCCCACAAGGGGCGAGGGAATAAGGGAGGGTGACATATTTTCATGCACTTTTGAGAGTTTTCGGCTCATAAACGTCAGTTGAAGTTTTTACTCTTCAGTTTCCTCTGTGGCGCCTTCTTCAGCCGCTTCCTCTTGCGTTTCTATACCGGAAACTTCTCCACTATCCGTTTCGACCTTTGTTTCTTCAGGAACAACACGTGCAACGGAGACAAGCTTATCTCCCTCTTCTACGTCAAAGAGTTTGACCCCTTGCGTATTTCTACCAATGGCGCGAATGGTATTTATGGGTGTCCGGATAACCATACCTTTTGCGGTAATCATTATCAATTCATCGGTATCTCTGACATCAATCAGCGCTACGACTTTCCCATTTCTTTCGGTGGTTTTAATGTTAATGACGCCCTGTCCTCCTCTATGATGAGCGGGATATTCTGAGAAATCCGTGCGTTTC
>Ga0209211_10007663_pt1 | contig 15073 bp, 10 predicted proteins | sample RifGroA2_FD_183992 | JGI IMG/M metagenome (GOLD analysis project Ga0209211, IMG submission 183992) | Groundwater microbial communities from Rifle, Colorado, USA - Groundwater A2 (SPAdes) (version 2) | ecosystem: Environmental > Aquatic > Deep subsurface > Groundwater | place: Rifle, Colorado... | reverse complement strand
GGGCAACGGCTATTACGACACCGTGGTTGCGGTGATCAAAAAGCTCGTTGATTACCCGGCCCTCAATGTCATAACCACCGTAACCCAGGCCAACGTTCACACCCTGACCGAGATGGTGGACTTTTACCACGGACTTGGGGTGCGGGTGGTCATGCTCAATCCGGTGCGCTGCACCCGTCAGGGCGGAATGGACCTGAAACCGGACAACCAGGTTCTCGCCGAGGCTTTCTTCAAGGCGCTGGACCGTTCTTTTGCGCTTTTTGAGCAAACCGGCAGAAAGCTGGTCATCGCCAACTTCGCCAATGTCCTGGCCGGAGTTATCGGCCCCACCGGCCGCAGGCTGATGTGCGACATCTCTCCCTGCGGCGGCGGCCGTTGTTTCTTTGCCGTTTCCGCAGACGGCGAGGTCGTACCGTGCAGCGAATTCATCGGCATGAACGAGTTCTCCGGAGGGAACATCTTCCGGGATGATCCTGCCGATATTCTTGCCAGCAAGCCCTTCCAGGAAGTAACAAACCGGAAGGTGGAAAAAATCCTGCCCTGCGCAGGCTGCGCCATCCGGCATTTCTGCGGGGCGCCTTGCCCGGCCGAGATCTACAAGGTCTCCGGCGACATCAATGCACCGAGCCCTTACTGCAGCTTCTTTGAAGAGCAGGTGCGTTATGCCTTCCGAAGCATCGCCCAACAACGGGAGGATGCCTTTCTCTGGGACAGCTGGCGGACCGAAACGGAAATGTCATACTGCTGGAAGTAACTTTTATCACACAAAAACCAGCCGGGACTAATCCCCCGGCTGGTTTTTTCTTGAAATCCTTCCTGTCCCTGCCAATCTCGATTACAATATCATGGCACACCTGACCGCGACATAGCTGGTAAGCGTTCACCAGGAACGAAAAAACGCGGCTCAGCCCCTGAACTGTAAACATTCAGCAGTGCCGCAGATGCTAGGAAGAGGCCTGCGATGTGTGCAAGTCGCACATGAGCAGGCCGATGACACCGCAGATGCGGTGCTGCTGAACGTTTACCATAGCTGAATAAAATCACCTGAGGAGGATGCCATGAAGGTTGTTGCTTTTAACGGGAGCGCCCGCAAGGGAGGGAATACCGCAAAATTATTGAACACCGCCCTGGCAGAGCTCTCCCTGCAGGGAATCGACACCGAGTTGGTCGAATTGTCCGGCCAACCGATCTCCGGCTGCATCGCCTGCTATCAATGCTTCAAGAACAAAGACAGCCGCTGCGCCGTGGAAAAGGACATCATCAACGACTGTCTTGCCAAGATGATCGCCGCAGACGGTATCCTCCTTGGCTCCCCCACCTACTTCGCCGATGTTTCCGCGGGAATGAAGGCTTTGATTGAGCGGTGCGGCATGGTCTCCCGGGCCAACGGCGATCTCTTCAAACGCAAAGCCGGGGCCGGAGTGGTCGCAGTCCGTCGGGCCGGCGCCATTCAAGTGTTCAACTCCCTCAACGCCTTTTTCCTGATCGGCCAAATGATCGTAGTGGGCTCCTCATATTGGAACATCGGCATCGGCAGAGAACCGGGCGAGGTAGCCAACGACGAGGAAGGCATGAAAACCATGCGCGACCTGGGAAGCAACATGGCCTGGCTCCTCCGGAAAATAAAACCGGAATAAGCGATCAGCCCAAAAACTATCCGGGCCAAGGCAACAAAATCAAGATAACCCCGGACGGTAGCTGTTCAGCAGTGCCGCGAATGCGCGGAAGCTGCTGCACACGAGCAAGCCGAGACAGCTAAGCGAGCGTAGCGAGGCTGCGAAGCAGATGTGGTGCTGCTGGCCAGTTACATCTCAGACCGGAAAACTCAGAAAATTCCAGGACTGCACCTCCCTCTGCAACAGATGATGGTCGTACCGTTTGAGCAGGGCAATGGCCTCCCCTGTGGCCGCCAGAGAAAAATGCAGCCGTTCCAGTTTGCTTTGCTCCATGTCCTGAGCCCTGCGCAGCAATTGAATCGTCTGAATGGAAAGAGGCTGGGAATTTACCGTGGCCTGTGGCTCACAGCGGCTGCAAACCAGCCCGTTGCGCAGGGGACTGAAGCGGTACAAGACCCCAGGTGCGCCAAGCACTCGACAATCAAGACAGCCGGTCAGATCGGGACGATAGCCGATGATATCCAGCATCTTGATGTGAAAAAAAATGATCGTGCGGTTGACGCACCCCCGCGCCATGGCCAGCCCCCCCAACGCCCAGACAAGCAACCGGAAAAGTTCTTCATCGCTGTCATGCTCCCTGGTCCAGTGCAGGACAAGCTCGCAGAGGAGTGAGGCGGCGATGTACAGTTCGTAGTTTTCCCGCAACCGGGGAAAGGGGCCCAGCAAATCGGCCTGATCCAGGCGCATGAGCGAACTATGACGGCTTGGGGAAAAATGGATGGCGAGGAGAGAAAACAACTCCAGCTTGTTAACAAAACGTTTTTTGCTGCGTTTGGCGCCCTTGGCGATAAGCGCGATCTTACCGTGCTCCAGGGTGTACAAGGTGACAATCTTATCAGAATCACCGTGATCTTTAACCTGCAGCACAATGGCCAGGCTTTCCTGCAAAGACATCGGCTCTCGCTGTGACTATTGTTGAAATCGCAACAAGCCGCGATTTCAATGGTTATTACCTGGCAACCCTTTAATTTCTGAGTCTTGGCTTAGCCCCGCCTACCTGTTTTCCGAATCCATCCCTATTGAACCGGAAAGGAAATCCGAACGCTTTTCATTGACTCGCCCAGGGACGACACCGGTTTGCCGTTCAGCGTCAGGACGATGCCTCCGGCGTTACCAACAAAGAGGGAAATTTTATCCCTCGCTTGCCAGACCGCATGATCCCCAGGCTGGTAAATAGACGCCTTCTCCTTTTCCTGATCTATCTGCACAGTAAGCCAAGTCTTCTCAATAAATTTAGCCGCCAAGACATACTTCATCCCCGGAGCTTTTACCACGGAAGACTCTGACAAAACAGTCGAGGGTGGAGCAGAGGTGGCCACCGCCGGTGGAGTCGGATTATGCCCGGACTTCTCATTCAAGGTCTGCGAAGCAATTACGGGCTTAAACTCATCTGTTTTTTTTTAAGTTCGAGGCCCTGTTCCCCCGCCGCCTTCTGGGGTTCCACTAACTGCCCGGTCTTTTCCGGCAAGGATAAAGCCGGATCCTGTGTGCCACTCTGAGTCACAGGCGGCGCCTGCCCCATCTCCATGTCCCCGGCGGCTGATTCTGCCCCTGGTTCACCAGTCAACGGAGCAGTCAGTTGCTGTTCACTCAAGGCTTGGGGTTCCGCCTCTTCTGTAAAAATATCGGCTGAAGGGGTAAATGAATTTGAAAAACCAAGGACAAAATACCCGGCAAGAAAAAGAAAGACCGCAACGAGAAAAAAAACTATGAACCGCCATCCTGGAAAAGAGCGCGCCTCGGCCAGAGCCTCGCCGGCAAGAACATCCCGGACATTAATTTTTTCCGCGGGCCTGGGTTCTCCATTATTCTGTTTGATATACAAGGCCAAGGCCTCGTCTGGATCAAGACCAAGATATCGTGCATAATTTTTTATAAAACCCCGAGTAAAAACCTCCGCCGGCAAAGCCTTGGGATTACCTTCTTCAATGGCCCGAAGAGTTGAAGCATGAATGCGCGTCTTTTCCGCGATTTCATCAAGATCTTTCCCCTGGCTTTGCCGATGCCTTTTCAGAAAGCTGCCGATGGTTTCCTCTGATCGTGATAAAGCTGCGGGTTGGCCAGTTGCATTATCGACAGTTGATAAGTCCTTAGTCATAAGAGACATCCCTTATCCAGAGGTTATGGGGACAGACTAAACTATAATATTTTCTTGATATACGCCTGATCGCGAAGTTCTTTTACCCACTTCTGAAACTGACTGTTCAAAGCCTCCTCATACAGACGACGCCTGATCTGCTCTTTCACCGTCTCATATGAATCCTGAAGACCAACATCTCCCCGGTCGGAAAGAAGCTTGAAAAACTGGTACCCGGCCGAAGTCTCCTGAATGGCGCTGATCTGTCCAGCCTGCAGGCCGGAAAGGCCTGCTTTCATATGGGCCGCCATTTCCGATTTTTTAAAAACCCCGATGTCTCCCCCATCAGCGGCCGAAGGCAGATCGGAATATTGACGCGCCAAGGTACGAAAATCCTGCCCGGCAAGGGCCTGTTGTCGAGCCTCTTCAGCACGCCGCCGGGCATCATCCTTTGCAACCTGGGTATTTTCCTTCCAGACAAACCCCATCTGCAAAATATGGTAGGCGTCTTCCTGCATTTTCTGGGCGTAATTTTTTTCGTAAAACTCGCGTATTCGCTCCTCAGTCACCACCACCCGCGAACGGATCTCGTAATCGATCAGTTTTTCCTGCAAAATCTGACTTCGGATAATTTCCCGATAGTCCTGCTCGTTCGAACCCATGAGCGTCATCTGCTGCCAAAACTTTTCCGCGGTGGTCTTGTTGCGCTCGATGATTATGCGGATCGCATTGTCCACCTCTTGGTTTTCCACCGAAATCCCTAGCTTTTTGGCCCTCTGTGCCACAATGAGCTTGTCAATAAGATTAGAAAGTATCTCCTCTCTAGCCTTAAGCAGGGTCCGCTCAACCTGTTCCGGCGGAGCCTCCTGGGTGATTCGGCGAAACAGCGCCGCCCCCTCCCGATTAAGGTCGGTAAAGGTGATAACATCATCGTTGACAATGGCAACGACCCGGTCCACCATCTCTGCCCTGACAACTGGGGGATGGGAAAAGGCAAGAAGAGACAGGGCCGCACCTAAAACATATACGAAAAATTTCACTGGCACGCTCATAACTGTTTGAAAATATTGTTTTTAATCTTATTTAACTTAATAATCCGGCAAATTCTACCACAGTCATTTTTAATTGTCATCTTCCGCGAGCAAGGCAAGAATATTTTGCGCATTCATAAGGGTTTGTTCCGGCAAGCCCCCAGGTTCGGTTGTGACGATCAACCTAGACTCCGGGGTAAAACGCGCCTGATTTTTATATTTTCCGAGCAAACGCATGATCTGCTCCGGAGTTACCGGGGTTTTTTCATGAAAGGAGAAAACAAGATTGGCAGGGCCCTGCTCCAGCTTACTGATCCACAGGCGTCTTAGTAAGGTTTTCAGGGCCAGCACCTCAAAGAGATTTAGCGCCTCCTGGGGAAGCTGACCGTACCGGTCGGCAAATTCATCCTTGAGATCCATCAGCTCCTCGACCTGCTCCGCGTTGCTCAAGCGGCGATAGGCGATATAACGCTGTTCCGTCGCAGGGATATAGCGCTCCGGAAGAAAAGCCGAAATCTTGAGATTGATTTCCGGCTCTATCTGCTCAAGGGATTGTTCCACCGCAGCGCCTTTCCGCTTCAAATCGAGAACTGTCTGCTGCAGCAACTCAAGATACAGATCATAGCCCACCGCGGCGATGTTGCCGCTTTGCGAGATCCCCAGGATGTTGCCGCCCCCCCGGATCTGCAGATCACTCATCGCCAGCTTGAAGCCGCCGCCAAGCTCGTTGTAATCCATGAGCGCCCGCAGCCGTTGCTGGGCATCCTTGGACAGGCCGTCCAGGGAGGGGACCAGCAGATAGGCATAGGCCTGCTCTTTGCTTCGCCCCACCCTGCCGCGAAGCTGATAGATTTCCGCCAGGCCGAGCCGGTCTGCTCTGGTGATGACAATGGTGTTGGCGTTGGGAATATCAAGGCCTGATTCAATAATGGTGGTGCAGACCAGAACATCGATCTCCCCCTTGATAAAACGGACCATGATCTCCTCAAGGGCTTTTCCCGGCATCTGGCCGTGGGCCACGGCCAGCCTCGCCTCCGGGACCAGTTTCTGCACCCTGGCGGCCATTTCCTGGATGGAATGAACCCGGTTGTGGACCAGAAAAACCTGGCCGCCCCGCTGCAGCTCCTTCACCACGGCCTCCTTGATCACCAGCTCGTCATCGCGGGCGACAAAGGTTTTTACCGGCCGCCGAAATTCGGGCGGCGAACTGATCACGGAAAGGTCGCGGATACTGAGCAGGGAAAGCTGCAAAGTGCGGGGAATCGGAGTGGCGGTCAGGGTCAGAACATCAACCTGGCTTTTAAGCTGTTTAAGCTTTTCCTTGTGGGAAACGCCGAAACGGTGTTCCTCGTCAATAATCAACAGCCCAAGCCGCTTGAAGACCACATCCTGGGAGAGAAGCCGGTGGGTGCCGACCACGATATCGACTCTCCCCTCGCGCACCTCACGGACAATCTGCTTCTGTTCCGCCGGGCTGCGAAAGCGGGTCAGGCTTTCCACCCGGACAGGAAAGCCCTGCAACCGCTCGCGGAAGGTGGCGGCATGCTGCTCGGCCAACACCGTGGTCGGCACCAGAATGGCGACCTGAAAATTGTCGGCCACCACCTTGAAGGCCGCCCGGATGGCTACCTCGGTCTTGCCGTAACCCACATCTCCGCAGATCAGCCGGTCCATGGGCTTAGGCGAGCTCAGATCGTCAAGAACCTCGTTGATCGCCTTGAGCTGGCCTGCGGTCTCATCGTAGGGAAAGGACTCCTCCATCTCATGGAACAACTCGTCCGGCGGCGAGAAGGCATGCCCCTCGACCATGGCCCGCCGGGCATAGAGGCCTAGCAGATCCTGGGCCACCTTCCAGACCTCTTCCTTGACCTTTTCCCGCCGACTCTGCCAGAGTTTACCGCCCAGCTTGTCGAGTTTCGGTTCGGTGTCGGAAAGCCCCTGATACTTGCTGATCACCTTGAGCTGATCCACCGGCACATAGAGCTTGTCGCCGTCGCGGTAAACCAGCTGGAAGAAATCATTAGCTATGCCGCCCAGCACGATATTGACCAGCCCTTCATACCGACCGAGACCATGGGCGGTATGAACCACAATATCGCCGATCTTAAGCTCGGCAAAGCTCACCGCCGGCCTGCTGCGCCGGCCGTCCTTCTTTTTCCCAGCTCCCAGGCGCAGCTGGCCGAAAAGCTCGCTTTCCGAGACCCAGTGCAGCCGGGCACCAGGCAGGTCAAAGCCAGCAGTCAGCGGCGAATCAACCAGGATAATCTCCCTCCCGGCAGAAGCATCCTCCACCACAGGGGCTCCGGTGATGGCAACCGGCAGATCGTATTGGCGGAACAGTTCCGCCACGTGCTCCGCATGCCGCTTGGTTCGGCAGGCAAAGAAGACCCCATCTCCGGATTCAAGCCAGACACGGAGCTGCCGGGAAAGTTCGGGCATCATCCCCTGATTTTTACGTTGCAGCTCAAGCTGCTGCCTGAGAAGGACATGATTGCCGCAGGGTATCTCCAGGACTTCGCCCTCCTCCATGTCCGGATGGGCAAAATCATAAAATCGCCCCTGCTGGAAGCGGGATAGCCGCGCCAGCCATTCATCTTCCGGCAGAAAGATCTGTTCAGGCGGCAAGACAGGCAGATGAGCCCCCGATGCTTCGGCAAAATTGGCCTCAATCCTTTCCCGGCAGAGGGCAAGGCTCTCCGCAATCACAATTGGCGAGGAGAAAAAAACGATGGCCTCGTCTGGCAAATAATCAAGCACTGTAGAAGTTTTTTCAGAGAAGAGAGGAAGCAGAAATTCAATCCCGGGGAAGCGTTGGCGATTCTGCAGACAGCCCTCCATGACCTTGACCCGCTCGCTGTCCCAGGCAAAATCCTCGGCTGCGGCCCGGAAACGATCGAGCAGCTGCCGCAGCTCCTGCTCCCCGGCAGGATAGAGAATGTCACTCACCGGCAGGAGGACAATCTCCTCAAGATCCTCAACCGAGCGCTGGCTGATGGGATCAAACTTGCGAATGGACTCAACGGTATCGCCACAAAAATCAAGGCGCACCGGCATCTCGAAGCCGGCTGGGAAGATATCCAGAATGCCGCCCCGCAGGCTGAACTCGCCAACGGATTGAACCAAGGCGGCCGCATCGTAGCCACAGGCGGCAAGTGAGGCGATCAGCCCAACGAGATCGGTTTCTTCGCCCCGCATGACCAGCTCGGCCAGATTTGCCAGGGAGGGCTGGGGCAAAACCCTTCTCAGCAGAGCCTCAATGGACATGACCAGAATAAACGGCTTTTCGGCGCTGTGAATCTGAAACAGGGTGGCAAGGCGTTCTGCCACGGTCCGACTGTCTGGCGACAACGGGGTATAGGGAGGAATTTCATGGCCGGGGAAATACAGGACCTGGGTATCGCTGAACAGGGCAAGATCCTGAACTAAATGCTGGGCCGCAGTCTCGCTGGGCGTAAGACAGAGGATGGGACGTTGCCCGAACCGGGCGGTGCGGCCAAGATAGAAGGCGGCCGCGCTTCCCCGCAGGCCGATGATATTGACGGATCGGCCCTCGGTAAAGAGGGCCGTAAGCCTATTGTCCATTTATCGTCAGAAGGATGGCAGAAACGCCGGGAAAAGGCAGCACTATCCAGAAGGCGGACATTTCCTAAAAACTCCCGCCGATGCTGAAGTCCCAGACGCCCTGGTCCTCGCCTTCTTTCGGGTCGAGATTCCAGCCCCATTCAAGACGCAGGGGCCCCATGGGTGACATCCAGCGGAAGCCAAAACCGGTGCTGTAGCGAAGGTCCGCAACATCCCAGGTTTGCGAATCGGTATAGACGTTGCCGATGTCGAAAAATACCAACCCTTTCAGGCCAATGTCCTTGGCAATGGGAAATATCCATTCAAGGTTGGCATACCACATTTTTTCCCCACCTATTCTGGAATAGGTCGTCCCATCCGGGTTCAACTCCAGGGGGCTGACCTTGCCGCTGTCAAAGCCCCGGATGGTGTTAAGCCCACCCAGGTAAAATTTTTCATACACCGGCAGCTTTTTTTCCTCATTTTCGACAACATAGCCTATGGCGCCCTTGACATGGAAGACGGTATCCCACTTCAACGGATAGTACCAGCCTGAAGTGGCTTCATATTTGGTAAAAGAGCTGTCGCCGCCCAAAAGCCCACCGGCATGCTTGATGGAATAGTTGGTGATCCAGCCTTTTGAGGCGTCTATGAATTTGTTTCTGGTATCCTTGGAAAGCCCGATCCGCACAAAGCTGGTTTTTTCGATAAGCATGGAATCCAATATGGTTTGCGAAACATTGAGCAGCGCCACATCGGTCATCTTGGTGTCATCATAGCCATAGCCCCAGCCGAGATTCCACTTTTCAAAGACTGGATAAGCAAAACGCAGGGAAGCACCGGTGGAATCCTTGGTATAATCGTCGTATTCCCGTGACCAATTGTACAAATCGTAGCCGAACAGCAGCTTGGTATCGTTGAGATAAGGCTCGGTAAAACTGAAATTGTACCGGTTGCTCGTGGAGCTCAGGTTGGCCTGCAGGGAAAGCCGCTGACCCTTGCCGAGAAAGTTATTTTCACTGATCTCGCCCATGAACATGAGACTGTCCACCGAGCTGTAACCGGCACCGATGCTGAAGGTACCGGTGGATTTTTCCTTCACATCTACCACCACATCCATGATATCTGCCTGCACGGTCGGCTCGGGGGTGATGTTCACCTCTTCAAAAAAACCGAGACGTTGCAGCCTTTCGTTGCTCTTTCTGATCGCGCTTGCATCAAGCAGGCCGCCCTCCTTGACCTGCATCTCCCGGCGGATGACCTTGTCCCTGGTTCTGGTGTTGCCCTTGATGTTGATCCGGTTTATATGCACCAGAGGTCCTTGGGTAATCTTGAGCGACAAATCCATGCGTTTGCCTTCTTCATTTCTGCTGAGTTTCGGTTCCACCTCGGCAAAGGCATAGCCACGTTCCGCGTAATGGTCGGTAAGGCGCAGGACATCCTCCCGCAAGATCTTGCGGCTGAAGAACTTCTCCTTACTTAACTCAAGCAGGCCGAAGAGTTCGTTTTTGTCGCCAACGATGTCCCCCATAATCTCAATGGTGCCGACCTGGTAGCGATCGCCTTCCTGAATATCAAAGGTGACATAAAGCCAGTCGCCCTCATCGGTTATCACCGGCTCGCTGATCCTGGCCTCGAGGTAACCGCTGTTGTGATACAAAGCGCCGAGCCGGGAACGATCCTGCTCAAGGAGGTCGCGCTTCAACTTGCCTGCCTCGGTAAACCAGGAGAGCAGCCCTTTTTCCGAAGTGGTCATCTCCTTACGCAATTCCTTGGCGGTAAAGGCCTTGTTGCCGACAAAACGGATATCCTTGATGTACATCTTTACGCCTTCTTCGATGTCAAAAGTAACATTCACCTTGTCCTGCGTGGCATAATTGAGCTTGGCTGCGACGTTGGTCCGATAGAACCCCTTATCCTTATAAAATTTGCGGATATTTTCAACGGAGGTCTGCACTTCTTTGGTGTTGATGATAGTATTGGGAGAAATGCTCACCACCTCTTTAACTTCTTTCTCCTCAAGATCTTTTGCACCATTGATAAGAACCTGGCCTATTACAGCTTTTTCCGTGAGCCGGAAGATGATGTCCCTGCCTTTTTCCGTATCGGTGACCAGAATCTGCACGTCATCAAAGTAGCCCATCTGAAAGATGTTTTTCAGATCCGTCCGCAGAAGTTCCGGCGAATAACGATCCCCGACCTGGCTTTTCACCTGCCGCATGATGGCCCCGGAATCCGTACGGGTATTTCCGGCAACCCCAAGGGAATTAATGAGAAAATATTGACCCGTATATGAGAGAATGTCGCCCACCATCTGGGTCATGGCTTTCTGCAAGCCGGCTTCGTTGTTGCTGACCTGATAATAGAATTTTGGCGGATTATTACCGAAAATATCATGGACGACAAAATCAAGGCTTAGCTGCTCACCGAGCTTGGTGATGCTGCCAACCGCCACATAATTTACCGCCGGAGAGGCGAGCAAGGATTTCAAGGCCTCTGCCGTGGGAGGCCACGAGTCATAACCGAGCTTCTGCTGCACTTCTTCTCTGGGCAGCAGCACCAGCCCCTTGCTCTGCGCAACCTCCAGCAGGGTCTTGTCGCTTAAGGCAAGAAGCTGGTCAACCCCGGCCGGGGTATTGATCCGGGGAGGAACTATGACGGTGTTCGCCTCCAAAGCCGCACCAAAGGCCTCCCCAGCCATAGGCAGGATGCCCGGCGTCACAAAAAGGACAAGGGCTGCAATAACAATCCTGATTAACCCCGAAAAACCACGGAAGCATAATATTTGCCTAGTTGAGTTGTCTTGTCTCATACTCTCGCTTTCGCTGTTAAGGGGACTTGAGTGACCGCCCAGAAATATACGGCCATGCTGTCGAGCTGATGGCCCATCAGGATTATCAGGCCTTGACCTTACTGTCAAGAATCTTTGCTCTCATTCTGCAACAGTTCAGCAACCCCGCATCCTTGGCACGGCGGGACCGCTATCTCTCCTGCTTGACGCTGTATCTCGGCTACAAGCTGCGCGGTCAACTTATCACCGGTTTCAGACAAGCCCCCGTCCAGCAAGGTTAGACAACGGCTCATCCGCCGGGACAACTCAAGGTTATGCGTCACCATGACCGTTGCCAGAGAAAGGGTTTCGCTCAACTCCCGGATAAGTTCAAAAACCTTGAGCCCGGTTTTAGGGTCAAGATTTCCGGTGGGCTCATCCGCCAGAAGAACCTCGGGCTTCATGATCAGGGCCCGGGCCAGGGCGACCCGCTGCTGCTCGCCGCCGGACAGCTCCCCCACCTTATGGGTGGCGCGATTCAATACCCCGACCCGCTCCAGAAGATATTCCGCATACCCGACCAGCCCTGTTCGTTTCTGCCCGGCGATCAGCCCTGGCAGGAGAACGTTTTCAAGGGCGTTGAATTCCGGGAGCAGATGGTGGGACTGAAAAACAAAGCCGATAACCTGATTGCGAAACCGAGCCAACTGGTCAGGGGTTTTCTCAAAAACATTTTCACCCCGATAAAAAACCTGCCCCTGACTGGGCTGGTCAAGAGCGCCCAAAATATGCAGCAGGGTTGTTTTCCCGGTGCCGGACGCGCCGACAACCGCGACCATTTCCCCGGCCACCAGCCGCAGATTTACCCCGGCGAGCACCTGCAGGCAGCCATGGTCGCGGTACTCCTTGTAGATATCCCGCGCTTCAAAAAAGAAGGCCGGTTCTGGTGCGGCATTGGACATGGAGCAGTCTCCTTTACTCGTAACGCAGGGCCACGGCCGGATCGACCTTGGCCGCCTGCCAGGAAGGATACAGGGTGGCGGCCAGGGTAATAATCGTTGCCGACAAGGCAATAAGGATAACATCAGAGGGCAGGACCAGCACCGGCAGGGTGGAAATCGGGTAGACTTCCGGCAGCTTGATGAACTGGTAACGGCTCAGGATCGCGCAGAGCCCCAGACCACCCAGCACCCCGAGGACAGTACCGGCCAGACCGATAACCAATCCCTCGTAGATGAAAATCCGCATGATACTGGCGGAGGTGGCGCCCATGGATTTAAGGATGGCGATATCCTTGTTCTTTTCCATGACCACCATGATCAGGGTGCTGACGATATTAAAAGCGGCGACCATCACCACCAGGGCCATGATCACGGAGAGGGCGGTCTTTTCCAGCTGGAGGGCGGAAAAGATGTTCCGGTTCATCCGCATCCAGTCCTTGGCAAAATAATTCGGCCCCAGAGCCTGCTCAATCCGCCTGGCGATCCGGTCCGCCTGGTTGAGATCCCTGGTTTTCACCTCCAGGCCATGCACCAGACCGGGCAGATCAAAAAAACGCTGCGCCGTTTCCAGGGAAACATAGGCCAGGGCGGAATCATACTCGTACATGCCGGTTTCAAAAATTCCGACCACCTGACAGGTGAAGACCTTGGGCAGCACCCCCATGGGGGTAAGAGGCCCGGAAGCCGAGATCAGCCGCACCCGGTCATGCAGCAAGACATGCAACTGGGCGGCAAGCTCCTTTCCGAGAATAATCCCCGGCAGCCTTCTCCCGTCAGTCTGCCCGGGCGACAAGGCGGCAATCGAGCCGGAGCGCAGGTTCTTTTCCAGGTTGAGCACTCCCTGGGCCGTGGCAGAATCAAGGCCGCGCAGCACGGCGCCGGTGCCGCCTTCGCCGCTGGTGATCATGGCCTGGCTGTACAGATAGGGCGTGACCCCGCTTACCCCCTCAATCTTGCGAACCTTCGCGGCAATCTCTTCGTAGCCGCTGATATTGCCGGTATAATCCTGAACCACCACATGGGAGTTGATGCCGAGAATCTTGTCCCTGAATTCGGAGGTAAAGCCGGTCATCACCGCAAGAACCACGATCAGGGCCATGACCCCGACCATGACTCCGGCAATGGAGATCAGCGAAATAATCGAGATAAAACCATGCTTGCGCTTGGCCTTCAGATATCGCAGACAGACAAACCATTCAAAATTCACAATTGCCCTCTCTTGCTGAAACAATCCCCTGGCGGATGGAAGCGGACTCACTGGTTGCCTGGCCATCTAAAACAACAACCTTTCCCGGAGGTGTAAACGTTCAGGAGTGCCACAGATGCGCGGAAGAGGCCGGCGAAGTGTGCTGTTGCACATGAGCCGGCCGATGACAAAGCAGATGCGGTGCTCCTGAACGTTTACTCAGGTCTACTTGCTTTCTGGGCGCAGATGCGGGAAAAGAATAACATCCCGGATCGAGGCAGAATCGGTCAGCAGCATGACCAGACGGTCGATACCGATACCTTCTCCTGCCGCCGGGGGCATGCCGTACTCCAGAGCCCGAACGAAATCCTCATCCAGCTCGGGGAAAATCTCTTCGTCGCTGCCCCGCTCGGCAATCTGCTTTTGCAGCCGCTCTTTCTGATCAATGGGATCATTAAGTTCGCTGAAGGCATTGGCTATTTCCCGACCGGTCACAAAAAGCTCGAAGCGGTCAGTGACCTCGGGATTCTTCTCGTTGCGGCGGGCCAGCGGCGAGACCTCGGTGGGATACTGGGTCACAAAGGTGGGATTGACCAGCCTTTCTTCCACCAGCAACTCAAAGAGCTCGGTCTTGGCCTTGCCGTGCCCGGCCGTGGGCGCAAGGGCGATGCCCTTTTCCAGGGCCAACTGCCGGGTGCGGGCTGGGTCGGCGAGCACCGCCTGGTCAATCCCGCCTACCTCGACCAGCGCCTCGTCCATGGTATAACGCTTCCAGGGCGGGGAAAGATCGACCTCCTGCCCCTGATAGCTCACCAGCATGGAGCCGGTGACCTCGGCGGCAACATAGGAAACCATCTCCTCGGTGAGGTCCATGAGATCCTCGTAGGTGGCAAAGGCCTGGTAGAACTCGAGCATGGTGAATTCGGGATTGTGCCGGGTGGAAAGGCCTTCATTCCGGAAATTGCGGTTGATCTCAAAAACCTTTTCAAAGCCACCCACCAGCAGCCGCTTGAGGTAGAGTTCCGGCGCGATCCGCAGGTAAAGATCCATGCCCAAGGCATTATGATGGGTCTTGAAGGGCTTGGCCGTAGCCCCGCCGGCAATGGCCTGCATCATGGGGGTCTCTACCTCCATGAAGCCCCGGTTTACCAGAAAATCGCGGATCAGCCGGATGATCTCCACCCGTTTGCGAAAAGTATCACGCACCTCCGGGTTCATGATCAGATCAACATAGCGCTGGCGATACCGAGTTTCCACATCGGTCAGGCCGTGGAATTTCTCCGGCAGGGGCCGCAGGGATTTGGTGATCGGCTTCAGGGTTGCCGCCTCGATGGTGAGCTCGCCGGTCTGAGTGCGGAACAGGGTGCCGCCAAAGCCGACGATGTCGCCGAGATCGAGTTTTTTGAAGATCTGGTAGACCTCCTCACCAACCCCATCGCGCTTGACATACACCTGAATGCGGCCGGTCTCGTCCTGGATCTGGACAAAGGCCGCCTTGCCGAACTTGCGCAGCGCCATGATCCTGCCGGCCACTGACTTGCTTCCCTCCTCCAGCGGCGCGTCCGGGTTGTCGTTTCTCGCCAGGATATCGCTGATCCGGTGGGCCGGCTTAAAATCGTTGGCATAGAGATTGACGCCCAGCTCCGCCAGCTCCTGGGCTTTTTGACGGCGTTGCTTCAAGACCTGATTAAGTTCTTCCATTGCTCGACACTCAAACTTTTTTTGTAGTGATTGAATAATAAGGATAGCGGGCCAGCGCCTGCACCTACAG
>Ga0209211_10007662_pt1 | contig 15074 bp, 10 predicted proteins | sample RifGroA2_FD_183992 | JGI IMG/M metagenome (GOLD analysis project Ga0209211, IMG submission 183992) | Groundwater microbial communities from Rifle, Colorado, USA - Groundwater A2 (SPAdes) (version 2) | ecosystem: Environmental > Aquatic > Deep subsurface > Groundwater | place: Rifle, Colorado... | reverse complement strand
AAAGAAGGACTACTAAGATTAGCAAACATGGGATCCACCAATATTGCAACTTTTTTTGGTTTCCCTCAAAAGTCAGGAATAAAAATGGGAAACGATGCGGATTTTGTTATGATCGATGTAAACAATCCATGGCATGTTCAAAAAAAAGATTTATTTACGAAGCTCCAATGGTCGGCCTATGAAGGAATGGACTTGCTCGGAAGACCTATTGCAACATTCCGACGAGGAGATTTAGTTTACGAGAATGGAAAAATTACAGCTACGCAGAATGGAAGCTGGTTGAAAAAAAGTTAACGTAATAAACCCTCTCGCACCGCCGCTTTCGTTCCGCTTTCAAAATCTTCCTTGTGGGTTGCGCCCGGATCACGAAGATGCACATGAGGATCAATAAGTCCGGGAAGTTTTATAAGATACATGTATTAATTATACCTGAATGACACACTGAATTGACAACTGGAATACAATAGTACTATGTCTCCCGATAGAAGAGGGTTTAATCTAAATAGCATTACAGGACGAAATTATGGCGGTTATGACCAATATATTGCCGCGCTTACTGAGATGGAAGCTTGGAGTAAACTAACCAGCCAAGAGCAAAAAGAAGCCATAAGTTTATGTGATGAGACGCTTGAGAATCACTTACAGCTATTGGAACAAGGTGGTATTGTAACAACGTCAGGTTCCTACTTTCAAATAGGAATCGATGAAAAACCGTATCGAACACTTATCGAACGACTTGCCGGTGCTGTTGAAGAAGAAGGGCCAACAGTAAATCTTAAAGAAGGGTTCACTGTTCCTGCAGATTCAATTGCTTCAGCCCGCTTCACCCGCCGCACATTAGCGGCACTTATGAGTTCTCACAGCGATTTATTTACGGGAACAGATTTGACTGTTTTATCTTACGGCACAAGAAGATCACACGTCCATATAGTTTTTCCACACTGTATTGACTATCTTGTCAGGGTGAAAAAATTAGAACGTCCTTGGCACCTGATGTCTGAACGGGAGTGGTTTTTATCCGGAGGTTTTGCAGAGATACCGACAAAGGCAGATGATATATACCTAAATTGGCAGAGAGAGCTAATAACAGCCTCGTGCAATAGGGGTACTGCAATAGCCGAAGAGAAACAAATACCTTGCTTGATTCACGAAAAACTGATTACGACTGGCGTAGAAGAGTATGTGGATTATCTCAGTAGGGAGAGTTAACGAAGGTTATTTTGCTAATACCAATTTCAGTAGCGCCATTCTCACATACATGCCATTTTTTACCTCATGGGTAAAATAAACGGCGCGCGGGTTACTATCTACATCAGTAGTCATTTCATGAATTCTCGGAAGCGGGTGCATGATGATTGATTTTTTCTTCATCCTTCCGGCCATTCGGCCGTTCAGGATAAATAAGTCCTTGATGCTCTCGTACAGCTTCTTATCCATCCGCTCTTTTTGCACGCGCGTCATGTAGAGAACATCCATCTTATCAATTATTGGTTGAATAGATGATACGATCTCTATTTTTACTCCTCGTTTTTTTATTAGATTGACAATATCTTGGGGCATTTGGGATGTTTTGGGGCAAACAAAATACATCACTATATTTTTATAGAGAGAAAGGAGTTTTGAAAGTGAGTGTACGGTTCTGCCGTATTTCAAATCTCCTACCATAGCGATCGAGAGATGTTCTGTTCTGCCAAGCCGTTCTTTAATAGTATATAAATCCAAAAGTGCCTGTGTTGGATGTTCTCCGACTCCGTCCCCCGCGTTAATAATGGGTACGGGTGAAACTTCTGCCGCGTGTTTTGATGCGCCTTCTTCCGGATGCCGCAGTGCAATTGCATCTGAATAGCTGGCAAATACTCGAATGGTATCTTCAAGTGTCTCTCCTTTAACAACAGATGAAAATTGCACGCCTTGAATTGGAATGATTCCGCCGCCGAGACGCTGCGTTGCGGCTGTGAACGAACCGAACGTGCGCGATGAAGGTTCGTAAAACAAAGCAGTTAGAAGTTTTCCTTCCAAGTCATGAAATACGGTTCCCTTCTCGAGACCTTTTTTGTACGAATCTGCCACGTCAAAAACTTTTTCAATGTCATGTGCATCAAACTGGTCGATGCTGACGATTGATTTCTGGTAAAAGTTACCGTTTATTTTTTTCATTTTAATTTGTTGAGGCTTAGATATTCTTTCCATGATTTAATTTTCAAATCTGCCAATTTCTTTTCTGAAAGCGCTGATACAAACAAAGATGATTTTTTAATATCTGTTAATGACGATATGTTATGATCCGATGCTGAACGTCTAATAAGATATCCGTCCGTCGTTTCTTTACGATATGTTTTCGCATCAGCCGATTTATGCCATCGGTCCCGAATGTTAATGACCAGTTCGACTTTTTTCTGTTCGATAAGACTCAAAACATTCTGTTTGCCGCCCTCATATCCCTTTTTAACGGAAATGGCAGGGATACCCAGTTTTTGCTTCATAAAATCAGCCGTTCCTTCTGTAGCATACAACGTATACCCCATCGCATGCAATTGCACTAGCTTAGATGCGAATTGTTCTTTGTACCAATCACCGATAGATACCAGAATATTTTTGTGCGGAAACGCATACCCGACTGAAAGCATAGATTTTAAAAATGCCTCATCGACATCATCTCCAAAACATCCTACTTCTCCGGTTGAGTTCATTTCAACATCAAGCACGGGATCAGCTCCCGTTAACCGAGCAAAAGAAAATTGAGGTACTTTAACGACCGTGTATGGCGGAAATACTTCTTTTTCTACACGGCCATCATCAAAAAATGCATCAACGACTTTTTCTGCAAAGTTAATGCCCGTTGCTTTCGATAAAAGTGGAAATGTTCTGGATGCACGCAAGTTCATTTCTATGATGGATACGTCGTTTCTGATCGCAAGAAACTGGATGTTAAACGGTCCCGTAATCTGATAGGTCCTTGCAAGCTTGCGCGTATAATCGAGGATGATTTGTTTTGTTGGTTCATATACGCGTTGCGCCGGAAAAACAATTGTTGCATCTCCTGAATGGACACCGGCATACTCGACATGTTCTGATATAGCGTAGACATCCAACGTCCCGCGCCATGCAACAGCGTCAATTTCTATTTCTTTTGCTCCTTCATAGAACTTCGAGACCGTGACGGGCCGGGATTTATTGATGCTGACTGCCCGTTCAAGGTAATTCTTTAATTCCGCATCGTTGCTGCAAACACTCATAGCACTTCCTGACAGGACATAGGATGGCCGTACAAGAATCGGATACCCGACGTTTTGTGCAAACAGTTCAGCCTGTTCAATCGTCGTTGCCTGAATCCATTCCGGCTGTTTTATGTTCAGCTTGTCAAGTGTTTTAGAAAACGTATTTCTATCTTCTGCACGGTCAATATTGTCAGGGTCAGTACCCAATATCCGCACCTTATTTTCCTTCAGAGGAACAGCGAGATTATTCGGTGTTTGTCCGCCCACCGATATAATAACCCCGTGTGATTTTTCAAAATCATAAATATCTAAAACTCTTTCAAGCGATAATTCTTCAAAATAGAGCCGGTCACTGACATCATAGTCGGTAGATACGGTTTCCGGATTGCAGTTGACGATAATTGATTTTTTGTTATAGCGAACTAATCTTCGGGCGGCGGACACACAACTCCAATCGAATTCTACCGAAGAACCAATACGGTACGGTCCGGATCCCAATACCATGATGCCCTCATCTCCTCGAGGTTCAATATCGTGATGATTTCCATGGTAGGTGAGATATAAATAATTCGTCTGTGCCGGAAATTCGGCCGCAAGCGTATCGATTTGAAACACTGAAGGAAGAATATGGTCCTTTTTTCTTCTGTTTCGAACATGATCCTCTAACGTGCCAGTTATTACAGCGATTCGGTGGTCAGAAAAACCATATTGTTTTAGTTTTCGCAGTTGTTTTGAATCAATTTCTGACAATTTTTTTGCATTAATTTTTTTTTCAAGTTGAACAGCTTCATGAATTCTGTTCAAAAACCATGGATCAATTCCTGTCTGTTGGTACAGCTTTTCAAGAGAGTAGTTATGTTGCAAAAGATAAGTTACCGCGAATAATCTGCGAGGTGTCGGACAAAGAATATGTTCGTCGATAATTTGTTGTTGAGTAAAATTGCCATTACTTTTTTTAAACAGATATGAATGATCAGTAATCCCGTCAACGCCGATTTCAAGCATACGGACCGCCTTCTGAAGCGCTTCGCTAAAACTACGACCGATTCCCATGACTTCGCCCACCGACTTCATACTAGATCCGATTTTTTCATGAGCTTTTCTGAATTTATCAATATCCCAGCGTGGAATCTTCACGACACAATAATCAAGAGCCGGCTCAAAGAATGACTGTGTTACTTTTGTGACTTGATTTGGAATTTCGTTGAGCGTCTTTCCCAACGCCAGTTTTGCGGCAACATACGCGAGCGGGTAGCCGGTGGCCTTTGAAGCGAGCGCTGATGAACGTGAAAGGCGCGCATTCACTTCGATGACGTAGTATTCGAGATTATTATTGTCATTCCGGACACGCGAAGCGTGATCCGGAATCTCCTGTTTATTGTTTATAGATTCCCGCCTGCGCGGGAATGACGATGAAGAAGACGGATTTGGACTGACTGCGTACTGAATATTACACTCTCCGACAATTCCTAAACTGCGGATAATATCGATAGATGCCTGGCGGAGTGTGTGGTATTCGTAGTTATTTAAAGTCTGAGACGGTGCAATGACGATAGACTCTCCCGTATGAATACCGAGCGGGTCAAAATTTTCCATGTTGCATACCGTAATGCAGTTATCGTTTTTATCCCGAACGACTTCATATTCTATTTCTTTATAATGATGCAGATATTGTTCAACCAGCACCTGCGGCGCAAATGAAAATGCTTCTTCACATAATTTAGTAAGTTCTTGTTCATTCTGCACAATACCTGAGCTCTGGCCTCCTAACGCATACGCGGCACGGATCATGACGGGATATCCAATTTCCCGTGCGCCATGTTGAGCTTTTTTCATGGTCGTTGCTGAAATACTGTGAGGAATTGATCGGTGGATTTTACGTAAATGTTTTGCAAATTTCTCGCGGTCTTCTGTTAAGATAATCGATTCAATGGGACTTCCTAAAATAGAGACGTTATGTTTTTTTAATACTCCGGATTTATGAAGTTCAACTCCGCAGTTGAGTGCGGTCTGACCGCCAAAAGAAAGAAAAATACCATCCGGTTTTTCCTTCTCTATCACTTTTTCAACAAAATAAGGATCGACGGGCAAAAAATATACTTCATCGGCCATATAATCTGATGTCTGTACAGTGGCAATGTTTGGATTTATCAAGACGGAAGTTATGCCTTCTTCCTTCAAGGCTTTTATAGCTTGAGATCCGGAATAATCAAACTCTCCTGCCTGGCCGATCTTGAGAGCGCCGCTACCGAGAATGAGAACTTTCTTTATCATTATAATATTTAAACTATCCGTTCCAAAAAATAATCAAACACCCATCCCGTGTCCGTTGGTCCGGGACACGCTTCCGGGTGAAATTGTACGGACATAAACGGTTTTTTTTCGTGTATAATCCCCTCGATTATTCCATCATTTACGTTGGTAAACCATGGTTTAAATCCGGGTGGTAGTTTCGATACCTCAAAACCGTGGTTCTGGGTTGTTAAATAAAATCTTCCCGGTTGTGTATGGCATTCGCAGGGTTGATTTTGACTCCGGTGGCCAAATTTCATTTTTTTCGTATCCCCGCCCACAGCAAGTGTAAGAATTTGATTTCCAAAGCAGATGCCAAGTGTCGGGATATGCGCCTGCACTATTTTTTTTACATTTGCTATGGTTTCTTTCATTATTTTTGGATCTCCCGGACCACTAGAAATAATCACGCCGTCAGGCTTTTCTTGTAACGTTTCTATATCATAATTCCACGGAACTACGGTCACTTCGACACCTCGGGCAACCAATGATCTGATAATATTTTTCTTTACCCCGCAATCTATTAAAACCGCCCGCCTTAGGCGGACGGTTGAAGAAGGTCTATATGTTGTAGGCTTTGCAACGGAGACTAACGCAGAGAGATTTTCCTTATTCGGATCATACCAATCAACTGATTTTTCAAATTCTATCTTTCCGAGCATGGTTCCCATTTCTCTAATCTTCTGGGTCAACGCGCGGGTATCCGTTATTTCGATTCCCGGTATTTTTTCATCCCGAAGCCACTCAGCGAGTGTCTGTTTTGCCTGATGGTGTGATTTTTCATCAATATAGTTTGACACAATAATAGCAGTTGTGTGAATCCGGTCTGATTCCCATAATTTTTTATCGGGCACACCGTAGTTGCCTATCAAGGGATACGTGAAGACTAAAATTTGACCCTTATATGACGGATCCGTCAAACTTTCAGGATATCCGACCATGCCCGTGGTAAATACTACTTCACCCGCAACAGACCGTTCATATCCAAAGCTCTCTCCATCAACTACAGAACCATCTTCAAAAGTGAGTTTCGCTATCGTTTTGCTCATATTATTAATTTTTTCCTTAAAAAAACCCTCCAAAATGGAGGGTATTAATTCGTTTTATGAAAACGAGTAGTAATAAATTGGTCGCAGATCTTCTTAATATTTAGTCGCATTGTTTGCGGAGTTTACTACGTACGGTGCTTAAAGGCATAGACTTTAGCCCGTGAATGTAGCCACGTACGTAGTTTACTAGTCTTGTACTATAGCAATGTCGTAAGAAGCTGTCAAGTCGTTGACAACAAATGAGGAATATAGCACTATAATACATATTAGTATCGTGAAGTGTATGAGCTTAAAATACTTCGTTCTCATTTTGGTCGCGTTTCAGGGTATCACTTTGTTTTTGAGCCTTTCGAATCGTATTTATGCTCAGAATGAGGAAGCGTATGTGAATAATGAAGTCTTGGTGCAATTTACTCCGGAAGGTGAAGCTACCCTTGCAGAGCTCTACAGAGAGCAGATTGGTCCAGGACAAGATGAATCATTTTGGGATTTCTTATCCCACTCACTGAGTTCCCTTAATCCCTTTCGAAAAAGTCGTTTGAAAACGCCATCGGGGATAGGATACAAAACACTGTCTGACGAGATACAAATTCGTTCAATTGACCCGGACCCTACCAGTATCGATATATCCAATGCACCTACCATTAAATTGGGAACCTCAGATCTGCCACCACATCTTGCTCAGTATGACAATCGGACATTTAAAATAGAGTTCGAAACAGGAACGGTTGAAGAGGCGGTTACTCGATTCAAACAACTTGATTTTGTTAAACACGCACAGCCAAATTTTGTCTATAAGCCAATTGCAATTCCGAATGATACTGCATATCCCCGTCAATGGACTCACCAAATCTCACATGCGGAAGATGCCTGGGATGTTACCACCGGAAGCAAATCAATAGTTATTGCGGTTCTAGATTCAGGAGTTAACTATAACCACGAAGACCTAAAAGATAATATGTGGACGGGGCAGGTTGGCGGGGGCACCGTCTACGGATGGGATTTCTATGATAACGATAGCGACCCGATGGAAGATATAGATGCAGTTGATACACTGGGACATGGAACTATGGTGTCGGGCATCGCCGGAGCTATCGGAAACAACAGTATCGGCGTAGCTGGTGTCAACTGGAATGTCAAAATTATGGCAGTACGAATAGGCGGCCAATTATTTGATTCGTATGCAATAGAAAATGGGACAAAGTTCGCGGCAGATAATGGGGCCAATGTTATCAATATGAGTTTTATCGGAGAAAGCATTTGTAGGGTAGACGTGGCAACAGAAGGAGATAAAGTCGTTACTGACTCTATTTCATATGCTACGCGAGTTCATAATACTCTGGTAGTCACGGGGGCAGCTAATGAGCCGATCAATTCTGCTTGTATGAGCCCGGCTAATCATCCGGATATTTTACATGTGACGAGTGTTGGGTCGGATGATCAGCATGTTTATTGGTCAGGATATGGACCATTGTCCTGGAAAGATACAAAAATAATTTCTGCACCGAGTGGTAATGTCGGATCTAATGAATGCTTCGATACTAACTGTCCTCTTACTACTGCAGTTGATGGAAATTATATAGCTATTTCAGGAAACAGTTTTGCCTCTCCTTATGTGGCGGGAGCAGCGGCACTCATTCTTTCAGAAAAAGACATGAGTCCTTTTGAAGTACGAAAACTTCTCGTAGACACGGCGGATGATATACCTGGTACGGATATTGTGACTACACCTGAGTTTTCTGGTGATGATGGAAATAGTTCATATGGCAAACGACTGAATTTGGCGCGGGCAATTGAAAGTTTAGCATCTGACGAACCAACTTCAACGCCGACGCCACCACCTACACCTACCGCAACACCGACAGAATCTCCTGATTCTCTTCCAACGCCGACAACCTCTATAGGTGGTCCAGATGATTCCACACTTGATGGTAAAACACAGCAAGTTGATTGGGTCTTTGGCGGTATTGGACGTTGCTGGAGTGCATGGGCAGAAGATTCTTGTAGTCTAACATCTCACGAAGGAGGCGCTTATGATTCGCTACGGGATCTAAATTCTGATGGAGTCGTTGATATTACTTGTTCACAAGGAGATGGCTCTGGTAGATCAACTACCCTTACAAACGTATCAGGTTCAGATATCGTGATTTCATGCGAACGCTACGCCTGTACCAGTTGTGCTTCGGGTGATGGAGCATATGCACGGTGTGATCAATCCATCGAATCGTCCGCAACAAAAGTCAGTAATGCAATTACTATTCCGGCAGGATGTTCTACTTCATGCTCTTTATCCGGTGCTTCGGGAGGCTGTATTAAAACAGAAGAACCTACCTCGACACCTGTTCCGACACCAACGCCAACGCCTGATAGAGATGTTGTAGATCCAACACCTACTCCTATCCCAACATTACCTCCTGCTTCTTCTCGTTCCGAATTGCCGGTTATGATTTCTGCTTATAATTATCAGCCCGGGTACGGTTCAGATTCTGTTCCGATATATGCATATGGTTGGTTTACGGATCGATCAGTGGAAGGCATGTCTGAGAGCGCAAAAGCGTCTCAGTTACAGTCTCAAATTCAACAGATGAAATCTATGGACGCAATAAAATTGATGATGACATCCTCGTATGCTACGACACAATGGATGCTTGAAAATTATGCACAGGATTTAAAAGATGCCGGCATCACGATTATTGGATACGATATGGAACTGTCTGTTGGTACACCCAGCACAGAGATCAATACGATGCATACAGCTAGTGATCAAAATTCTGTTGTTAGACTGGTTAATCTCGCTAAACAATACGGATTTAAAGTGATATGGGGACCTATACGCCTAAACTCAATCTTAGCAGGAAAAGAATCTCAGCGGGCAGAAGCTGTTAGACTCATGAAAGAAGCAGGTCTTACCGGTGTTGCTTTTCAAGAACAACAGTTTATTGAAAGCCAAACAGCTGAGGCGAGACGTGATGCGGTAATTGCTGACGTAACTGCATATAAAGCAATTACCGGAGATAATTTTGAAATATATGTTCAGGTTATGTCTTCACGTTGTGGATCACAGCCGTGGAGCAATTGTATGCAGTTTTTAGATTACATTGCACCTCATATTACGGGGGTTGCGATATGGGCATCGGGTGGATCTGACACTGAAAATTTGCCGGCATTTATAAATGCGATTCGAGGATCATAACATGATATACCTAGTAAAACCAGTTCAGGCTTTTTATGATGACGACCAGCCGTTACTTCTCGTCCTCATTTCCTATCGTTCTGATAAAGAATTTGCTGAAATAGCAGATCTCAGTTCGGCTGTCTATGGAACCTATGAGCATCCTGATTATTCAACACCTCTGATGCTCGTGGCCATGAACCGTTCAACATACGAGCAGGTTCATCTAACGGTCGAATCAGCACTGATCGCAGACGATCAATTTGACGTCTCTCATTATTATATTTTGGAAGGAGATGTGGGAAGCATCATTTCAATTCCCGGCGTATCAGAAATTATTCAACTGAGTGATTCTGCTCTTCTTCTTAAAACGACAAATGGTATACCATTATCAGATGCTCAACCATTGCGTGAGAAGGTAATGCCGCTCCCCTATCTTTCTGAAACGATAGAAACTGTGTCAACGTCCGAGGATATACCCGTTTCCTCACCTGCAGAAAATAGAATTATTGTGTTCGTCGTCGTTATAACGCTACTTGCTATCCTTGTTTCATTGGCATTCTACATGATTCGCCGAAGGAAACAAGACATTTCTAACGATTATTGACCGGGTGCTTAATAAGGGAATGAGTAGTATTGCAGCAAACAAAGCTCGCCAATTCTTACCACTTTTTCGTCGCCGGTTACCACAAATTGACCGCGTTTATCATAATCAATATATCTGTTCTTGTCTTTTGTAGAGCATAGCTCAGCATAAAAAGTGAAAAAGCGAGTGCACTGTGAGATACAGTAATATTTTGAGTTTTTTACAACGATAACTCAGGCTCAACAGATGTCTGCTCGATTTCGTTCATAAAATACTGTACATTCCCTGCCCACGTGTGAGAAGGCGGTGCGTATATTCGCCCAATAGAAGCAAGATTTGTCGCTCCCCGATCCATATAGTTTTCTTTCAAACCTTTTGATACGGTTGCAATACCCTCTTCCCAAGCTTCAAATCCAATACCCGACTGTTTTCCCGTGGGTATACCCCATCCCCATGCGTTGTAAGAATTTTTAGGAACGCGTTTACCAAATGTTGATTCTACACCTGCAATTGCGGCTACCATAGACCAATTATCTCCATACCCATAAATATCAGCATATTTGACAAAATCCTCTGCGTTATCTACCAAGGGTGAGTTGAGAGACGTCAGGTACTTTTCAAGTTTTTTGACACGTGCATCCTCCTCCTGTTCACTGCGAGAAGTATTTAATTGTGCGGATGCACCGGCAATATCAGGGAAATCTTGAGCATATACTACTTGGGTACGAGTAAGCATCCAAGCTGTCGCAAGATATCCGATCATAAAAGCTCGATTAATTTTCATATGTTTTATAGGTGTCATTCCTGACGTGAGTGCGATATAATCATCGCTCGCACGTTGAGAATGGCAGAAGGATTTGAGAAGATATAATGAAGTTAGAGGTCTTAGATTGTTAAGATCCTCCTATGCTCGTGTTCAACCTCCCGTCGTGGCGGGACTGTTGAAGTACTCGCTTCGGTGGATTGATGGATTACTAAACTCTTCTCCCGCCAAGGCGGGATCATCGTTAAGTAACCATCAAAAAATCCTGAAGCAATATCATTATCTGATATAACTTCAGGATCTGTTGCGTATTATAACATATATTATAGGCTTGTCAAGCACTACTTCATCTCATTCATAAAATACAAAACGCCATAGGCCCAGCTTCCCTTGCTTTGCGGCGTATATTTACCCATGATTTCATCAGGTTCCATAAGACCTTTTGTAGTATAGTTTTTTGCGAGTGTTTGACCAACGATATCCATTCCTTCTTCAACTGAGCTGAAATGAACCGTTTGGTCGCCGTAGATACCATACCCCCAGCAATTATTTGATCCATCGGGCATTTTCTTACAACAGTTTGACTCTTGCATAGCAATGGCAGGCAGAAGTCTAAAATCCAAATTATATTTATCGGCTGTGTTTACAAACGATAGGGCATATTGCTCATACGGCTGTAAAGGGCAGCTATAGCTTTCTAAAAACTGTGCGACAATTTCAGGACGAGCGTCCCGCGCAATGATGTTTGAATGATATGAACCGAGCACCGCCGGTATAGAAAGAATAGGCTCTTGTGCTATTACCGTACCCGTTTGATGGGTGTCTTTGCTTATAAGTACAAGAAACATAAGGCTAACTAACAGTGCACCGATCGTTGTTGGAAACCATAAAAATATCGGCAGTATTTTTCTCATGGCTTTATAGTGACATGTTTAGATGATGTTGTCAATATCATCTCCCAATATGAAAAATAGTGACAAATGGTTCAAACGTAATGACTATATACTGCAGAAACAATGAAATTGCTACCGACGCAAGTAATAGTTTATTTGATGTCATTTTCTGATCGGGTCGTATAAAGAAAATAATGATCATCTGAGTGAGCACCATAGATGTAAACGCTACGGTGCGGGCAGATTCTAACGTCGTTGTCATAATCGCTATGAGATAAAAGGCAAGCGGAATAAAGGCTGTCAATGCACCAAGCTCAAGAATGGGCAGCAGATTTGATTTACTCAATAAATAATGCCCGTTTATATAGGATTGTCTTTTCATAATCGAGGAAGATCCGGGGTCAAAAGCGAGACTTAATGCAGGCAAACCATCCGTGACGAGATTTACCCATAATATTTGGACGGGAAGCAATGGTGCAGGATAACCGAGCGCTATTGCAATAAAAATAAGTAGCACCTCGCCAAGATTACAGGCGATGAGATAGGTAATGCTTTTCACAATATTGTCAAAAATAATGCGACCCTCGCGAATGGCCCGAACGATCGACACAAAATTATCATCTGTAATTATCATGTCAGCTACTTCTTTTGCAACATCGGTACCCGTAATTCCCATAGCGACACCCACGTTTGCCTGTTTTAAGGCAAGTGCATCATTAACGCCGTCTCCGGTAACCGTAACGGAATGACCAAGTCTTTGTAATACTTTTACTATGCGGTATTTATCTTCCGGCGTTGTACGCGCAAACACGCTCGATGTTTTCAGTCGATCGGAAAGTTCTTCATCATGCATCTGAGCAAGTTGTTGGCCGGTGACGTAACAGTCATCAGACTCGATCAGTCCGATTTCACGGCCAATATATGTTGCGGTAAGCGGGTTGTCTCCGGTTATCATGATCGTTTTAATTCCCGCTTCCCTGGCAATCTGGAGCACGTCTTTCACGTCTTTTCGAGGCGGATCCGCGATACCAACGAGTCCTAAAAAGGTCAATTCTATTTCTGCAGATTCTCTTGTATTAAACTTTTTAGCTACGTTTCTTCGGGCCAGAGCGAGGACGCGTAACCCCTTTTGTGCGGCATCGGTAATAGCGTCATTAATTTTGTCACGGTCAGCTTTGGTAAGTTTCTTTTGTTTTCCTGAGAGAGATATATAACTTGAAAGTGCCAATATCTGTTCGGGAGCACCTTTGCTGTAAAGCATCATGCTCTGCATTTCCTCCCAAAATACACTCATGACTTTTTTCTGCTGATCAAACGAGAATTCATCGAGCAATGCGCCGCCTTTTTTAACCGTTTCCGGATCAATACCTAATTCTTTTGCCAGAACCAAAAGACTACCTTCCGTCTGTTCGCCCAAGATGGTATATCCCTCTTGAGGCGCATAAGATATATGAGCATCATTGCAAATAATGCCGCACCGAATGAGTTCATGCACCGTTGCATTCTTAACAATCTTCCCCAGTTCAGCTAAATGGTATGTTTTTTCATTCGCCCAAACAGTAACTACCCGCATTTTATTTTCAGTGAGTGTGCCTGTTTTATCCGTCGCGATCACCGTTGTATTACCTAGTGCTTCTATAGCGCCGAGTTTCCTTAAAATAGCCTTTTGTTTTGCCATTCTTTGCAAACCTACTGCGAGTGTGATGGTAATGACAGCAGGCAGACCTTCCGGAACGGCCGCAACTAACAAGCTGATGCTCGTTAAGAGCATTTCGACGAACTCCTGATGTTGCAGAAGACCTACGACAAACAAGGTCGCGGTCATCATAAGAGCGGCGACGCTCACTTGTATACCCAGACGGGTAATTTTGTGGGTGAGCGGCGAATCTGCTTTATCGATGTCTGATAGAGATTTCGCCAAACTACCAAAATTTGTCTTAGATCCCGTTTTTGTGATTTCAACGGTTGCACGGCCAGCCGAAACAATAGTACCCATAAAAACCAGATTTGAATCACTTGCTTTTTCAGATTTAGAAACGGGGAGTGATTCACCAGTCAGTGCAGCCTCGTTAACTTCAAAGCGAAGCGACCCGAGAATTTTTGCATCTGCCGGAATCTTATCTCCTTCTCCCAGGTGAACGATATCTCCCGGTACCAGAAACCTGCTGTCGACGAGTTGTTCTTCTCCATTTCGAATTACGCGAACATTTGTCGTTGTTAATTTTTTTAACGATGCGATTGCATTTTCAGCCTTAAATTCCTGAACAAACCCGAGCACTATATTAATCAGTAAAATTAAAATGATGATGCCCGCATCGAGTACCTCTCCTACTCCGAGGGATATACCTGCTGCTATAAACAAAAGGACTACTAAAAAATTCTTAAATTGGTGAAAAAATATTTGGGAGGCCGTTATCCGATTTTGATCTTTTAGTTCGTTAGTACCAAATTCCCGTAGCCGTTTCTCTACCTCAACAGATGACAATCCTGTCCGTTTTTCGTTCATGAAATCATTGTAACAGAGTTATTCGTAGTCGTGAAGTTGTGTCTACTTGCGCTCATATGCTAGACTTATCACATGCGTACACTCATTGGTCTCGCTATTTTATTAGTAGTTATTTTAGGTCTGGTTTGGTATGTGCAGAGAGATTCGTCTTTTATGTCAAATTTATTTAACCGTTCTGACTCTGGTGAGTCAACCGAAGAAGGAACAGGGCAAGATCAACAAAATGCTGAAGAATCTCCCGATTCAGCAGGAACTACTCCTGAAACTATGTTAACGTGTACAGCGGAACTTTTTGTGATGGAGTTTGGAGATGAAAAAGTAAGAACACAAGGTTATACCGTCGGTGCTTGTGGCGGAAACTAATAAACCGCTAACACAACTTCAACTATCTCTTTTAGAACAATTTCCCGAATAAAATTAAAGATCGTATGATCAGAAGGTTCAGGATCTTGAACCGCTATGGCAAAAGAAGCGGGTTCAGCAACGATGGTATTATTCCGTTCAACCGCAACTGAAAATAAAACAGATCCTGCTTGTAAGGGGGTGGTGATCGGTAGTTTGATAACAGCGGTTTGAAATGGCTTCAGTGTAGGAA
>Ga0209211_10007661_pt1 | contig 15075 bp, 11 predicted proteins | sample RifGroA2_FD_183992 | JGI IMG/M metagenome (GOLD analysis project Ga0209211, IMG submission 183992) | Groundwater microbial communities from Rifle, Colorado, USA - Groundwater A2 (SPAdes) (version 2) | ecosystem: Environmental > Aquatic > Deep subsurface > Groundwater | place: Rifle, Colorado... | reverse complement strand
AATGTCATAACATTCGATTCGTTCAGGTGGCCGGCGGAGTTTTAGAACTTCAGCGAGTTTACCGAGCGCTTTTGCACTCGCTTCAGCGCTCTTCTCCCTTTCAGACTCGGTGCGGGCGAGATACTCGCGGGCGTTTTCTTCTGCCATCTTAATAAGACGCCGCTTTGTCCCCCGTTGGGCTGGGTGGAGGTTGATTGACATCAATGATGAGAGGTGGGTGAGGTTGGGGAGCGAAATCGGCAAGTAGACAGTTTTGACGTGTTCCGGAGAAGTGGGGTAATACTGTTCGAGAAAGCTGCTCACGACTGTTCTGTCAGTTTCACCGCTCGTATTGGTAAGGGCGAAGTCCTGCTTGCCTATCAATTTGCCCTCGCGGACGTACAAGACCGAAATGACCGCGTAATCGTTTTTTCTCGCGAGGCCGAGGAGGTCGTACGTTTCCGGGTTCGGAGAAATTACCTGCTGACGTTCTAACATACGCTTCATCCCTTCGAGGTTATCTCGATACGTCGCTGCCGTCTCGAAATGTTCCGACTCAGCCGCCCTGCGCATGCGTTTCTCGAGTACATCTGTGATGTCCGAGAACTTCCCTTTCAAGAAGGCGATGATGTATTCAATGTTGTCCGCATAGGCACGCTCGTCTTGAGGACCAAAAAGTTCCGGATATCGCTCAGTGAGCCGTGCAAGATTGTTTGTCGAGGGAGGCTTCTCAAAGTTTCGGTGGGGGAAAAGCCGCTTCAGAGTTCGTAGGGTATACCGGACATACCCCGCTGATGTGTACGGACCGAAATATTTCGCGCCCTCTCTTAAGATGGTTCGCGTTGCAAACACACGGGGGAACGGTTCATTAACAGTAATCTTAATGTAAAGGAATCGCTTATCGTCTTTTAAATCGATGTTGTACGGTGGCTGGTGACGCTTGATAAGCGTCGCTTCGAGGAGGAGCGCCTCATTTTCTGTCGATGTCACGATAGTTTCGATCTGCACAATCTCACGCACCATACGTTGTTTGGAGACAGACAGTGAAGCGCGTTTCTGAAAATACGAACGAACACGGTTTATTAGAATCCGCGCTTTGCCAATATAGAGAGTCTTTCCCGTTGCGTTTTTATACAGGTAAACTCCCGGTTTGGCTGGAAGGTGGGTTATGTCGGGTGAAGGCATGAAACAAAGCGATTATATCACGGAAATAAGGGGTTTTCTATGAAAGCGGGCTCGGTCCTTGACCCCGCTGTCATGGGGATGTATACTGCCTCTCGCGTTTTTAGCAGTTGAATTGTTATATTTCATGCCTACTAAAGAACCAGTCATTCGGGTGAAAGGTGCGCGGGTGCACAATTTAAAAAATATCAGTGTCGATATTCCTAGGAACAAACTTGTCGTACTGACGGGGTTGTCCGGATCCGGAAAATCGTCTTTGGCTTTCGATACGATTTACGCAGAAGGCCAGAGAAGGTATGTCGAATCGCTTTCCGCTTATGCGAGGCAGTTCTTGGGCTTGATGGATAAACCGGATGTGGATGCGATCGAGGGATTGTCGCCAGCAATATCTATTGATCAAAAATCAACGTCGCATAACCCACGTTCGACGGTCGGCACCGTGACAGAGATTTATGATTATTTGCGGTTGCTTTTCGCACACGTCGGTCATCCGCATTGTCCGAATTGCGGCAGGGAAGTTACACGCCAAACAATTGAGCAAATCCGCGATCAGGTCATCAAAGCAGGTAGTGGGTCGAATATCATCATTCTCGCTCCGCTTATTAAAGATAAAAAGGGAGAGCATAGGGCTGTGTTAGAAAAAGTCCGAAAAGCAGGTTATGTCCGGATCCGTTTCGATGGAACTCTCTATACTGTTGAAGAGGCGGAGAATATTGATGTTGAAAAACAAAAGAAGCACACACTCGAAGTCGTCGTTGACCGTCTCGCAATTGATGATCATCTCGATCGCCAGCGGCTCCATGATTCACTGGAGTCTGCTTTGGATCTCGGAGACGGTATTATTTCAATTCATGTCGTTGACTCTCAGAAAGATATTCCGTTCAGCCAGAATTTTGCCTGCCCGGATTGTGGCATTAGCTTGCCTGCGATGGAGCCCAGGAATTTTTCCTTTAATAGTCCGCATGGCGCCTGTGAAGATTGCACTGGGTTAGGAACCCGTCTAGAGGTTGATTCTGTCCTGGTGATTCCGAATCCGAAGCTCACAATCGCTGAAGGAGCTATCAGGCCCTGGTCGCGAACGAGCTCGAATCAAGGGTGGTATTTCACGATACTTAAAGCGGTGGCGAAGGAATACGGTTTTTCACTTGATCAGCCCGTAGATGAGCTTTCGAAGAAACATATAGACATTATTCTCAATGGCACCGGACCGAAGCGATATAATGTTGACTACGAATCTGAGCGATTTTCCGGGGACGTAAACATGGTTTATGAAGGAGTCGTACCGAACCTCATGCGCCGGTACAAAGAGACTGAATCAGATTACATCCGTTCGGAAATCGAACGGTATATGCGAGTTCTTCTCTGCCCAAGCTGTGATGGGAAGCGATTGAAAAAAGAGATGTTGGCCGTTACGGTTGCCGACAGATCAATTGCCAAGGTTACGACCATGACCGTGGAGGATGCAAAAGTATTTTTCCGGCAGTTGGCCGAAGGGAACATCTTTACCCAGCGCGAACAAACTATTGCGAAGTCGATTTTGAAAGAAATCCGCGCCCGCCTCGAATTCTTAAGCAATGTTGGACTGGATTATATGACGCTTGATCGGCCGTCAGCCACGCTGTCCGGCGGTGAAGCGCAGCGCATTCGATTAGCGACGCAGATTGGCTCATCGCTTGTTGGCGTTATTTACATACTCGATGAACCGTCCATCGGCCTGCATCAGCGCGATAATGCCAAATTGATTAAAACTTTGAAAGATTTGCGTGACTTGGGGAATTCAGTCCTCGTAGTCGAGCATGATGAGGAAACTATTTTATCAGCTGATGAAGTGATCGATATCGGTCCCGGAGCCGGAGGCCATGGCGGTGAAATTATTGCCCAAGGCACCCCACAACAGATTATGCGGAATTCGAGATCACTGACGGGAAAATACCTGGCGCGAAAAGAAGAGATCAAAGCCCCGAAGCAGTATCGAAAAGGAAATGAAAAAAAACTCGTTATTGAAGGTGCGAAAGAGTTCAATCTGAAAAATATCACCGTTGAAATCCCGCTTGGAAAGTTTGTCTGCTTCACTGGTGTGTCAGGTTCAGGCAAATCAACGCTGATGACCGAGATTCTCGCAAAAGCCCTGGCGCAGAAGTTCTATAATGCGAAAGAGCTGCCAGGCAAACACAAGGCGATCCATGGCGCTGAACATCTCGATAAAGTAATAAATATTGATCAGTCGCCGATCGGACGCACGCCACGATCGAATCCGGCAACCTATACGGGAGTATTCACCTACATTCGCGATCTCTTCACCCAACTGCCGGAAGCGAAGATTCGCGGCTACGGCCCGGGGAGGTTCAGCTTCAATGTCGTTGGTGGCCGATGCGAGGCGTGCCAGGGCGACGGGTTAGTAAAAATTGAGATGAATTTCCTTCCCGACGTGTATGTCGAATGCCAGGAATGTAAGGGCAAGCGATATTCAGAGCCGATTCTCGAGATACATTACCGCGGAAAAAATATTGCCGACGTGCTCGACATGACGGTTGAGGAAGCGTCCAGCTTCTTCGCTCACCAGCCAGTCATTGCCAATAAGTTGAAAACTATCCATGAAGTAGGGTTGGGATATATTCATCTCGGCCAATCAGCGACGACGCTCTCCGGCGGCGAAGCGCAACGCGTAAAATTAGCCACGGAACTATCGCGTCGTGCGACTGGAAAGACGCTCTATATACTCGATGAGCCGACGACAGGATTACACTTCGATGACGTACGCAGATTGCTCCACGTCCTGAATCAGCTGGTGGAAAAGGGGAATACCATATTGGTTATCGAGCATAATTTGGATGTTATTAAATGCGCAGACTGGGTCATCGATCTCGGGCCGGAAGGCGGCAACAAAGGCGGTGAAGTTGTAGCCACCGGCACTCCACGCGATTTAACCAAAGTTAAAAAGAGTTTTACCGGGCAGTATTTGAAGAAAGCATTTGTTAGTTAATGGATATCGTGTGAAGGCGTTAGATCCTTTGTTTTTTGCTACTCGAAAACGTATACTGTCTCTATGGTGAACACGGAAACCACTTCAACACTTGAGCAGGCGATTATGCGCACCCTGGTGTATTTCGATGTTTTTGATTTTCCACTTACAACGATGGAACTGTGGCGTTGGCTGTATTTACCTGGTGCACGAGAGCCAGTATCATTTTCAAATGTTGAAAGTGCGTTACGGGAGAGTGAATACGTGCGTTCACGCATTGAGTTCGCTCAAGGGTACTGGTGTATTCGAGGGCGGTCACACATTGTCGGGATCCGCCAATCACATTATCGCGTTTCACTCAAGCACTATCGGAAGGCACAGCGGTTTTCCCGCCTACTCCACTATATTCCATTTGTCAGGATGATGGCTGTCTGCAATAAGCTCGGATACTGGAACAACGCGCCGAAGAGCGATATTGACCTCTTCTTCATCGTCGCACGCGGGAGATTGTGGCTTGCCAGGCTCATGATTACAGTACTTGCCCAACTTCTTGGCGTACGGCGGCATGGAGCAGCTATTGCTAATCGTTTTTGTCTGAGTTTTTATACGACGACGGATCGATTGTCGATCGCCGATATTGCCAAGCATCCATCTGATCCATACTTCACGTATTGGACGGCCCAACTATTTCCGCTCTTCGGCGTAGGGTGGCACGCGCAGTGGCATGCGGCAAATTCTTGGATAAAGCGTTTTTTACCGAATGTTATTCAGACAACTCCCCATGCGTCCCCTATATCTTACCCGCATGCACTGAAGGTTCAACGTATGCTCGAAAAATTGATCGACGGTATGTTAGGTCGTGTGCTCGAAAGCTGGAGCCGTGTATGGCAGATACGGCATATCAAAAGTCACCTCGGGAGCAGACTCTGGGATAATTCAACCGATGTGATCGCAAATGACACAATGTTAAAATTCCATGAGACTGACAAGCGGGACTTTTTTAGGAAGCAATTTGAAGAACGATGCAAACAAGTATTATCACCAATGTTCGAAGAATCACGCAATGGTTGATGCCAGTGCTGATTATCGCCTTGCCCTTTCAGACGCAATTGATTCTGAAGGAAGGGGTTATTAAGGGTGAGACCTGGCAGTACGGCACTATAGGTATTTTTGCTTTCGACATACTTGTTATTCTTTGGGCCGCGATTTTCCTCGTTACACAGAGGAGAGTATATGGAGTTTCGAATACCATATGGCTGGTCACCGGCGCACTTTGGGCTACGGCCTTTTTTTCCGTTTGGTTTTCGTCGAATCGATTAATCAGCTGGTACCACGTCGGTATGCTTGCAGTCGGCATATGTGTGATGTGGCTGTTTGTCGGATGGAAACCGCGTATTCGTGAACTCGGCATAGCATTCGCTATCAGCGGCGTTATCCAATCCATTCTCGGAATTATGCAGGTGCTGATGCAGAAAGTGTTTTCCTCTACCGTGCTTGGTATGGCCGCGCATACGCCGGAGGCTATCGGGGCAGCAGTAGTCGGAACAACTGAAGGGCGTTTCCTGCGGGCATACGGTTCATTCCCTCATCCAAATACACTGGCGGGTTTTCTGGTTATTTGTTTGTTGCTGAGCATCGGATGGTACCTGCGAGCGTCTGCACGATGGGAGCGCATGTGCGCTCTCGCTGCGCAGGGAATTATTTCGGCAGGGATTGTGTCCACCTTTAGTAGGTCGGCATGGGCAATTGCGGCTGCCACAGTACTCTTCAGTGGAATCATGATTGTGCGTTACTACCCGTCATTACGGCGGCATATTATTTTTTCACTGATCAGTATCGGATTTGCCGCGTCTGCTTTCGGTGCACTTTTTTACCCGCTCGTACTCACTCGCGTCTTCGGAGGCACTCGCCTAGAAGTACAATCTGTTACGGAACGCTTGGCTGGGTATACGGATGCGCGGATCGTGCTCGAAGAAGCGTGGCTACACGGTACGGGTATCGGTAGTTACACACTCGCCGTCCGGGATGACGTGGACCGCGACAGACCCATCTGGCAATTACAGCCGGTGCATAACACATACCTACTTGTTGCGGCGGAAGTAAGTGTCTTTGGACTCGTATTTCTTCTTTTATTGCTTTTTGAACTTTTTAAAGAGGGCATCATGCGCACCATATCCCTGCCGCTTGGTTCTTCGTTGGCGTTGGGGGTTTTACTCGCAGTTCTTATCACGGGGTTATTCGATCACTACTACTGGAGTCTCCACGGCGGCATCGTTGTGTTTTGGGCTTCGATCGGGGCTGCCCTATGTCTGCTATATGGTGGCGAGAAGCCTACTGGGGATGTGGATAAGTAGATCCCTTGACGCTATTTTGTCCTTATTTTATTATACAAATCACTCACTACTTAGCACTCTGAACTTTCGAGTGCTAAGTTTACGAGAACTAACTACTAATATCTAAGCAAAACGTATGAAACTCAAACCTTTGGGAGATCGGATCGTCGTGAAACCTTCCACCGAAGAAGAGGTCACGAAGTCCGGTATCGTGCTCCCCGACACAGTCGAGAAAGAAAAGAAAGAAGAGGGAGAAGTTGTGGCCGTCGGTAGTGGCGAGAAAATCAATAAGCTCAACCTCAAGGTTGGGGATGTTGTCATTTTCTCAAAGTACGGTGGCGACGAAGTCACTGTTGAGGAAATTGAATACAAGGTGCTGAAGGACGAAGACGTACTCGCAGTTCTCGAGAAATAATTTATTTTGATAAAGGAAACCTATGGCTAAACAAATTCTATTCCACGATAAAGTACGAGGCATGATTAAACGCGGCGTCGACAAACTCGCCGATACAGTGAAAGTCACCCTCGGACCTCGTGGCCGCAATGTCATTCTCGACAAGGGATTCGGGTCCCCGACTATTACGAATGACGGCGTCACGATTGCTAAGGAGATTGAACTTGAAGACAAATTTGAAAACGTCGGCGCCCAGCTCGTTCAGGAAGTGGCGTCGAAAACAAACGATGTTGCTGGAGATGGTACGACTACTGCGGCAGTCTTGGCGCAGAGCATGATCCAGGAAGGTTTTCGAAACATCACCGCAGGCGCGAATTCAGTCATGGTGCGCCATGGGATTGAAAAAGCAGTAAAAGCTGTCGTGCAGGAACTGCAGAGCATGTCCAAGCCGGTGAAGTCCAATGAGGAGATCGCGCAAGTCGGCACTATTTCTGCGCAGGATCCTGAGATTGGGAAACTCATTGCTGAGGTCATGGAAAAAGTTGGAAAAGACGGCGTCGTCACCGTTGAAGAATCCCAAACGTTTGGGCTGACAAAGGAAGTAGTCGAAGGCATGCAGTTCGACAAAGGGTATGTATCTCCCTACATGATTACCAACGCCGAGCGCATGGAAGCAGAGCTGAAGGATGTGCACATACTCATTACTGACAAAAAAGTTTCTACTATAGCAGAAATACTCCCAATCCTAGAAAAGCTCGCACAATCAGGAACCAAGGAATTGGTATTAATCGCTGATGAAGTTGAAGGGGAAGCGCTTGCTACATTCGTAGTCAATAAGCTCCGCGGCACATTTACTGTTTTGGCTGTCAAAGCACCTGGTTTCGGTGACCGCAGGAAAGAAATGCTCCAAGATATCGCGGTTCTAGCGGGCGGTAAGGTTGTTTCCGAGGATATGGGTTTGAAACTGGAGAATATCGACATAGAGACACTCGGGCGCAGTCGCCGCGTCATCGCCACGAAAGAGACCACGACGATTGTCGGTGGACATGGAGATCAGGGTGAGATTAAGGATCGCGTGAACCAGATCAAAAAAGAAATTGAGACCTCCACGTCTGATTTTGATAAAGAAAAGTTGCAGGAACGGCTCGGCAAACTTGCCGGCGGAGTGGCTGTCATCAAGGTTGGTGCAGCGACAGAGACTGAAATGAAAGAAAAGAAGATGCGCATCGAGGATGCACTACATGCAACGCGTGCCGCAGTTGAAGAAGGCATCGTTCCGGGAGGCGGCGTCGCGTATCTCCGGGCTGCGAAGACGCTTGATCAACTGAAAGTGATAGGCGATGAGCGCGTCGGGATCAATATCGTGATGCGTTCGCTCGAAGAGCCTATCCGCCAGATAGCGCAGAACGCAGGCCAGGAAGCATCAGTCATTGTTGACACGGTAAAAAAGAATTCAGGCGCCTTTGGCTATAATGCCGCAACAGGCGAATTTGAAGATCTCGTCGCTGCGGGCATCGTCGATCCGACTAAAGTGGCGCGTTCAGCGATTGAGAACGCCGCATCCATCGCGAGTCTCTTGATTACTACCGAAGCTGTCGTTACCGACATCCCGGAAAAGAAAGATGATATGCAGGGTGGCATGCCTTCCGGCATGGGTGGTATGGGCGGGATGGATATGGGTATGTAGGTTAATTGGCGAATTACGGATTGCGCATTAACGAATTGATATATTGGAAGCGTCCGCTGATGAGGCGGGCGCTTTTGGGAATCGTAATTGTTCGCGCACCTTAGAAAAGGTGCGCTGTGTTTATACAACAAAGAGCACCCTTTCCAGGGTGCGAAACGTAACAAATAAGAAAACGCAGGGTCGGGGAGGACCCTGCGGAGTTCGTGCGATTGTTGAGGTAACTGGCTCGATCATCCCATAGGGACGATGTTAGTTGACAGGATGAGCGCGATGCCCATGAATTCCCAGATGAACGCTGTCATGGCAAGCCTGTGCATAGACGAAGAAATAAACGCAACGTAGTGCAACAAGAGTGCAAACACCAGCCAGGTTGGGAGTTCGACCATAGAAAACTTCTTGCCAAGCAGGATGGTGAGAGCGACAGTAATGACGGCACTCGTGGCGATGGTTTCGCTACCATCCATCACAAGCCGTTTTACAAGGGCAGAACTTTCCATTTGGTCTTTACTGTTTTCTCGGATGAGAAAGAGCCAGTACGTCAAGACCATCAGGAGGATTGGTGTCCATGAGAACCGTGTCCCACTGGCTATCCACCCAATGAGTACCGGCGTCGTGCAGACAAGGGCGACCATCGAGTTGAGAGGACCGTTCGTACCTCTCCGAGCCGTATAGAGGACTATCAGGCCCCCAGCGGATGCGGTTGCCACCGTACATGAAATCGGTAGGTAATGTGCGGAGAGGTAGAAACTTCCCAGAAATGCGATGAACGCCTTGATACCCCAAAAGTATGGCAGCTGAATACCGACGAAGTCATGCACGTGTCGCGTGTACGGCTGTGAATGGTTCTGAAATGCCGTGTGGTAAAAACTGCAGGCCAGAACAAGTAGTGCCATTGCCACCGCGGCGATTTGAACGGTAACGGTTGGTATCAGATTTCCCGTGGCAACCGCAGCGGAGACGATGACTCCGGCAGCGGCGGTGGCGCATGCGACAGGCCGAAAGATGGTAAAGAACGTTCTCGACATTCCGAGTAACATTTGTAGCGTTTTCACGTCGTCTCCTCCTTATATGAGCGGTTTCGGTTTTATGCCACCTTATCGCAGCGTAAGTGCATTGTCAATAAGAAAACACCCCGCTTGCGTGAAGCGGGGGTTGTAGAACGAGGTTCATTGAACTTTCTTCAGCTAAGTGCGCCGACTGCCACCTCGACGCTTTCGTAGTTGAAGAGCTTTCGAGGTGCTTGAGCGGACTCGAGGAACTGTTTGATGCGATCGTTCGCATTGCAGAGAACAAGGTTTCCACCTACGCCTTGGGCACGCAACAGTGCTCCGAGAATGATCGCGAACCCATGTGGATTTAAGTGACCAACGTCGGCCACGTCCAAGACGAAGTGACGGAGATTAGTTCCGGAACACTCGTCGATTACCGGATTGAGCAGTTCCCCTGTGTCGTCACCAAGGTGAGTGGTCCTAGCGAACTTGATGACCGCCACTCGGCCCCGTATTTCCGATGTCGGTTTGTTCATGTGTACCGCCTTCCTTAGGCGGTTAATGACCCATTGCCGTTTGTTTTCTGACCTCAAATCACTTTATCTACTATTGTGTGGTGTGTCAATTAAGTTGTTTAATAGTGTGTTTTTTACTATACTGAGTTACATGACGCAGTCTTTAGGGGACAATTTGCCTATCATGCAAGGCATGCCAGAGGTTGATGATACGGTTGGAGGCGAGCATCTTTCATTCTACTGGCTGAGCACATGGGTTCCGCTCATATTGCTCATTGCCGGAGAGATTGTGCTTGTCTATATTGGCCTGCCCGTGTACGTGACCCGTATTATTGAAGCGGTATTTTTCACCATTGCTGCATTGTTGGTATTCCGCACTCGAAAAAAAATATTGACCGCCTCATATGCCGCTGCCTATGTAGGATTTATTGTGGGGATCGTTATCGTAGTCTTCGAGCTATTTACCGATCCGCATATGTGGCGCTGGTTTAATCTCATTGCACGACCGCTATGGATGGCGGCGGCCGGGTTTATCGTGGGAGGGATCGCTGCCTTTACGATTAAGCGACTAAACTCCTCACGTTCTTTGAACACTCCTTCGTATCCATTATCATCATTGAAAGGAGGTGATACACATGGATGAGCAAAAAATGCCGCAACAGGAGCAGCTTACTTCGGAACGCAAACTTATGGCGGCCCTTTCCTATGTCTGGGGAATCAGCCTTATTATGTTGATATTGAAAAAAGATGATCCCTATATCCGTTTCCACGCACGACAGGGATTTGTCATTTTTCTCTTGTGGTTTTTGGTGTTTATCTGGTTTATCGCGCTGTTTGTCTGGGCCGTCATCGTCCTTCTCTCACTTCTTGGATTTTTCAAAGCGTTATCCGGAGAACGCTACCGCATTCCGATCATCGCCGATATTGCAGAGAAAGTTGTCCAGAAACTTAACCTCTAACCACGAACCCCTTGCATACATTGGTTACACCCATTGCAGGGGGTTTTTTTGGGTTGCCCCCCCGTTAGAAAATTTTCTTAATACTTTCTTGACAGTCTCTGCGTTACTGGTGCAGAGAAACGCTTGCCTTGCATGGACGCTTGAAAAAATTTTCTAACAGGGTTGCTAGAAACTGATTTTTTTGTTATACTTTATTTCACAGACTGTAATTTTTTATCCAAAAAACCCACATGTCCACACCATCCCGAAGCAAACGTTTTATTCTATGGTTCCGTGAATTAGGTATCCGTGATGTTCCTCTCGTAGGGGGTAAGAACGCGTCGCTCGGGGAAATGTACCAAAAGCTTGTCGGGAAGGGTGTAAGTATTCCGAACGGCTTTGCCATTACGGCACACGCCTATTTTTATCTTTTGGAAAAAGCCGGTATCCGGGATGATATTAAACGCGTCCTGAAAGATTTGAATACCCACGATATTAGAAACTTGCAAGCCCACGGAAAAAAAGTCCGTGAGTTGATCATGAGTACGACCTTCCCGAAGGATCTTGAGAACTTGATCGTCGAGAATTACCGCAAACTTGAGAAACAGTACGGGAAGGGTGTCGATGTTGCTGTCCGTTCGTCAGCCACTGCAGAAGATTTGCCCGATGCGTCATTTGCAGGCCAACAGGAAACGTATTTGAATATTCGTGGGCCCAAAGCGTTACTTGAAGCGTGTAAAAAATGTTTTGCTTCACTCTTTACCGATCGGGCAGTAAGCTATCGTGTAGATAAGCACTTCGATCATTTTTCCATCGGACTGTCTATAGGGGTGCAAAAGATGGTGCGGTCTGACAAAGGCGCTCAATTGACACCGAATCGGGGCATAAAGACATGGTCCTCATTAATGCATCGTACGGTCTCGGAGAAAATATCGTGCAGGGCGCAGTCAGTCCAGACGAATATTATATTCACAAGCCAACCCTGAAAAAAGGTTTTAATTCTATCGTGTCGAAAGCGCTCGGTACGAAGAAGATTAAGATGATTTATTCTACTGGCGCTAAGCCGACGGTAAATATTTCAGTCAAAGATGCCGACCGCCGCCGCTTCTGTATCACTGATAAAGAAGCACTGAAACTTGCAAAATGGGCGTGTATTATTGAAGACCACTATACGAAAGAAGCCGGACACTTCAAACCCATGGATATGGAATGGGCGAAGGACGGTGTGACAGGGCAATTGTTTATCGTCCAGGCCCGTCCGGAAACCGTAGTATCACAACGTGATGCCAGCGTACTCGAACATTACACCCTGGTAAAGAAAGGCAAACCGCTCGCGTCGGGCTCTCCCGTCGGAGCAAAGATCGGCGTCGGGCGCGCGAACGTCATTAAGGATGTTAAGCAGATTTTACAGTTCAAAAAAGGCGATGTACTCATCACTAAGATGACTGATCCGGACTGGGAGCCGATCATGAAAATCGCCTCAGCTATCGTTACCGATGAGGGCGGCCGGACATCGCATGCGGCTATCGTGAGCCGTGAGCTCGGTATTCCCGCGATTGTCGGCGCTGAAGATGCCACGAAGCGCATTCCACACGGCAAAGACATCACCGTCAGCTGTTCGGAAGGCGATATAGGGTATGTCTACGCCGGAAGGTTGCCTTTCAAAGTGAAGAAAACCAGCCTAAAAAATCTTCACCGTCCGAAAAAAACCAAGATCAAGATGATTTTTGGCACACCGGAACTCGCGTTCCAAACATCTCATATTCCTAATGACGGTGTCGGACTGGCTCGTGAAGAATTCATCATCAATTCGTATATCAAGGTTCACCCGATGGCGCTCGTGAAGTATCCACATTTGAAGGACAGGGCAGCTATTAAAGAGATCGACGCCCTCACGACCGGATATCAAGACAAGAAACAATACTACGTCGATAAGCTCTCATATGGCATTGCCACCATTGCAGCGGCGTTTTATCCCCGTGAAGTAATTGTCCGACTCGCTGATTTTCGTTCAAATGAATACGCGGAACTGATTGGCGGAAAAGAGTTCGAGCCTGATGAGCGCAATCCCATGATCGGTTGGAGAGGCGCTTCCCGTTATTACGATCCAAAGTATCGACCCGCGTTTGATCTCGAATGCAAAGCGTTGAAACGTGTCCGCGATGAAATGGGGTTAGTCAACGTGAAGGTGATGGTACCATTCTGCCGTACCGTGGAAGAAGGGAAAAAGGTTATTCAAGTAATGGCATTGAACGGCTTGAAACAACACGTCAACGGTTTAGAAGTGTATGTCATGTGCGAAATCCCATCGAATGTCGTGCTTGCCGATCAATTTAGCAAAGTCTTCGACGGATTCTCTATTGGTTCGAACGATTTAACACAGCTTACCCTCGGACTGGACCGTGATTCGGGAATCGTCGCTCACGTTGGAAATGAGAACAATGAAGCGGTGAAACGACTCGTACAGCAGGTTATTCGCACTGCGAAAAAATACCACCGCCACATCGGTATTTGTGGACAAGCACCGTCCGACTTTCCCGACTTCGCGAAATTTCTCCTGAAGCACGGCATTGATTCGATCTCATTGAATCCGGATGTAATTATTGAAACGACCATGGCGTTAGCGCGTGCTGAGAAAAAGACGTAACGCACTGGCTGCATGTTACCAAACCATATGCGGCGCATAAAAATCATTCCAACGGTACTAGTCGTTGGTGTAGTGCTTATTTCAGCCATTTTCCTTTTTTCAACCGTCAATGCAAAAAGCCCGCCTTTACTAGAGGGGGCGCGACTTATCGAACCTTCTGCAGGCAGCGTGATTAGTGGTGCCGTACCTTTCGAAGCTGACCTCGCGGATGGATCTCCCGATGATGATACCGTAGTCGCATTTACCATTTACCGTAAACTTGGCGGCGCTCCAGAGGAGGGCCGTTTTTGTTTTTTATCTCCGACAGCGACTCATGTGAGTGGAACCGATCGATGGCGCGTTGACAGTGTTGATACAACGAAAGTAACAGGCAACTGTTCTTCGTCACTTGTTGGGTGGGGAACGGTATTCGTACCAGAGGATGGGACCTATCGTTTTGGTTTATGGGTGGATGGGACTGAATATGTAACTGAACAAGAAATCACCGTTGAAAATGGCGTTATCACTCCTGAGGAGCCTACGGTGAATCGCAATACGAATACCGACACCAATCAGAATAGTAATAGTGGTACGAATAACAGCAACACCAACTTGAATACTGGTAATATAAATACGAACAGTGGTGGAAATGTGAACACAAACCAAAACACGAATACACCGGTGAATTCTGGCGGGCTGGCAACCAACGCAAATACGAACACTGGGGCTACTAACAATACAAATAGTCAGCCGCCTGAAAACTCCCAACTTCCAGAGGAGCAAAGTCCCTCGATTTCTTTTCTCAAGCCGTCTTCTGGTGCGACGGTAAGTGAGAATGTTGAAGTGGCGGTAGCGGTGGATAATGCACCAAACATCCAAGAGGTAGTCTACTCAGTGTACAGTCGGAGTGTGTGGTACACGATTGGACGCGCTTCGGCATCCGGAACTATGTGGTCGCTCTCATGGGACACGAGGGCACTACCTGATGGTGTCGTATATGGGGTGATGCGCGCGTATCTGACTGATGGGAGAATATACGCATCGGAAATCAGGCAGTTTACCATCGCTAACAGTGGGGCTGAACCGACTAATGAAAATGAAAATACGAATGTGTCGCCGCCTGGCAGCTCAAATACTAATATTCCGCCAGACGGGACTGACGGAGTATCAGGTCCTCCCGTTCCGGACACAGACAACGACGGCATCTCAGATGAAGAAGAAATTATACGTGGTACTGATCCCCATGTTCCTGGAGTCATTGTACGGCGAGGCCGGACGTTTACACTTCTTCCCGCTTCGCAGCCGATCTCGAGTGGGGATACGGATGATACCATTCGTGTCGTAAAGGTGATCGGCCCTGGTATTGTCACTGATAACGATTCTGAGGAGATACAAGAGCAGTATATATTCAGCGGCGTAGGATTACCCTTAGACTACCTTTCACTGTTTGTCTACAGCGACAATCCTTTT
>Ga0209211_10007659_pt1 | contig 15078 bp, 12 predicted proteins | sample RifGroA2_FD_183992 | JGI IMG/M metagenome (GOLD analysis project Ga0209211, IMG submission 183992) | Groundwater microbial communities from Rifle, Colorado, USA - Groundwater A2 (SPAdes) (version 2) | ecosystem: Environmental > Aquatic > Deep subsurface > Groundwater | place: Rifle, Colorado... | reverse complement strand
CAATCAGGCTGGAAGCGACCCTTGCAAAGGCCCAGTACCAGTTTGTTCTGCAGAGCCCGGACACTGATGAACTATACAGCAGCGCTGTCGCCTTTGAGTCAAAACTCCGCGGGCTCCCGATGCTTCAGGATGTTACCAGCGACCTCCAGATAAAGAACCCGCAGATAAACCTGGAAATTGATCGTGACCGGGCCGCTTCTCTCGGGATCACTGCGCAGCAGATCGAGGATTCCCTTTATTCAGCTTACGGCTCACGCCAGATTTCGACCATATACTCTCCAACGAACCAGTACCGTGTGGTAATGGAACTTGAGCCAAAGTACCAGATGGACCCTTCTGCCCTTGGCCTGCTCTATGTCCGGGCCAATACAGGCGAGTTGGTCCCGCTTTCTTCTCTTGCAACCCTGAAACTGGGTCTCGGACCCTTGTCCGTCAATCACCTCGGACAGATCACGTCTGTTACAACCTCCTTTAATCTCAAGCCAGGCGTACCTCTGGGTGACGCTGTGCTCGCTATAGAGAAAGAGGCCAAGTCGCTGCCTGCCTCGATTACGACCGGTTTCCAGGGTACAGCGCAGGTCTACCAGGCATCTACCAAGGGCCTTGCGCTCCTGCTGGTTCTGGCGATCGTGGTCATCTATATAGTACTGGGCATATTGTACGAAAGCTATATCCACCCGGTCACTATTCTCTCAGGCCTGCCGTCTGCGGGGTTAGGGGCGCTGATCACCCTGATGATCTTCGGCAAAGACCTCAACCTATACGCATTTGTCGGGATCATTATGCTGGTCGGTATAGTGAAAAAGAATGCAATCATGATGATAGATTTTGCCCTCGAAGCCCAGCGGCGCGAAGGGTTATCACCTCTGGATGCGATCTATCAGGGCGCAATCGTCCGTTTCCGTCCTATCATGATGACCACCATGGCCGCGCTTATGGGAACACTGCCCATAGCAATAGGGTTCGGCGCAGGAGCAGAATCGCGCCGCTCTCTCGGACTTGCGGTCGTCGGCGGCCTGCTCTTTTCGCAGTTACTGACGCTTTATATAACGCCTGTGGTTTATTACTACCTTGATGCGTTCCAAAAGTGGGCAATAAAGAAAAAATTACGAATTAGGAATTAAGGGGACTGTCCCTATTTACGGGCAAAGCGAAGCGGAGCCGTAGAATAGGGGCTGTCCCCGGCGTTAGAGGAGGATATTAAATGGCTGAAACTGAAATAGTCCCAAACGGCAACAAAGGGAAAAAGATTGCGGCAGTCGTATTCATATTGATCGCAGCAATCGGAGCTATAACGCTCTATCTTTATCTCTCCTACAAAGCAACCCACATTACCACTGATGATGCCTTCATAGACGGCAATGTGCATACAATCGCATCAAAGGTGTCGGGAACGGTTAAGAGTGTGAATGTAAAATCAAACCAGTTCGTGAAAAAAGGAGATATCCTAGTCGAATTGGATACGGCGGATTACGATGTAAAAGTAAAAGAGACGCAATCTGGATTCAACGCTGAAAAGGCCAGGATCGCGGAAATAGATGCCAAAGTTGAAGTCTCTCAAAAACAACTCTCCGAACAACAGGCAAAGGTCGCTGCAATAAAAGCAGTCCTTGAGCTGCAGAAGGCAAACCTTGAGCAGGCTGAAAACGACATCAAGCGCGCAGAGGCCCTTCTTAAAAAAGATGCTATCAGTAAAGAAAGATACGAAAAGACGGCAACAGCCCATAAGGTAGCTGTTGCTCAGGTAAAGGCGGCATCAGAGGGGTTAAAGAATACTGAACTTGCCGCAGAAGCGCAGAAATCGGTCATAAAACAGGCAGAGGCGGAAAAGATAACACAGATTTCAAAGATGAAACAAAAAGACGCCCAGTTAAAGGATTCTGAATTGAAATTCGGATATACGAAGATATTCTCGCCGGTGGACGGGTATATCACAAAGAAGTCTGTTGAAGTGGGCAACCAGATACAGCCCGGACAGCCGTTGATGGCTGTTGTGCCGCTTGATGGCATATATGTGACTGCGAATTATAAAGAGACCCAGCTTGCTAAAGTAAAACCTGGGCAAAAAGTCGAGATAAAGATTGACACATATTCAGGAAGAAAATTCAGCGGAAGAGTTGATAGCATAATGGCCGGCTCAGGCGCGGCGTTTTCGCTCTTCCCTCCCGAAAATGCAACCGGGAATTTCGTGAAGGTGGTCCAGAGGATACCAGTTAAGATATTGCTCGATAAGGACACAGACCCTCAGCATGTTTTGCGCATAGGGATGTCGGTGGAGCCTACGGTGATTATCGAAAAATAATTTTTTACGAATTATACTATTTGAGCACCCTACTTCAATCACATGTTAGCCTATTTAGCGTTATTTGGGCTTGTTAATTAGCTAAATTCATGCTAAACTGTCAACTATGGATATCAAAAGGATACTATTCTCCACCATAAAGGACAAGCTTTCCTTCACGAATAAAATAATAATACTCTATGGGGCGCGACAAGTTGGGAAGACAACCCTGATCAATCAAGTGCTGGATACATTTCCAGTCCGAATCCTTCGCATTAACGCGGACGAATTAAAGTATATAGACATCCTTTCGAGTCGGGACCTGAAGAAAATAAGCTCTCTTGTATATGGCTACGATATCCTTTTCATAGATGAAGCCCAGCGTATACCGGACATAGGCATCAACCTGAAGATTATGCATGATCAGCTTCCGCAGCTAAAAATAGTCGCCACCGGATCATCCTCGTTTGACCTGGCTAACAAAGTCCAGGAACCACTAACCGGGCGTGCCTGGACGTATAATCTTTTCCCGATTTCTTTTTTAGAGTTGGCCCAGCATCATAACAGTTTTGAACTGGGTGAGTTATTGGAGCAATGCCTGATCTATGGCCAATATCCCGAACAACTTTCCATCGTTAACAATAACGACAAATATCAGCACCTCAAAGAACTGGCAACCTCCTATCTCTATAGGGACACCCTTGATCTTGTTCATGTTAAACATGCAGATAAACTCCACGATCTATTGAGACTGCTCGCCTTTCAGGTTGGCTCCCTGGTATCCGTTACCGAATTGTCGAATTCTTTGAATATCAGCAAAGATACTGTCTCTTCCTATATTCATCTTCTCGAAAAAGCGTTCATCGTTTTCAGGCTGAAAGGATATAGTCGAAATCTTAGAAAAGAAATAACCAAAATGGACAAGATATATTTTTACGACCTGGGCGTAAGAAATATGGCTATTGATAACCTGCAACCTCTTGCTAACCGAAATGACCAGGGCGCATTGTGGGAAAACTTTTTGATTTTGGAACGCCGAAAACTGCTATCGTATCTATTCAGAAATGCCAACACTTACTTCTGGAGGACTTATACCGGGGCTGAACTGGATTATCTTGAAGAACGCGATGCCGCGCTTTTTGGATACGAGTTTAAATATAACCGCAAAGCTCCAAAAGCACCCAAAAGCTGGCTCGCCACCTATCCTGAAGCCGTGTACTCGTGTGTTAACAAAGAAACTTATCTTGAGTTTGTTACCAAGTTATAGGTTGAAAGGTCCGCCGACCCTTTATATTTCATGTGTTTTTTGTTATAGTTATGCATCCAAACAGGATGGACGAAGACAGTGCAAGGATAAGATTTGAACTTTAATTTATCAGTAATACCCAGGCATAAATTATGATAGACGATTACAGCGAAACGATTGACGAGATAGTCAAGAGAATAACCGAAAAATTCAATCCTTTCAAGGTTATACTTTTCGGCTCATATGCATATGGCAGTCCTACTAAAGACAGCGATATTGACCTCCTTATAATAAAAGAAAGTTCCCTGCCTATACATCATCGGACAAAAGAGGTAAGGCGTATTCTCAGGGGGATGAAGGTTGCTGTAGATATAATCGTTTATACGCCTGAAGAAATAAAGAAATGGGAAGGGATTGATACGGCCTTTATTACAGGCGTTCTTAAAAAAGGCAAAGTCTTATATGGATAATCAGGACAAGAAGAACTCAAGACCCTTTCAGGCTATGCCGTAGAGATACGGTATCCCACTGATGAGCAATCAGAGCCCAGCATCGAGGAATCAAAAGCTGCTTACAAAATAGCCTTGAAAATAAAGGAATATGTCAAAAAAGCAATTGACATGGGGAAAACATGAAACTATCATACAGAGATCCGTCAATCTTACATATCGGCGCAAATACTTGCCAACGTGGAGTGGGAGAAGGCTGGAAGGATGAGATTTTGAAGGTAGCGAAAGGAATTAGGAGGACATGAAATGCATGCAAATGCCATATTGCCATGCCTGACCCTCGTATTCACTGTTCCCTCCGGAGAATGCTACAGGGAACTTTGTTAAGGTCGTGCAAAGGATACCGGTTAAGGTTAAGATATTGCTCGATAAGGACACAGACCCTCAGCATGCAGCATGTATTGCGCATAGGGATGTCGGTAGAGCCTACAGTCATTATCGAGAAGTGACTTCCCTGTATGCTCTATATTGCCTACAGTTCATAAATAATCCCCCATATCCCTATGCCTGCCTGAACATCCCAAATTTGAAACCATTGGCGGCAGCATAGCAAACGGCCTGATGTTGAGGAAAACTAATCGTGCGGATAATAAACGCCCCCTTTTTCATAATAAATGCTTTATCTTTAGAATGCTTTCTGTTATAGTTATGCATTCAAACGAAGGGGAAGGACAACATTTGCGTGAAAATATGAGTTTATTTTCTATTAATATAGGCGCATAAATGACAAACAAAAAAGCAAAGCCGTTACAAAAATCTCTTTTTGAAGAGGATTACCTGCTGCGAACCCTAGGGACGATTGCAAGGGTTCCGGACATTGCGCTGACGGAGCTTGTGGCAAATGCTTGGGATGCTGGCGCAAGCAAGGTTGAGATTCAACTACCTGATAACTCCGGCGAAGAGGTTGTCATAGTTGATGACGGATCAGGTATGACCGAAGATCAGTTTGTAAGGAGGTGGATGACTCTCGGTTACAATCGAGTCAGACATCAGGGTTTGTCGGCGGAGTTCCCGCCTGAACGTACTGAATGGCGAAGACCAGCATATGGCCGCAATGGAGTCGGCAGGCACGGCCTTCTATGCTTTTCGGATTCTTATTTGGTTGAAACACACCGCAATGGAGTCTGTAACCGCTTTATTGTTGAGGCGACAAGTGGCCAAAACCCTTTTATTATTCGTAGCCATGAAACTGATAAAACCAATCTTCATGGAACACGGCTCAGCACAATCGTTCATCGCCATTTACCTTCAACTGATCGCATCCGGCAGGTTTTGGCCGCCCGCTTCTTGCACGACCCTCGTTTTACAGTGTACGTAAATGGTAAAAGCGTTCCCCTTTCTGAACATACAGGCCTTATTGATCAGCGTACACTTGAGATTTCCGGAAATATAAGTGCAGAAGCTTTCTTCATAGACTCTGCGACTGCTGCACGAACAACAGAATATCAAGGCATTGCGTTTTGGGTTGGGGGTAGACTCGTCGGTGAGCCTTCATGGCAAGTAGGCTCAAAGGTGCTGCTTGATGGCCGCACCCAAATTGCAAAACGCCATACTGCTGTTGTCAGGTTGGATGATTTATTTGATGAGGTGGAACAGGACTGGACAGGATTTCGCAAATCCGACTTAGTAAACGTTCTCTTTGAGAAGGTCACCATTTACGTCGAAGAAATGCTCTTAAGGGTCTCTAAGGAACGTATTCAGGAAACCAAAGAAACTGCAATTGCACAAAACAAAACTGACTATGAATCGCTTCGCCCAATAGGAAAGCTCGAGGTTAATGAATTCGTAGAAAAATTGGTGGAGCAACAACCTCTCATATCTCCAGGAATAGTAGCCGCTGCGGTACAGGCGATCATTAATCTGGAAAAATCCCGGAGCGGCGCATCGCTTTTGGAAAAACTCTCCAGGCTGCACGAAGAGGATATTGGAGCCCTCGACCGCTTACTCGGAGAGTGGACGGTGCGGGATGCCATGACCGTTTTGGATGAGCTTGATCAAAGGATCAATGTCATAGAGGCTATATCACGGCTTCATGACGATCCGAATGTTGATGAACTGCACACATTGCATCCCTTAGTCACACAGGCAAGGTGGCTGTTCGGGCCCGAGTTTGATTCTCCTGAATATACAGCAAACAAGACTCTCTCTACTGCCATGATGCAGTTATTTGGGGAGACAGTTCAAAATGACGAATTTCTTAATCCTCGCAAGCGACCGGACATTCTTATTCTTGAGGATGCAACAATTTCAGGAGTGGCAACCGAGCAGTTTGAAGATGCAGGCGGGCTTGTAGGATTGCGGGATATACTCCTAATCGAGTTAAAAAAAGGCCGTGCCACAATAAATCGAGATAACGTCAATCAGACAGCAGGTTATGTAGAGGACCTCTTAAACTCCGGACATTTAGATGGCAACCCTTATATCAAGGCGTTTGTAGTCGGCTACAAGCGGAGTGAAAAAGTAGAGTCGGTCCGTCGTCTCGGCGAGCAGCCTGAGAAGGCACGTATCCAGGTAACAACTTTTAGCCAGTTGGTAAGAACCGCCGAAAAGCGACTCTTCGGGCTTAGAGAGCGGCTTGAAAACCGCTATACTGAACTAACCGGGGAAACCCTGTATAATCGATTAACGAGTCAATCTGGTCAGTTGCCGTTGATTAGCAGAAGTCAAGATATCCAGATAAACGAGGTTATTGAGGAATGAACATCTCTTGTGGACATAAGCAGTGGAAGGATAAGATTTTGAAGGCTGCAATGGGTATTAGAGGGAGACGTAAAATGCATCTAAAAGCTAAATGCATAAAAGCAAGCCTGACCCCAGGTGACCCCAGCGTAGTTGGCTTGACCCTTGGCTATATTTGACTAAATGACAACTAATAATTTCTTTAAAAAGCAATGTATTTCATCATTTGGTATAGTTATATTTATTGCTTTCTGGGAGATAATGTCAACTTGCGTTATTCCAGAGAAGTCCACACTCCCGTCGCCTCTTAGCGTATTTCATGCGTTAAAAGAAATGTGGCATTCAGGAGAACTGACAGAGGATGTCATTGCAAGCTTAAATCGCATATTTTTTGGTTTTTCTATCGCTTTTTTTTCTGCCGTTTTCTTCGGAATTATAGCTGCGCGATATGCAAGAATCTACGATTTTGTAAAGATGGCAATGGATTTGCTTAGCTCGATTCCGCCTATAGCGTGGACACCCGTCGCAATTTTGTGGTTCGGCATAGGTAATGCTCCTGCATATTTTATTGTGTTTCTCGGCGCGTTTTTCCCTATGTTCACAGGTATATATACGGGAGTCACAACTGTCTCCAGCGAAATGGTAAACGCAGCGAAGACACTCGGAGCCTCGCGTTCTCATGTTGTAAAAGCAATCGTTTTTCCATTTGCATTACCTCAAATTTTGACAGGTATCAGAACGGGGATTGGAGTGGCATGGTTCAATGTCATCGCTGCTGAATTAATAGGGGTTAGATCGGGCTTGGGTTATAAAATCCAGTTAAACAGAAATCTTCTTTTTTCAGAACACGTCGTTGGTTTAATGTTTGTCATTGGCATCCTAGGTTTTCTCATGACAAGGTTGATCGGGGTGATAGGCAATATAGCAACTCCTTGGGCAATACAGGATGATACAAGGCCGAGATGGATGAAATTTCAACGGCAATTTGTCCGAGTATGGCATAGTTGTCGAATCAGACTGCAGGGAGCTAACGTGTCATTAGGTCTCATTAAACATGAGTATATTCCTATGGAGGCATCACAATCCGAAAGCAAAAGAGAGCCTATTCTTGCGGTAAATAATTTGTCGAAGTCCTTTCAGGGACAGGCATCCGAAGAAAAATTAGACGTAATCAAAAATGTTTCTTTTATTGTTAATCCTTATGAAGTTTTTTCTATTTTAGGTCCGAACGGAAGTGGCAAGACAACTATCATAAATATTATTGCCGGGCTGTTAGGACCGGATGGAGGCAGTGTCGAGTTTATGGGCAATAAAGTGGAAACGCCTAGCCATCAGCGCACCGTAGTTTTTCAGAACTTCGCGTTATTCCCATGGCGAACTTGCAGCGGCAACATTATGTTTGCCCTTAATGCCTCTAAGGAGGGGACGACGCATCAAACGTATGCAGAGAGAAGCAAACTAACGGCACATTTTCTAAAAGAGGCGAATCTGAGTGAATTTGCAGACACTTATCCATCTGATCTATCCGGTGGCATGAAACAACGATTGGCGCTTGTTCGTGCACTTGCCGTTTCACCGAGGCTGATTTTAATGGATGAACCTTTTGCTTCTTTTGATCCGGTTGTTCGAGAAAAAAGTCAGGAGACCATTCTTGATTTACTATCAAACCGTTCGACAACGATATTACTTGTAACGCATGATTTAGATGAAGCAATTTTCATGTCGGATAGGATTTTGGTTTTGAGCAAGCGACCGGGTAGGACAAAAGATATCATTGAGGTTGACCTTCCACGACCAAGACTTCCAGAGATGAGGAAGAGCCAGCCCTTTCACGAACTTCGCACTCGGTTATGGGAGCTTTTACGCGATTGAAAAATAGTGTAACATACTATATATATTGATGAATTAGAGGAGGCTGAATATGCATAAGAAAAAAAAGCGATGCGGATTGTATTTTATAGTTTTAACGTTCCTATCCTTGATGGTTTTCGCTGGAGCAGGCTGTACAAAAAAAGCTGACCAAGCTAAACAGGATACTCCTATGCGTATTGGCTGGCAAGTTGCATGGGCAACACAGGGGCAGTTGGCTCAAGTCCTTCAACATACAAATGCGCTTCAATTGAATGGATTAAAGGGGGATTTCAAGTCGTTCACTTATGGCGCGCCGTTAAGCGAGGCTGCTTTGGCGGGACAACTCGACGTTGCTTTTATCGGCGACCAGCCCACTGTAAACCTGGTGTCAAAGAGTTCTGACTGGAAGATTATTGCGAGGCTGATGGATTTTCGCGTAGCAATTGTAGTACCCCCAACGTCTTCAATTAAGACTATCGCTGATTTAAAAGGAAAGACTTTAGGGATACCTTTTGGTGCATCGACTCACCGGGTTGCATTGCAGATGCTGACTGAGGCTGGCTTAGATCCTGCTAAAGACCTTAAGATTTTTAACATAGATATTACCGAACAAAGCGACGTAGTACAGGCAGGGGGCGGCAAGTTGTGGCCCAAGGTAGATGCTTTCGCATCATGGGACCATCACATTGCACTATACGAAAGCAAAGGACTGGCGCGGATTCTAAAGAGTGGAACGGCGCTTGGAGTCGTGGCAATGTCCGAGAAGTTTATCAAAAATAATCCTGATGCGACAGTGGGCTTCCTATCGGCTTTTAAGCTTGCATATTATTACTATGCCACCCATCAGGATCAGGCCGATAAGTGGTTTGCAGAAGCAGCTCAGGGGAAATTTGATTTAGGCCTTCTTCGCCAAGTCGCATCAATTGAGCCAAATATGAAGGCAAGCAATTTACAGGGAATACATATTGAACTATCGAAGAACCAACTCAATGTATTACAGATGGCGGCTGATTTTGCATACAAGCAGAAGTTGATACAAGAGCCTGTAAATATTTCCAATTCGATAGATACCATCTGCGTTGAACTTGCAGAAAAATTGTTATCTGCTAACACTACTATAGTTTCATCACTGAAGTGATGCAACGACTGAGTGAGTTGTTGATTGAAATAAGGGGTGAAGGCAGTTCTATAGTTATCGATGAAATATGTTTCAACTGACAATACAAGATCATATTATTACAGTGTATACTTTTTTGAAGTGGTTCATAAAACATTAGACTTTAGTGTTAAATAGGGGGACTGGGATAGTGACAGACGACATAGATTATGGATTAACAGATTTAGGAGAGAAAACACTTGAGAGAAAGAGAAGCGAATGGAATAAGAATAGTGGATGCGTGACATTTATCTCTGGAGCTACTCTTTTTCTTTCACTTGTAATAATTGTAATAGGTCATGTGCCATTTGGATATCTCTTTATGGGGGCTACACTTTGCATTTCCCTTTTAATTCTGCTTTCTACATTTAAAGCTATACGAAACAAATCAGCAAGGGTTGAACACTTCACTATAGAGCATCGGGAATTTATCGGAGCCGTTTTAGTTATTTGCTTCGGCTTTGCTCTTGCTTTTTTTGTTTTACTTTTGAGAGATATTAATCCAAGCACTATACAGTTAATTAAAGTCGGTGCCAATCCAAATGGCGATTTTTTTGAAGTAAGAATTGAATGGTTCATATGGTTAACGTTTTGTTTAGGTGTGATAGGAGCACTATGGGCAATAGCTGCAAAGATGAAGGCAGACGAAGCTTTTTTTGCCTCGTCTGCAGCTTATAGCAAGGCACGTGAAACCCTTCTTTCTTTTGGAGGATCGCTTAACTTTGACGATATCATGAACGAGAAATCAGTGAGAATGTTGCCTGCAATGATAAGAAATGCAAAGACAGAACTTATAATATTAATTTCTATACCGCTAGTGGGTTTTTTCAAAAGCAATGAGATGGGCAAGAAATTTATAAATATCTTAATCCAGAAGTTGGAAGAGATTGCTGAGGGAGGATATAAGGAATTTGATAAGATAATTCTCTTGTATTTTGATGACGATGTATCAAAGAAATATATCCAATCATGGAAAACAAAGGAAGACAATAAGATTAAAGCATCTAGTGATTCAGACGAAAAGAAACAGAGGGACATGGCAAACATCCAAGAAGCATACGTGCAGTTTATAGAAAAGTTGGATTTATTGACAAAGTTAGTTAATCGCATAGACAGAGATAAGAATGAAGGCAGAGTTGATAAAGATCGGATAAGCATTATTAGGTATAAGGTTGACATACGTGTTCGTTTTGTAATTTCAAAGGCTGGTATGAACCAACGAGCACTCGTGTGGGTCGTATCTGATTTTGAGCTGGATGGAGAGAATGATGGAGACTTATCCAAATTCGAATCGGCTGGATTTAGCACTCAAGATGAGCTTATCATTAATGTTTTGCAAAAATTGGCTGATGACTACAAAAAAATATTACCAAAGTTCACTAAATGAGTAATTTCACAAAGACAAATAACTCGGGACTCATACAAAGACTTTTTTTGAAAGGGAGCGCACCATATTTGGCTGAGGCTGGCTTACTTGGAAGCGACTCATTACCCTATCTTATGCTTAACATGCCTTTCTTGTGCAATTACCGGTGTCTGAAATGCTGCAATCTTAGAGCTGAACCGGAATTAAAGAGTGAAAGACGACATATTTCTAATAAAGATATTCAAGGGCTTATAGAGGAAGCTGGCAAGTCTGGCTTTAAGGTTCTTGTTCTCGCCGGTGAGGGTGAACCATCTCTCCATAAGGAATTTAAAAATATTGTCACCCTTGCTTCAAGAAATGGCCTACTGCCCTATATATTTACAAATGGTTCTTTACTGGACGCCGAAACCATTCATTTTCTGGCCGAACACAGAGCGGTACTGATTATAAGCCTTGATTCAATTCAGCCGTTGCGTTATAGCCGCCTGACGGGGGGCAAAGGGAATGTGGAAAAGGCACTCTCAAATATCGAACAGTGTCGTTCTGTGTATTCGTCTTTGCAAGAGCAATCTTCTTTTGGCAAGATTGTTTCCCTAGCAATAAATACCGTAGCAACTCAGATCAACATTGATGAAATAAAGGATATAAAACACATGTGTTCTGACGATATTGTTTTTGTATGTAACCGCCCAACACGCATTGGGCTGGCAGAGGAGAATTGGCTATCGCTTTACGGCCACGATACTGTAGTGGGAGGCGTTGACGGGATTCTCGATAAATTGTCGGCAAGAAATGGACCATTAGGCACAACGCCGGATGGCAAATGGTGTGCGTACATGAAGCATGGTGTTAGTGTGGGATACGATGGCAGTTTTCTCGCATGCGCCTATGCAACTGATACCGCTGGATGGTTTGGCAACTATAAAGAAGGACTATTGAAACAGATAAACCAGGGGATAATGAATTCTGTTAAGTCGTTTTATGAGAAGTTCGGACATAGTAGATGTGTCTTGAGACATCCTAATTATCAGGAATGGATTATATCCAGCTCAAATGAAAATAGAGCTTCAAAGCCTAACGTCGTGTCTGAAATTGTATAAGTGCGTATAAGACAAGTTACCCTGAACAGTTACCGTGTCAGGCTGGTTTAACAAAGTCAAGCTCTGACCTTCCGCGAATTATACATTCTGAACTCAGTTCATAAATAATCCCCACCGACCCTCTTTGGCACAAAAAAAAGCTTGCGCGCCACTTTATTTGGCGCTATAAATGGAAGTGTCAGCTTGGTTTCTTGCATTCTTGTAACCCTGCCTCACAGTGTTGGACATATTCAGGGGAACAAGGCCAAGCAAACATGCATTCCAGATCAATAGTATTGCAATACTATTAATAGTCTGTTATGATAGTAATGCATTACTATTAGGAGGTCGGATTGATAGATGACCTGTTTCGCTTAAGCCAGAACTTCATAAGGATAAACAACAGGGAATATATCAGATATTTTCTGAAGGCAAATCCGCTTAAGGGCCGATTTTCGATTGTCGTCGGTCAGCGGGGCGTGGGCAAGACCACTGCCATGATCCAGCACATTCTTGCATCGTACAGGAACGACCTCTTCACAAACAAGGCGCTTTATATTCAATCTGACCATTTCCTTATCGGCAGCCAATCACTCTATGAGATTGCTGAACAATTCTATAACCTCGGGGGGGAAATGGTATGTTTTGACGAGATACACAAATACCCGAACTGGTCTGCCGAATTGAAGAGCATATACGATACCTTTCCGAAACTCGCCATTATTGCCTCGGGCAGTTCCGCCCTGGAGATTTACAGGGGCAGCCGCGACCTGAGCAGGCGGGCTGTTGTGCTCAGAATGTTCGGCATGTCTTTCAGGGAATTCATCGAGTTGGAACTTGGGATTGAACTGAAAACCTCGGGGCTCGGTGACATTATTAGCGGCCATCAGCGCATTGCCGAAGGCATTACCACTGCAGTTGAGAAAAAAGGGAAGAAGATCCTCGCCCTTTTTAAAAGCTACCTTGAGCGCGGCTATTATCCTTATTTCAGGGAATACAAAAACAAAGAACTTTTCTACCTTACACTCGAGCAGAATATCCATACCACTCTTGAAGGCGATCTTATCGCTATATATCCCTCATTAAGCGGTAACAGTGTAAAGAAGATCAAGAAACTCCTGATGATTATAGCGTCGTCCGTACCCTTTACTCCTGATTTGAAGAAGCTGAAAACAATGCTTGAGGTCGGGGATGAGAGGACTTTAAAGACCTATATCAAGTATCTCGAAGATGCAGGAATAGTCCTTACTGTTTCAAAGGGCGGCAGAGGACTCAGTCAACTCGAAAAACCTGAAAAGATATATCTCAATAATACTAATCTTATTCACGCCATAGCAGGCAGTGTTCCCGCTGAAATCGGGAATATGAGAGAGACTTTTTTCCTCAATATGGCCGGGGCTTTTCATAAAATCTCTTGCCCGGAGCGTGGTGATTTTCGTGTTGACGGCAAATATGTTTTCGAAATCGGAGGCAGGAACAAAAGCTTCTCGCAGGTCAGGGACATTGAAAATTCATTTTTGGCAGCAGATAATATTGAGATAGGCATCGGCAGCAAAATCCCCTTATGGGTTTTTGGCTTTTTGTATTAGGCCCAAAATGAAATATCTGATTTTAATTTTAATAATAACTTTGGCCCTTGTTTCAGGGTGTTCAGATTCAAGGCCCTCGGAACTTTACGAGACAGCGAAGTTCGAGGAACTGCAGAACAACAGGGAACATGCAGTGCAGTTGTACGAGGAGATCGTGGCGAAATATCCTGAAAGCGAATATTCAAAAAAGGCAAAGGAAAGACTCGCCCAAATAAAACAAGGGCCTAAAACCAATACCCGATAACTTAATGCACATCCCTGAACTCACTTCATAAATAATCCCCAATGCCTCTGATTTGCTGCTTATTTGTTAGATATATTTGACATTAATCGCTATTTCATGTTATTTGTTAATTATATTAATCATTTTAAGGCTATTATGATAAAACTGGGCGGAAAAATAAAAGAGGCCAGAAGACGGCTTAAAATTACTCAGGCAGCTCTTGCTGAAAAGACAGGGGTCAGCCGGACAACCATAAATCAACTCGAAAACGGGACGATCACGGACATTGGGATACGCAAGGTAATGCATGTCCTTGAATATCTCGGACTGGAATTAACAGTCCGCCCTGCCGGCTCGCCTCCGACCCTTGATGAGCTGACTGCTGAAAGAGAGGCCGCTGAAAGGGAAAAGTTATGAAAAACTCTTTAGCTGTCTGGACAGCCGGGCAAAAAAGCGGCCTGCTCGAACAGGACAGGGATTACGTGTTCAATTATCTTATGGACACTCCTGACAAATACGCTGTGTCCCTCACCATGCCGGTGAGATTGCAAAGCTGGACTCACAGGGGCCTGCACCCTGTCTTTCAGATGAACCTTCCAGAAGGTGTGCTCTTGTCCGCAATCAGGAACTCCCTTGCAAAGATAGCGCGCGTGGATGACCTTACGCTGCTGCGTGTTGTAGGCTTAAACCAGATCGGACGCAACCGTTTCGCATTGCCTGAAGAACAGTCGCCGGTTTTCAAACCAACACCCGAATCCCTGGAAGACATACTGCAATACCGGGATACTGAAGAGCTTTTCGGCGAGCTGATGCGTAAATACGCCCTTAGTTCAGGCATCTCGGGCATACAGCCAAAGGTCATGCTTGAGGCAAAAGACCGCGCGACCGTTCATTCGTCATCGTACATCGTCAAATCGTGGGGAACAGACTATCCATGTCTTGGGGCCAATGAGTTTTTTTGCATGTCAGCGGCAAGAAAGGCGGGGCTCCAGATACCTGAATTCCATCTTTCAGAAGACGGACGCTTGTTTGTAATGAAGCGTTTTGATATGTCCGAATCAGGCGAGTATGCAGGTTTTGAAGACATGTGCGTCCTTCA
>Ga0209211_10007657_pt1 | contig 15081 bp, 13 predicted proteins | sample RifGroA2_FD_183992 | JGI IMG/M metagenome (GOLD analysis project Ga0209211, IMG submission 183992) | Groundwater microbial communities from Rifle, Colorado, USA - Groundwater A2 (SPAdes) (version 2) | ecosystem: Environmental > Aquatic > Deep subsurface > Groundwater | place: Rifle, Colorado... | reverse complement strand
ACCCGCAAAAATTTTTTGATTTGAAAGTGGGCGCGCGCGGAATTTTCTTTTCAATGAGGAATCAATTTTTGCGGGTTTCGGGCTTTGCTAGTGCAAAGGGGCGGGTTGTCCTATCTTATAAAAATATGATATTTTTAAATCAACATGGATGTGGACAATGACCAAAAAAATAAAGCCGAGAAACTTGATAAAATTTATCAAGAATATTCTAAAAACCTTCTTGAGTTGAGAAAACAACAAGATCAGATAATTAGCAATTTTATTGAAGCCTTAAAACAAGAAAGCATAAAGGAACTTAGAAGAAAATTTGAAACGAGCAATGGCTAATCAAGATCAATTTAGCATAGACAATTCTGCTCAAGAAACAGTGCCCCCGCAAGAGCAAATCAAGCCAGAGATTTCTACCAAAATGCCGGAGAGCATTGAATCTATCGCCGAAAATAAAATTGCTGAAGTCGATCGCACATCAGGGGAAGCAATCGGTGAGGCCGACCAAAGATTAGAAAGAGCAAAAACATATTATGAACTTCCATCAGAAAAAACTGAAGAAGTTTTATCGAACGGCGGATTCAAAGAGCAGTTGGCTTTAATAACTGAGCGTATTAGATCATTAGCAGATTCTACAAAAGAAAAGATATTGAATCTCATTGGCAAGAAGGAGGTGACGAGAGAGGCTCCAACAGAAAAAAGCATTCCAGAAAATGAATCCGAACTTGCCAAGGAAATGCCACAACCACAAAAATTGCCGGGAATTAAATTTTCATTTGATTCTCAAAAATATAGGCGAAACCTCGCAGATAAACTAAGAGAAGAAAGGATTACAGATAGAGATACGGCTAAAAATATTCTTGATAATGAGAAGAAAACAAAACGCTATCAAATTTCGAAAGATATTAAAAGAGTTTCAATCGAAAACAAGAAGATCACTGGCGAAAATAATACAGAAACAGAGGTAGAAATTCAAACTTTTGATATTAGTGATAAAATTCCGGAAGATATTAAATTATATTTTGATGAGATTAGATTAGGAAAAATTAAAAAGAATTTTAAATTACATAAAAAGTATGAATCTGGTATTCAAGAGGAATACCAAAAAGAATATTCAGAAGGTTTCTATGATGGAAAATACCTTAGAAAAATGATGGAAAATAATTTAAAGGATTTGCCTGAGGAATCGAGAGAAAAATACATAGAAAATATGCTAGACCGAGATCGCGCTCAAACGATATCGGCGTACGAAACCCAGCTTTGGGATAAAAGAATTAAAGATTTCATAAATGAGATCACGGAAGAGGCTTTTTATAATCCGCTAATGTTTTGTCATGCCGTGGGAGCTTCCCAGACTTCTGCTAAGGCCGAAAATATGAAAAAGCTCCTATCTAGATATGTTCAAGAGGATGATAATGCCCCCCAAGAAGAAGTTTTTGATGCAACCACGGCAACCGCATCTAGCCTTTGGTTTAATGCTGGTGGCGAATCAAGATGGTTTAACCCCACAAAAATTATTATCCTTTGTAATGCGAAAAATGAAAGATTTCAAAACGAAGTCAGCGGAGTCGGTTTCTACAGAGAAAAAGATGCGGAAGAAACTAAATTTATCCGAAATAAATCTATGCCGGAAATGCTGAAATTACTAGCCGAAAGAGAATCTGCGATTAAAGGGGGGTCAACTGGCGGCATACGTATAGATTTTAAAAAAGAGGAAAAATGGATGGATATTGCTGATTGGATTGTAGATCTATATCACAGCAGGTTGTATAAAATAGCTACTGCAAAAGCTGTAAAATAGAAAGATAAAGCCTTTCTATCTCGCTAGGGCGGCTAGCTCAGTGGTAGAGCGACCCGTCCACACTTATGGCAACCCTATGCGCTTATGAATCGCATGAGCGCGTTTTATAGATATTTCTGAGAGTTGTAATTTCATTAAAACTTTTGCCTGCTTTTTAGTTATTGTCATCTTTTTTACGAAATATTTTCTAATTTGCTCAAACGCTTTGGCTTCGAGTTTTTTATCTTTTGTTTTATCGCATTTTTTTAACAAAACGCGAATTGCATTGGGAAACTGATTTATTGGAAAATATACTCCGCGCGTATATTCACTAAGCCAAACATTTGGAATAATAAACTTGATCCAAAACGTCTTAGCCTTTTTCTTACTTAAACTTACTTTTCCAATATGGCTTTCTTTGAAAGGATAATAATGTCCTTCATAAAGAAATCGCGACCATTCGTTAGTCAAAAAATTATGACGGAATATTTTAAATGTAGATACTGGTATAGGTTTAGGCATTATTTAAACTTTATCATATGGTTTATAATCAATGAAGTTTCCGCCCCTTTGCACTAGCAAAGCCCGAAACCCGCAAAAATTGATTCCTCATTGAAAAGAAAATTCCGCGCGCGCCCACTTTCAAATCAAAAAATTTTTGCGGGTTTTGGGAGCGAGCGTAGCGAGCGGCGGAATGCCCCGCCCCGCAAGCGGGGCGGGGCTACCTTAGCTCAAGAATTTTTGATAAAATGAGTTCGAGCTGAATTGTAAATAGCCACCCAGTTCTGGAATGCCGCGTCGGCGCGAAGCGCCGACCATGGAGGAAGCGCGCTCCCGCGCGCTTTTTTCGTTTTGAGGAGGAGGTTCGAAATCCCTTGCGATTTTTTTAACTTGCTTTGCCTAAGAAAAAGAATTTGTTAAGATACTCTCATGCAAAAATTCTTTTTGTATGCCCGCAAATCCACAGATGTGGAGGATAAGCAGATATTGAGTATTGAGGCGCAGATCACTGAATTGCGCGAATTTGCCAAACGCGAGAATTTGGAAATTGTTGAGGAATTTATCGAGAAGCAAACCGCTAAAGTTCCGGGGAGGCCAATCTTTAATGAAATGCTGAATCGTATTGAGAAAGGTGAAGCAAACGGAATAGTGAGCTGGCACCCCGATAGACTAGCGCGCAATTCTGTGGACGGAGGAAGGATTATCTATCTTCTGGATTGCGGGCAAATTACTTCGCTCAAATTTCCGCAGTTCTGGTTTGAATCTACACCGCAAGGAAAGTTCATGCTTAATATCGCTTTCGGGCAAAGCAAATACTATGTGGATTCTCTTTCAGAAAACACCAAGCGAGGGTTGCGCCAAAAAGTTAGGAGAGGAGAATTTCCCGGACCTGCTCCGATTGGCTACATCAACGATTCAAGAACAAAAACTATTACTGTTGATCGAAACAAAGAAAAGATTATCCGTAAAGCATTTGAGTTATACGCTGAAGGCAACTCGCGCATGGAAAAGATTGCTCACTTTTTGGCGCAGAATAATATCAAAAGCAGAAGCGGAAAATTATGGCACGACGATAGAGTACGTCGCTTTCTCACCAATCCATTCTATTACGGCCATTTTCGCTACGCTGGCGAAATCCACGAGGGCAAGCACGAGCCAATCATTGCAAAGAAACTTTTTGATCAGGTTCAAGAAATAATGAAGCAAAGAGGAAGGCCGATTAAAGAAGAAGCAATCCCAAAGCCATTTCTAGACCTTATGCGTTGCGCTACTTGCGGAATGGCCATAACTGGCGAATACAAAATAAAAACACAAAAGAATGGCAATATACACTACTACACCTATTATCGCTGTACCAAGAAGCGGAAAGACATAAAATGTCCCGAACCTTGTATTCTCCAAGAAGAACTCAATACACAAATCTCCTCTCTGCTTCAAAAAGTTTCTTTGCGTAAAGATTGGGCGGAGAAAATGTTGAATAAACTTGAAACAGAAAAAAATGAATCCGCCCAATCTTTAGCTGCTTTTGTTCAAGAAACGAGAAAGAAGATTGCCGTAATACAAATCAAACTCCAGCGACTTCTCGATGGATATTTAGAGCAGGATATTGAGCGCGAAGATTACCGAATGGAAAAAGCAAAATTGATGAGCGAAAAGAAGTCGCTGGAAGAACAAACTACTCGCTTTGAACAAAAGCAGAATGATTGGCTCGAACCGATGAGAAGCTGGATAATTTCCGCTTCAAATATGGAAAAAATCGCAAGGGATGGCAACCTTTTTGCTAAAAAGGTTGCCGCCAAAGAAGTCTTTGGCTCGAACCTCCTCCTCAAAACGAAAAAAGCGCGCGGGAGCGCGCTTCCTCCATGGTCGGCGCTTCGCGCCGACGCGGCATTCCAGAACTGGGTGCGAGATACCGGGATCGGACCGGTGCTCCTTGCTTGGGAAGCAAGTGTACTGCCACTATACTAATCTCGCAATATTCAAAATCTTTCCTTGACTTCCGTGCCGCTCCATTTCCAGCGCCAAAGATATATTGAGATTTTAGCTTCTTTCTGCGATTTTTCAAGCCAGGTTTCAAAATCAGTATTTTCTTTTTGAAGTTCTTCATCGAGCAATGTCCTTCGCGCCTGCGGGGCCAAAACAATTTTTTCAAAGTCTTCAATCGTCCAGCCGTAAAGCTGGGCCGTGGCGTTTTCGATTTTCCCGCGCTCTTCCGGCGAGATGGTTCCAGACACCATTTTTTCGACGATATCATTTCCATTCCCTCTTTTTTCAAGCTCTTTTTTAATCAGGGTGTCTTCAACATAAGACATAAGCACTCCCCGCTCGATGTCTAAATCCGAAACGTTATCTTTATTTAAATCTCTGAACCGCGCGAGCCCGCTCTTTATTTTCGAAAAATCCTCCCAGTGGAAATTTTCTCCTTCAACTCGCAAAACCGGCAAAGAAGAACGAATTCTCAAAAAAAGTGCTGTCAAGACAATAAGCCCCATAATTAGCACTACAAGCTTTTTATTCATACATCACCTGAAAAAATTTTTAATTGATTCCCATACGCTTGCTGGTTTTGCATCAATATCTAAACCGGATGAATCATGCTCAACTATGATCAATACTTTCTCGCCAGGCAAAGTCGCGTTAAACCGGCTTTTTGCTTCCTTTTCCAAAGCTTCTTCGTTATTTAAATCTTCTATTTTTTTTTCGAGTCGCGTTTTTTGGTCTGTAAGCGCTTGATATTCTTCCTCTGCGGCTTTCCTCGCGTTTGTCGCCCTATAAGCGCCGATGCCCATTCTAATAGAGGTCACTAGCAAAAATAAGACAAGGAGAGATAAAAAAAATAAGACGGCGCGCGAGCGCATAATACTCCGTAAACGTCTTCTTTCTTGATAAATTTGCATCCTTTCTATAAAATTTAGAGTATAATGGCGACATTAAGACAAAAGAGGCGCAATCAAGCGATATGGACGGCTGTTACCATTATAGCCGTTTTGTCGATGGTTGCTTATCTTTTTGTTCCGATACTTTAATCATTTCCTTATCATTTTCACAAAAACATCCGCTGGAATGGTAAAACGAGCTTCTTCTTGAAGGCGCTTCTTCCCCTCTTTTTGTTTTTTCCAAAGCTTCATCTTGCGGGATCTATCTCCCCCGTATAAATAACCGGTCACGTCTTTCCGCAGGGCTTTGAGCGTGCGCGAAGCTAAAATCCTTCCTCCTGCCCTGGCTTGGATCTTCAGCGAAAAAAGAGCTTGCGGAATAATTTTGTATAATTTTTCAACGGAACGAAACGCTTCATCCTCAAGTTTAATTCGTGGAACTATTTTGGAGAAAGCGGGAACAATTTCCTCGGCAACAAGCAAATCTAGACGCAATAAATCTCCTGGGCGATTTTCAAGAAATTCATAGTTCATAGACGCATAGCCCTGTGAGGAGCTTTTGAGTTCATCAAAAAAATCGCGCATCAGCTCGCGTAACGGCATTTCGACCGCTAAACTAATCCTGGATTCAGAAAATTTCCGCGTCTCTCCTAAAACCGCTTCATGCTCCTGCAAAAGCTTCATTACTGAAGAAAGTTTTTCCGGGGGCATTAGAATTTCAACTTTAAGCCACGGTTCTTCAATGTCAATTATTTCTCCGGCTTCCGGAAATTTGTGCGGAGAATATATTTCTAAAATGCCTTTTCTAGTTTTCACAGTATATTTAACAGTAGGAGTCGCCACTATCGTAGTCACTCCAAAATCGCGCTTTAGGCGCTCAACCACGATTTCTAAATGAAGCATCCCCAAAAAACCGCAACGAAAGCCCCTTCCCAAAACTCCTGATGATTCTTCTTCAAAAGATAGGGAAGAGTCGGACAATTTTAATCTTTCCAAAGAGCGTCGCAATTCCTCAAAATCGTTTTGATTCTCGGGAAAAAGCGAAGAGAAAACAACTGGCTTAATCTCCTTGTATCCGGGCAATGGTTTCTGCGTTGGGTCGAGAATAGTATCCCCAACGCGTACAACTTTTGCCTCTTTTATATTGGTTACAATATAACCGATTTCTCCCGCTGAAATTTTTTCTGACATCCTCAACTCCGGCCTGAAAAATCCGACTTCGCCGACAATGAAATTTTCTTTTGAAGCAAATAAGCGCAATCGGTCTCCTTTTTTTATATCGCCGTCAAAGACTCTGACATGAGAAATTATTCCACGGTGAAGAGAGTAGTCAAAATCAAAAATCAGAGCGCGCGCCCCTAGGGAAGCTCGGCTTCCGCTTGGAAGCCGAGCTTCCAAATTATTTGGCGGGGGCACTTCTCTAACGATCGCTTCTAACAATCCCAAAACGCCCCCTCCCGTCCGCGCGGAAACTTTAAATATTTCTGCATCGCCAAGAATATTTCTGATTTCATATGTCGTTTCATCAACTCTGGCATGAGGCAAGTCAATTTTATTGATTACGGGGATAATTTTCAAATTGAGCGATCTCGCAAGTTCCACGTTTGATATTGTCTGCGCCTGCACCCCTTGCGTGGCATCCACAAGCAAAATTGCGCCCTCAACCGCCGCCAAAGCGCGGGAAACTTCGTACGAAAAATCTATATGCCCCGGGGTATCGATAAGATTTAAAATATAGCTTTTCCATTCCATCCGAACGGGTTGCATTTTGATCGTTATCCCGCGCTCACGCTCAAGCGGCATTTGGTCTAAATACTGCTCCCGCATTTTTCTGTCTTCCACCGTCTTTGTTATCTCAAGCATCCGGTCCGCGAGAGTTGATTTCCCATGATCTATATGGGCGATTATCGAAAAATTCCTGATGTCACTCATAAATATCACCCACAATGTCCGACACTCGGTGTCGGACATTTGAGGAATTAAGAAAACTTTTAATTTCTTCTTCCCAATCACTGGGATCGTATAATTCAGAAATGATGTTCGCGTTTAAGTATGCTGTCCTTTTCTCTCCCATATAATTTCTCAGGCTGGACCATCTATAATTCTTTAAAAAATTCAAGCCCTTTTTTAAATCCTTAATCCCGTTTTCTTTCCATCCACCCTCCACTAGATCAAGAGGATTCATATGAATATATAAAGGTATATATTTAAACTGATTGCCCTTATTTATTTCAACAACTTTAAAAGCTCCTTGAAATAAGTTACCTGACCTATCGTGCAAAGTATTAAAATATTTTGCATATCCCATTTGTAATCTGTGAAGGTATTTCGAAATCCCATTCTCAACTTTTTGCCGAAGCAAGAGATGATAATGATTCGGCATTAAACAATAACACAAGACATCGACTAGAGGATCTTCGAGTGGCTTACTTAATTTTGGGTGTTTAATATCAAAACGTCCTAGGTGATGTTGTCCGACATCAGGGTCATTAAAAATCTTCATATTTATTAAAAACCTCTCGAAATCTTTATTCGAAATAAATATTCTCCTTTTCTCCGTTCCACGGTTGAAGATATGATAAATCTGATTATTCGCAAACAATACTTTCCGCATAATTATATATTACTCTATACCCCAAAATGGTCAACACCGAGTGTCGGACATTTAGTGTCGGACATTTATCAAGGCAATTTTTCCGGTTCGGAAGCGACGATAAAAAGTTTCTTCCAGAAACGGTCGCGGAACGCGTCGTAGAATTCGGAAAATTCCTGGTTCTTTAGGAGCGCTAAGATAATCGCTCCAGAAATTATGCCAAAAATTCCCGCAAAAAATCCCTGCATAAAAATTCCGATAAAGGTATCGAGATCAAAAAATCGCGCAAGAATCCTTAGAGAATAATAAGCCACCGCCCCCAAAACAGCGCTTGAAATCACGGAATCCCGCAACGATCTGCTTATCTTTGAGGAAATATCGCGAATTTCGAAAGTTTTTCTGAAATATATCGCAAGCAGAAGTAAATTTACGGCGCTCCCGAGCGAAATCGCTAAAGGCAGAACCAATACTCCCCCTTCAGAAATATCCGCTACGCGAAGCCAGGATAAAAATAAATCTCTGAAAAGAAAAGAATTTTTAAAAAGATTTAAAAGCCACCATGCCGACGCGATACTCGCGACAGATGAAAAGAAATTCATAATGACCGGAAGATAAGTATGTCCCGAAGCGTAAAACGCCCGGATATAAAGCATCAAGAGGCCTTGAGATAATATTGAAAGGGAAAGAAGAAGCAAGGCGGCAGCCGTGAGGCGAGTATCCATCCACGAAAAGGCGCCCGCGCCCAAAACAACGCGCACTATCTGCGCGCGGAGCACAATGAACAAAATGGTTGCCGGCAGAGACCAAAATAAGATATGTCTTAAAGCGAGCGAAAAATGATCAAGAAAATCTTTGGTGCCGTTCTTAACATACAGAGCGGCCATGGTCGGGAAAGCGGAAACTGAATATGAAAGGCCAATCACGGAGAGAGGAACCGATTGGAGATTGGCCGCGAAATTAAAAACAGACACTGCCCCGGGTCCTAGGGTGCTTGCCATCGCCGTAATCACGCTCACGACAATCTGGTTCAATGAGAGGCCGAGAGTCCTCGGAAAAGAAAGTTTTAGAGACTCGATAACATCGCCTGAAACTCTTGGGAAGCGCGGCGCGATCGAGAAACCTAGAGAAAAAACAGTGGGCAATTGTATTGCAAGATGCATTAAAGCGCCCAGAACAACTCCCCAAACTATGCCGTATAAGCCGAATTTTGGCATTAAGAATAAAATGCCTATAATAATCCCTAAATTATAAAAAAGAGGAGACACGGCATATATATAAAACCTGCGGAATGATTGAACAACCGATGAGGCGAGATTAGAAAGGCCTAGAAGGAGCGGGGACAAAAGAAGAATTCGAGATAAATTGATCGTTGACGCCTGTTCCTCTCCAGAAAAGCCGGGCGCGAAATACGGCACTAATATTGGCATTAAGAAATAAGCTACAACTACAAAGAAACTCGTGCCGACAAAAAAAAGCGAAAAAATATTTCCGAAAAATTTTTCAGCTTCCTTGTTATCTTCAGAAAATTTTTTAAGCAGGACTGGAATGAGAGCTGTGGAGGCAGCGAAGAAAAGAGAAATTGTATAAATAAGGTCCGGAATCCTAAACGACGCGTAATAGATATCGAGGGCTCTAGAGGCGCCGAAGTCGGCGGCAAGCAAACGGTCCCTGAAAAGAGACAGGATATCGGCCAATAATCCGGCGATCGCCAATACAGCAGCGCCCTGAGTGACGCTTTTTAGCTCACTTCCGAATATAGAAAGGAGATAATTCACCATTATTGCTTAACTGGGACGCTCGGTCTTTTCTCGGGAGCCGGAGGAGCGATTTCGAAAAGGGGATCCTTGCCGGCGGACAGATTTGCGATTATTTTTTTAACTTCTGTGTTAGTTGGATTTAATTCTTCTATCTTCAGAAAATGCTCCAAGGCTTTATTCTTGTTCCCTTGTTTCGCGTATATAAGGCCGAGAAAATAGCGCGCATTGGAGTAGCTAGGAATAATGCTTACTGCTCGCTCCAAAACAATCTGAGATTCTGCCAACTGCGCATTTTGGTAATAAAGCAATCCGAGCTGGAAAAGAACGCCAACATCATTTGGGGCAAGATAAGCGGTATTTTCAGCGCTCTTAATGGCGCCTGCGATATTTCCTCTTGTCGCGTCAATCTGCGCGCTCAAGAAATGCGCCTCAGCATAATCTTTTTTTATATCTATCGCCTTATCCAAAAATTCCTTCGCCTTAGACAAGTCATTTTTAAGAATTTCTACGCGGGCCCCCGCAAGATATGCTTCTGGGTTTGTCTGCGCGGTTTCCGCCGCTTTAGCATAAGCGTTTTGCGCTAATTCAATTACCCCCTGGATCCGGAATGGAATAACGGCTTCGTAAACTTTGCCCAAATTCATCCAGTTCAATGAGTCGATTGGGTTGATGTTGCTTGCTTCTTGCGCTTTATCAATTGTATCTGTCAGAACGCTTTGAAATTGGGTCCTTTTTTCCTCATCTGTCGCGGATGAATCAACGATCCTTTGGAGTTTTAGCAATCCCAGATCGGCATATCCTCGCAAGTACATATCGCGCTTGTCAAATTTAATCGTTCTTGTAAACGCGTCGCCAGCGTTATCCAAATCTCCGGCATTCGCGTATTTAACCCCTTCCCCATATAAAATTGAAGCATAATATTTTTGGGCCAGTATCGATACCCATGATGCGCCGAGAACAATGAAGAATATTAGAAGAAGCGCTCCCACAAAACCAGCAATTGATCTTTCAAAGAGGGATATTTCAAATTTTTCCAGAATACCATTCTGCATCGCGAGCCCAAGAAATAATCCGGTCAAGAGGAAGGTTGGGAATATTAGCGCGAAACCTCCAGCATAAAGAAATGCGAAAACCCACATATACAAAGATCCTCCGAACGTCGCCAAAATTAGAAAAGAAGAAGAAGGAGTCGATTTCACCAGCCCTTTAAAGCCGTAATAAAGAAGGAACCCAAGAAAAACCAAAAGCGAAAGGGTGCCGACAAGCCCGGTTGTAACAAGAATTGTTGGGACAAAACCATATCCAGCATTGAATCTTGCCTGCCAAAAAGGCGTGGACAGAATTTCCAGAGGCCTGTGCTTAGCCCACGCATACGCAAAAGTATTTGGGCCGTAGCCGAAAGCCGCGTTCTCTGATAGCGAGCCAGCCGCTGTTTTAAGCGTAAACTCAAGATTCGGGCGAACTTCAATGAATTGTATCTTAAGCTGATCTCCGATATCGCCTATAAGCTTGCCGGAAAACAGCATTACGAGAGAGATGAGCAAGATTGCAAAAGTTACCCGAAAAATATTAGATGTGCCTCTGCCTTGGGAATAATGATACGCAAGCAGAACGATCAGTATCCCGGAAAGCGTCCACCAAACAAGGCTAAGATTAACAAGCGCGGTCAGTATCAGCGATGAAATCAAGATGACCCATAGCGCTGTTTTGAGATAAGATCTTGGGAGAAATTCGAGAAAAATTGAGGAAAGTAAAACCACAAGGCCGGAAAAAATACCGAGCTCGTTCCACGATCCAAATAAATTAGCGGTTGCCGCGCCGCCGACCAAAGACCAAAGAGGAACTTTCAATAATGTTTGGAAAATCTGGAAAATAGCCAGAACCAGGAAAGATCCTAAGAGCGCCAAGATCGTCCTGAAAGTTTTTTCCTCTGAATCAATTATCAAAAATGCGAAAATCAGCGTCAGGGCGAAAATGCCAATCGCGGAAAGTGTCCCCGGCTCGGAACCTATCCCCGAAAAAGAAACGTGCGTGGATTTCGAAATAAGGCCCGAAACCGCGACGCTCGCGATAAAAACCAAAAGAAAAACTCCAATAAGGCTTTTAGGAATCTTTATTCCCCCTGACTGAAGAGCGGAGATAAAATATATAATGCCGATTATTAGGACTCCGAAATAAACCAAGTAGCTTTTGCTAAGGGCTACTGGAAAAACGGTATACGGCAAGACAAAGAACGGGAAAATAAAAGTAAGGACATAAAATAACCACTCGCTGGCATTGGAACCAAAGCCCGCCACTTGTTCTCTAAATCTTTCTAACATAGAATTTTATTAACGATAATAGGCAAATAATAACATAATTTTAAATAATGCTTAAGAAGGTGTCGAGTGTATATCTGAAGATAAAAGATGCCGCAGTTTTTCTTGGAGTCAGCCCTGAAACATTGCGGTTCTGGGAAAAAAATAAGAAACTTTCGTGCGCGCGGGATCCGAGAAACAATTACAGATTATACAAAATAAGCGTGCTCCAAAAATTCAGGGAAATCCGAAAGAGAAAATACAATAAAAGCAAGAAAAGTTGACATCGGGATAAACTTGAGTATAATGAGCGGAGATACGTTGGGTGATCGCCCCGCCATAATGCGCAAGCTTTAGGCGCGGGAGGAAAGTCCGAACACCAATTTAAAATGGCAATGGCTAACGGCCATGCTTTGCCATAATAAGCAAAGACGGAAAGTGCCACAGAGACAATACTAACCGCGATTAATATCGAGGTGAAAGGTGAAAAGTGTCCTTCAAAAGGATTCGCTCCGGACGCAAGGTCGGAGCGTGGAAAACCCTGCCTGGTGCAAGGCCGTGCTCTCTCGATATATCGACATTTCGAAATTTCGAGTGGGAGTGCCGCTTCAGTTTCTACCGTAAGATAGATTCGAGATAAATGATCACACAGTCCGACTTAGGTCGGACGGACAGAATTCGGCTTATAGACGTATCCATAAATCAAAAATCGCTCGTAATGGAGCGATTTTTGATTTAGAGTTTCTTCGAGCGCCTTAAGAATGCCGGGATCGAATCCCATTCGGAACTCTCTGGTTCCTGTTTTTGAATATTCTCTTCGTTTTTTGTTCCGTCTTTTTCGGCGCGAGCAGATTTAGAGCTCTCGGAAAATAAAGATGGGCTCCTGCCGAAGCCAACGGGAAAGCCCGAGGCAATAACAGTAACCTTTACCTGCCCAGATTTTAATCTTTCGTCGCGAACCGCTCCGAATATGATCTTGGCCTCTCGATCCACGTTTTCCGTAATGATTTTGGCCGCCTCCTGCACCTCCCACATAGAAAGGTCGTCTTTTCCGGAAATCGTAAACAAAACGCCCTTGGCTCCTTCAGCGGAAACCTCGAGCAAAGGCGAGTGGACAGCCATACGCGCCGCCTCCTGTGCCCTTGACTTCCCATGCGAGACACCGATTCCGATTATCGCTGAGCCTGAATTCAATAGAATAGTCCTGACGTCCGCGAAATCAACGTTGACTATGCCCGGCGTTATTATCAAATCCGCGATACCCTCAACTGCCTGCCTTAAAACTTCATCGCACATAGCAAACGCCGCCAAGAAAGATGTATCCCTCTCGACAATGCTCAAAAGGCGGTCGTTTGGAATTACTATCATCGCGTCAACTGCTTTCCTCAAACGCACCAAACCCTCCTCCGCGATATTTTTTCTGACGTCCCCTTCAAAAGAAAATGGTTTTGTAACAATCGCGACTGTCAATATGCCTAAATTTTTCGCAACCTCTGCGACAATTGGCGCCGCACCCGTTCCAGTTCCTCCACCGAAACCGCATGTGACAAAAATAAGATCTGCCCCGCGGACCATTTCTTCGATTTCCCTTTTGGATTCTTCCGCGGCCATTCTGCCAAGCTCCGGATTCATTCCGGCGCCAAGCCCTCGCGTAACTTCTTTCCCAATATGAAATTTTTTCTGGGAGAGAGAATTATGTAAATCCTGCGCGTCCGTATTTATAGAAATAAAATCAACGCCCTTAACTTTGGAGCGGATCATGTGATCCACGGCATTTTGTCCCGACCCCCCGACTCCTATTACCTTGAGCCGGGCGGATGTCTCAAATTCTGGCTTAACCTGGGGCATAGTTATACCTAAGACTATACTCGAATAATTTAGCGGTCAAGGCTGGATAAAGCACCGTTTTATGGTAGAATTTGGGCTATGAATAAGTTTGAGTTTCAGAGCAATGCCGAGGAAACTTTGGATCAAGAGAGTGTTGAGGAAATTATCTCGATCGACAATCCAGAAGAAGCAAAAGAATTTATAAAAAATCACTTTGAAAATGGGGAACGTCCAATCGTTACAATACCAAAAGAATATAGTGATGCAATAAAAAATGGCCTTAAAGCGCGGTCGTCATGGATTCCCGGAGTCGCATTAATTATCGCGACGATTGCAAGAACTCCATATTTGCCAAAAAATCAAGAAAGGATTGCTATAAAAATTGGCAGGATATCGCCTGAACAAATAGCGCCGCGATTCACGGGTCCTGATAAAAAATTTCACGGGGTTGTTGTGCTAGACGGTCCGATTCCTCCCGAAGCTCTCGAAGAGTTATAAAAAATTAATTCGGCGTCAAAACCGCCCTTAAACGCATAATTTCCTCCTCAATCGCGCGTTCGATTTTTGCGGCAAGATTTGGAACGCCTGCGGAGATTTCTGCGACAACTTCCTCCAAATCCGTGTTTTGTTCGTGAAGAGCTTTCTGAATTTTCTGGGCGTCGTCGTCCGAAATATTCGCGATCAAAACTCCAATCAAAACTTCCTCAAGCCTTTTATTAACCTTCGCCAAAATTTCCTCCCGCTCGCCCTCGGGAAGATTTTCCAAATTAAGCGCTTTTGCGAGATCGTTTCTCTTTGACATATCTTGTTTCGATAATATCCCTTAAAATATCTAATCTATCTCTATAAATCTTTTCTACATTCTTAAGTTGAACATTTCTGACAATCTCTTCGTCACCACCTTCTTTAACCTCGCCCATTAAATTTATCATTTCCTGTTTTCTTATATTCATTTCGTCATTTAATTTCTTTCGTTCACTTAAAAGTTCTTGTGTATTCATTTTTCGATAAATTTCGTTATAATTAATTTCTTCTGGTTTTTTCTCAGCTGTTCTTTTTTCAGGTTCGCCGTTCCCGATCCTAGGCTCTAAACCGCCATCAGACAATCCTGTCCTAACCTTTTCTTGTTTTCTAGGTTTTCTTGCCAAATCAAAAAGTGGAATTTTCAAGCCCTCATTTTGCCTTTCCGATTTTTCATTATTCGGCTCTCGTTGGTTAATTATTTCGCTTGCAGGCGGATAGGGTGCCTCATTGCCGATGTTTGGGCTTCGTATTTCTTGCTCGTAGTCGTCTTTTCTATCGATATTTTGCTCTGCTACCTCAGGGGGGTACGGCGCTTCATTGCCGATTTCAGTCCCGCGAATTTCTTCGAAATTTTCTTCATTTTTGGAAACTATTTTTCCCCTACGCTCTCTAAATAACGCAGAAATATTTTTCTCGACAACAGAATTAAATCTATTTT
>Ga0209211_10007655_pt1 | contig 15085 bp, 14 predicted proteins | sample RifGroA2_FD_183992 | JGI IMG/M metagenome (GOLD analysis project Ga0209211, IMG submission 183992) | Groundwater microbial communities from Rifle, Colorado, USA - Groundwater A2 (SPAdes) (version 2) | ecosystem: Environmental > Aquatic > Deep subsurface > Groundwater | place: Rifle, Colorado... | reverse complement strand
AGCATTGTGGTCTCAAGGATCTTTACTCGCTTTTACCGATGATGATTGTCTGGTACCTCCCGATTGGCTTTCATGGTTTAAACGGATTCTTGACAGCCATCCCGAGGTTATTGGCGCCAGCGGATGGAAAGAGCCATATTCCATAAGCGGCGATTTGGATTTTTATCATCGGTTCGCGTTTTGGACGCACAAATTCTTTCCAACTCCCCTAAAAAACACTGCATATTCTTTTCGCAGCGGATATACAGCCAACTTCTGTTGCCGAAAAGAAAGTTTTAAGAAACTCGGCGGTTTTAATTTTTATTTTCAACACATCGGTTTTTATGACTTTCCCGTTCGCATATATAAATCAGGACTCTCTTTAATATATGAGCCGCGAATGGTAAAACACGAGGCGTCGTTTTCATTTAAAGATTATTTCCATAAATCTCTAATAATGGGCGCGGATCTTTATTTGCTCCATTTATTGCACCCAAACCTCTGGAAAAATATTTCCTTTTTTTATTTTCTGAAACGCGCCAAAAAAGAAATGGGCGCGATATTATCCGACCCGAAAGATCCGCCAATATTTAGGAAATCATTGTCAGATATGGTGGGGTTTTCTTTTCTCGCGATCATCAGCAATTTCTGCTATTGGTTCGGAAGATACCGGATTCCGTTTAAGAGCGCGTTTCATATATCTAATACCGGCGTTGATGCTTAACCATTGAATCAGCGCTAAAAATTTTTCCGGCTCAGAAAAACGGGAAATAAAGCTCGCCATTGAACCATAATCTTTTACAGAACCTGGTTTTAGTTTTTCCATAAATTCTTGATGCATTATTCTCATAAGATACCCGTTTGCCCCGCGATGAAAATGGAGTTTTGCGAATTCCGATAAAGTCATGACTTTGGAATGGATAACGTGAAATGGCAGATAAAGTAGTGAATGCCCTGTGCGGGTAATTCTGAAAGCCAAATCGTTATCTTCACTGCCGGGCCAATAAAAATTGGCCCTAAAGCCGCCTATTCTTTGCAATACTTTCTTTTTATAACACACATTAGCGGTGTTATAGGCAAAATTTCCAAAACACATAAGAGGATCATTACTTAATATTTCATGGTTTCTTATGAAACTTCCGACGATAGGATGCTTAAAAAAACTTTCAAAATGCAAGAAGCGGGAAACAGCGCTTTTTTCTAATTCCCCCTCCGGTGGCCAGATCCATCCTCCGACTCCCGCAGCTTCGGGATATTTTTTAAATCCCGCAATAAGCATTTCCATCCAGTTTGACGGAACCGTGCAATCATCATCGGTGAAAAAAATAATATCGCCCCCCGCTTCTTTAATGCCGAAGTTTCTGGCTTTGGCAGGCCCCCCGTTTTCAATCTTAAAATACCGTATTTCCGGACTTTTAACTTTTAACTTGAAATTAGAAACTTGAAATTCGGTGTCATCCGTTGAGCCATCGTCAACGATAATAATTTCGTATTTTTCAGGCGAGATTGTTTGACTTACTAAATTCTCCAGGGCTTTAATTAAACTACCTGCTCTATTATAGGTCGGGATAACAACGGAATAAAAAGCCGTTTCTGGTTTCTTTATCATGAAAGCTTGTTTGATAAAAGGCCGGCCGATGGTTTGGATAGATTTTTTTTCGCCGGCCGCAAGTTTTCCGCCTACATCAAGATTTCGGCGGACAAGTAAAATTTCAAAATTTTCGTTTGACAAAAGACCGGCTTCCTTAACTTTCGAGCGTTCCCAGCGCTTGGCAAAAGTTCTTCCTACAAGGCGAAATGAGGTAGAAAAAAAATAAGCTATGTAGAAATGACTAATTTCAAAATGGGCGAGCAGTCCTAAAAAATTATTTAGAAAATTTCCATAAACATCTTTTATAAACTTGGGATATTTTTTATGCAGATAAAATGAATCCCTCCCCTCACTGGCATATTTATAAAAAAAATCTTTTAGTCCGAATTGTTTTATCCTTTTTACCGTGAGAGGCAAATGAAGAAATAAATATCCTCGCGTTAGAACTTTGATATTAAATTCTTTTGCTATCCACTTATCGGAGCGCAAATTTTCATCAAAGCCGCCACACTCTTCCAGTACTGATTTTTTATACGATAAATTAGCCGGTTGGGCACCTACGAATGGAAAAAAGTATAAATTTGTTTTTATTTCCGCGTTTAAAATGCTGCTACCAAATTTTTTATCCACAGCATCTTCGCATCTCTCTAAAAAACTTGCTTTTTGCGAAGTTGCCTTGTGCCATCCCCCTACCCCAACGACTTCCGGATGCCTTTTGTAGCCATCTAAAAATATTGCCATCCAATCCAGCGGCACTACGCAATCATCGTCGGTAAAAAAAATAAATTCTCCGCGCGCATTTTTTATGCCGAAGTTTCTGGCTTTGGCAGGCCCCCCGTTTTCAATTTTGAAGTAGTAAATCTCCGGTTTTGTAATTTGTCTCCCTTCGGGAGATCCCCCGTAGGGGGATAATTTGTAATTTGTAATTTGCGCTTCGGTATCGTCGGTTGAGCCATCGTCAACGATAATAATTTCGTATTGTTCGGGCGGAAAGGTTTGCTTGCAAACGGAATCTAAAGTTTTGAGCAAAAACCGAGCTCTATTATAGGTTGGAATAATTATGGAATATTGAGGTTTTGTTGACATATAATTATGTTTATGGTACCATAGTAGTAATAAAGTAGTTAAAAACAACCGAGGAGGAAGAGATGAAAAGATACTTGCCTGCTCTTTTAATTGCGGTTTTGGCGGCCGGATGCGCTTCCGCCGCTATTTATCCCTCTTCCAAAAACCAGCAAGAAGAACAGATTCAGAAGCTTTTAGTCGGCACCTGGTACGGTTATATCAAAGATTCCACTTGGTATAAAATGAATAATCGCGATATAGCTCTGCAAATTTATGAAGTCCGTAAAGAACAAAATGGATTGACAATTAGCGCGAATCTAAACTGGCAATCACTAGAATATATTAAGATTTACATTGATGACAACTCGGTAACATTAGAAATGTTGGATTATTATGGCGGTCTTTACACTTTAACGCTATATCAAAATACTCACCTTGTAGGAAATGTTATTTACGATCGGGGGTTTTGGAAAGCCGACCCGCACGATGTAGTTCTTAGAAAAATATAGCGTTAGCGGGAAAACTCCGCTATAAGCGCGGCAATTCGCCGCGCTTTCTCTTTGGGGAGTAAATGATCGGTGGGAAGAATAACGCATTCCCCCGCGATTTTCTCGGCGACTTCAAAGTCGCCTTCTTTATATCCCAAATTCTGAAAAACCGGCAGATAAGGCAGAGGCACAGGATACATATTGTACAATTTTTCGCCTTGTTTTTCCAAAAATTGAAGCAGCTCATCTCTTCTTTTTGTAAGAACCGGCAGGCGGTAGCCGTTTATAAAATAATCAGGGTGTTCTTCAGGCCACTCCAAATCTTTTGTGCCCTCTAAAATATCTTTATACAAAAAATAATTTTCGCGTTGTTTTGCTACAGTCGAATCAAGATACGGAAATTTTTCGTTTAAAACCGCAGCCTCAAATACGCCGAGCCGACTGGCCGTTCCGATTAAGGTGTTATTCCAGTAAACTTCCGTCCACTGCTTAGCGCCGTATATTCTTAACCGAAAAATTTTTTGGGCCAGCGCTTCGTCGCTGGTCAGTATCGTTCCCCCGTCGCCATAGCCGCCAAGCGTTTTGCTAGGATTCAAACTTAGACAAATAAAATCTCCGAAATTGCCGATGGGCTTTCCCCTGTAACGCGAGCCGATGGCGTGAGAAGCGTCAACAATAACTTTAAGCGATTTATTTTCGGCAATCCGTAAAATTTCATCCATGTCCGCCATTCGGCCATTTAAATGTACGGCAATAATGGCTTTGGTTTTCTGGCTTATCGCCTTTTCTATTTTTGAAACATCAATATTGTGGTCTTTGGGGCTAACGTCAACAAACACCGGTTTGGCGTTAACCCAGGAAACGGCGCCGGCGCTTGAGTAAAAACTTACCGCCGGAACTATCACTTCATCACCCGGTCCGATACCGCAGGCCTTGAGCGAAAGAATTAAAGCATCGGTGCCGCTGGCCACTCCCAAAGCGTATTTAGAACCGGTGTATTCCGAAAGAGATTTTTCAAAAATTTTAACCGACTTACCTAATATAAAATCACCGATATTTTTCCCTTTCCAAACAATCCCGGCCAAAGCATTAATAATTTTTAGTTTTAAAAATAGTTCGTTCATTGCGTTATAAATTTCTTATTAAAATCGGAGTTTTGCCGTTAGCAGACGGATTTATTACCGCTACTTCTTCAAGAATAACGTGAAATTGGCGCTCCAAGGCATCCTCCAGCAAGCCGCTTAAACGCTTTTTTCCCGTTTCACTTACGGATAAATTGGGAACATAACGAAATACTATCAGCTTTTCGCTTCTTAACTCAAATTGATACTGCCTGATTTCTTGATGGCAGTTATTATCAATGTACCACATAAGATCAAGGACAGATATGCTCTTATTTGAACCCGGAAATTTAATAAACTCCGATTCCCGTCCGTAGAGAGTAATGGTTTTTGACTTTCGGCCGCAAAGGCATGATTCAGTACTTATTGTCGCTTTGTCGCCGATTTTATACCTTATAAACGGCATGGCGAAATTTTCAAAAAAAGTTACAACAACGTCGCCTTCGCAGCCGTCGAGAACAGTTTGCCCGCTCTCCGATACAACTTCAAAATAATTCATCCACGGCGCTAAATGCAGTTTGTGATTTCCGCATTCAATTCCCAAAAGCGATGTCTCGCGGCTGCCGTAACAGGTAAAAATAGGACATTTAAAAAATCGGGAAATGTTACTTCGCTCCGACTTGCTTATGTGTTCACCCCGGTACATTAGAGTTTTAAAAATCGCATCTGGAGCTTCCTGTCGGGTTAAAAATAAAAATCTCCGCAAATCGCTTCCGTTGGCGATAAGCACTGCCGGTTCCAATTTCAGATAAGGATAAATAACAAATTGCCTGAATTTACTTTCGCCCCATTCAATACTACTAAATCGCTTGCCAAAATTATCTAAATCCTGATGATTGTCCAATCCCAATACCGCTATGTGGTCGCGATAGGAAGCTCCGGCATATCTTAATTCATGAAAAGTATTTACCTCCCGCCGCAAGTTATCGCGAAGGTCTTGATAAAATTTCAGCGGCTCACCGGTAGAGCCGGAGGTAACCGCTTCTTTAAAACGCCAGCGAGAAATGTTTAAAGCCGTCAGTTCTTCAACGGAAATTTTTTTTATTTCGCCGCGGGTAATTATTGGAATTTTTTGCAAATCGCAAAAGTCGCGGAAATTTTCGGGATTAAAATTTATTTTTTTGAAAAGTTTCTGCCAGTATGGCACATTTTTTCCAGCATGCGCCAGAATGTTTTTTAACTTTCTCAATTGAATCTCCCGCCAATCACCTTCGGAAAAAAAATCAGATTGGCTAAGCGCCCAATTTTGTATGGCTTTATCAAAATATTTAAAAAATTCTGAATCTCTATTGAGTATTTCTACAGACAAAGGAGGGCTGCAAATAATATGTTTTGCTATTTTTTTTGTATATGAAAACATATTTTTATTTGACAATAACAAATCCAAAACGCCCGCAATTTTTGTTAAAAAAAACATGGTTATCAACGGAAATTTTCTTCCATTCTTCAGCTGCGTAAGATGACCAATCAATATCGTCAAAAACGATTACGCCGCCAGCCGACATAGCCAGCAGGAGAAAATTAAAATAATCTGTCATCGCTCCTGCTTGGTGATCGCCGTCAATAAAAGCCAGTCCGATTTTCCCGCATTCGGAAAGTACGCCTTGAAATACATCACGAAATTCTCCGTTAATTATTTTTATTCTATCTTGCCACGGTTTTAAAGCCATCTTCGCGTATTTTAAGCTGTTTTTAGAACGATCAATTGTATAGAGAACCCCTTGGGGATTAAGCGAAATGCCGCTTGCTATATACATTCCAGAAATGCCAAGATGCGTACCTACTTCTATCACTGATTTCGGTTTAAGGCGGTTTGCCAGTAATAAAAGAAATGACGCTATTCCCCCTTTTACACTAGTAAATGGAATAAGTTCAGAAATAGTATAACTTTCACGATTGATCGGTTTTTGATTGGCGTGTAACGGATTAAATTTCCCCGGATTATCGTAAATATCCATCGGAAGCGTTTCCTTTCCGCATCGAGAAAGAAAATTCTTAATATTCGATTGAACGCGGGCGATGGCCTGACGCTCAATTGCCGAATAACGCCTCGCCAAGCAATCTCTAAGAGCAGTGCTCACCTTCCACGCATTAAAATATTTATTAAGCAAATGGCGCATTATTTTTTGCTAATTTCATAATAGGATAAAATTCAGCGTTATAATCTTTGGCTGACAACTCTTTTTTAAGAATAAATTTGTTTTTGAGAATAGCCATAATTTCTTCTCTTGTTTGACTGGTCCAATCGGCGCTTAGTAAATTAAGCGACGCTTCTTCAAGAAATTTTTTATACTGCAAATTATTTGTCTTGGCGGCAATTTCTAAAAGGAAAGTTTTTGTCTTTTCCCTATTGATGCGGCATTTACCGGCGTCAGCCGTAATGTCATGAAGGCGCGATATCATTTCGTCCCGTATCAATTGTTTTTTATTCGGTTCTTCATCAAGACATGCCAGATACTTTTCTACAACCATAAAGAAATTTTCATCGGCGCTTTTTGGATTACGAACGCGGAAACGGGATATGAATAATCCGTCCGGTTTCATAATTCGCGCTATTTTTTCAGCGAGAATTTTTTGATTCGGCACTGAAAGCACCCACCACACCATATCGCCAAAAATTAAATCAAAATGATTTTTAGGTAGTGACGCTTTTTCCCAACCAGATGTAATCCATTGTTCGTTTTTCGCTTTAGCTAATTTCGCCAATGAAAGCATTTTTTTTAACATCGTTTCACTCATATCCATCAAAGTTGGGCTGTTTCCTTCTTTAGCAACAAGATCGCGCAATTCCGGAGTGGAACCTAATATCAAAACTTTGCCAGTGATTTTATTTCCGGCAAGTTTTCTATAAACCGCCATATCTCCAACCGATGGCCGCCAAGGAGAACCGACTGAAAACCAGCGTTCGGCATTTATTTGCCAGATTTTTAGCGTTCCTTCTTTAGTTCCGTTAAAGCCGAGGATATCTTCCATAAATTATTATTCGCAATGATAAATTAAAAGATTCATGTTAGCTTGGTGGATATTTCTTATTTTCCAGCCGCTTTTTTTGATTATTTTTTCCCAAATTTCTCGCGGCTGTGGCATGCCCTGATTGGTCAAAGGATGCCATAATTCATACATCGCCGCAAAAAGTTTTCTTTCCATATCGGTTTCCGTTTTAATTTTTTCAAAAGGCAAAGCGTCAAATTCAATAATAAAAAACTGAGAATTGGGGAATTCAGTTTTGATTTTTGCCAGAAAATCAACAACAAATTCCTCTCCGTCTCTTAAAAACTCATGAAGCATGGTGCTGGCAAGAAAATAATTAGGTTGTCCTTCTTGAATAAAAGGTTGCCACTTCTCAAAATTTAGGGCGTCTGATTCAATAATAACAATTCTATCGCTCAAGCCGGCCTCCTCCGTATTTTTTCTGGCCGCTCGCGCGATATCGGAATCAATATCAATACCCAAAGAAGTCCGCACGTCTTCTTTTTGGCAATAATTTATAAGCGAATGCGCTCCTCCGCAGCCGAAGTCAATCAACTGGCCGCTTTTTTCATTTTCCAAGGCAGATAATGCTAAACGAACGGCATCTTCGGAAAATAAAACCGACGCTTTTTGCAGATAGTAACCGTCGCGGGAAACATCGCGACCATATTGTTTTTCTTCTTTCAATATTTCCGTTAAATTATCAAAAACCGGTTTATACGCCGCGAGCACCCAAAGCGCTTTCGGGAAATTTTTATTTTTCAGCCGCACAATGTTTCCGTCTTTTTCCAAAAGATCGGTTGTAGACCAAAGAAACTCCACGCATGTTTCCAAAAGACGTTCAGAAATATTTCGCGTTTTTGAAAATTTCTGCATATTGATGCTGTTTTGATGCGTATATTCCTCAAAAAATCCAATTTTTTCAAGAGCCAAACAAACCTGGACAAAGAAATGCTGATAGGTTATAGATCGGTACCATGAAATAGGCAATGTCTCTTGAGCAGCTTTTTGAAAAATTAGTTTTTGTTTTCTAAGGAAATTAAGCAGTTTCATTTGACAAATATACTAAAAACTGGTATAATTTAACTACGAACATTGACAAAACCCTGATGAACAACTAATAAGCGCTCAAGAGCGCGCGGAGGAAAGCATGAATCGCTTGATGACTGCAATACTGGTACTGATTTTTTCCGCCTTTTCTCTGGTGCCGGTGGCAGCAATCGCCGCTGATAATTCTGCGCCAGAGAAGCTCACCGAGCTATATAATAACACGGTATTTCCCCTTTGGGGAAGCAGAGAAGATAAGGAACCTCTCTGCGCAATCAGTTATCTCTCAACTGAAAGGTTAGATATCTTCAACGAGAAAGTGGAGCGCTCGTTCCTCGTATCAGCTGGCCATTGCGGCGGCGGAGCGCTCCGCTTAAGCGAGAGTTTCGAGTACATAGTTGCGGTGCTCGTAACCGTAACCACGGGAACGCACGATGAGCTCATCGCCAGCGCTTTCGACTGGCGAGAGCGAATCACCTACTTCGGCCCGCCGCGTCCTCCACGCTCAGGAGAAGTAGCTTACACCGGAAGAACGCTCATGCGTTCAGACGGCGCAACGGAGCTGCAGCGGCTCAAGTTTATTGGTCAGAGTAAAGCTGCAAAATCGCTCCTGTTTCGCGGTGAAGTGCCCATCAGAAAGGGTATGTCCGGATCCCCTGTAATCTCCGCGGACGGGGAATTTCTCGGAATCGTCGTCAGAATGCATCCCACGGACAGCTATCTCTATGAGGCGATCACCGCAGAAACGGTGATGAGAACACTTTTGTTTGCGCGTGAATAATCGCGCGCAGCTAACCTCTTGCCCCCCGCCAGCCGGCGGGGGTCTTACTTTTTTAACAGCGGCTTAAACTGAAGAAGCTTGCCGCGCTCCGAACGGTCAAAACGCGAGACACGTTCGATGATAAAGTTAACCGAACCATCAATATTGGAACGAAGATCGTCTATGATTTTTGTCTCTACGACATCGGAAATATTTGGCGCGATAATTTTTATTATAATTTCTCCGGCATCTTTTTGAACCACCGCAAACTGATGGATAACATTCGAATATTTATTAAGCGCGTTATTGAATTCAAATTCATGAATTTTTCTTTTCGGTGACTCTAACACGGCGCTTGTGCGCCCGAGAATATGAATTTTCCGGAGCAAAACGCCGCAGGGGCACGGCCTTTCGTCAATGCGGCCGAGATCTCCAATGCGATAGCGTATGAGCGGCATAACATCATTAGCAAGCGAAGTAATTAATATTTCTCCATATTCATCCATTAAGTCAACTGGCCCCGACGATACCGTTATGGCTGGCGGTTCTACTTCAACAATAAGCTCTTCATTTATATGAAACCCGTCATGCAACGCGCATTCCTGTCCGATAACACCGAACTCTGCTGCGCCGTAGAAATTATACACTTCTCCACGGAAAGTTTTTTCCAGAAAATGCCGCAAATTATTTGACAGTTGCTCGGCAAACGAAATAATTTTTTTAAATTCTATTGCAATACCATTTTCAACAGACGCTGCAGCCAGTTCTTGTAGTCCTGAGGCATAACCTATCAATACATCACCATTAAACTTCTTTATTTCATTAATGGTATTTATAGGTTTATTTAATAAATCAAAAATAGATATATTAAGATCGCCGGATATCCTATAAAACAACTTCGGATCGGCAATTAAAATTTTTTTATGATTAAACGGGATACCGCACCACTTTAAAAATCTTTTAAAAATAGCTTGGCGCATATGATCATATTGTTTATCCAAAAAAAATCTAAAAGGTTCGCGTGTTGATCCGGAAGTAGAAATACCAAAACGCCGGCCTTCATTAATATTCTTGGCTGTCAAATAATTTAAGTCGAACTGTTTCAAATCGGTTTTAGAAACCGGCGGTATCAGTTTAATATTATCTAATTTTTTGATATCTTTTGGATCAATGCCGTGGGAATCAAACCAAAAACGATAAAAAGGAACAAACTGATAGGCATGCTGAATCAATTTTTGGAGTTTTTTTATCTGAAATTCTTGCAACTTTTGCTCAGGCCAAAACTGCGAATTATAAAAAAAATCATCGTAGGATTCCGACGCGGCGTTCGATATGAATATCGCATCATCATCGGCAAGCGACTGCGGCGCTACGCCCGATATCAAAAGTTTTCTCTTTCCGTTTGGCAAAAGCGGGATTTGAGAAACGCTGTCTACGCGCAACGTGAAATTCTTTTCGGAAGAAATGTTTAACAGGCGGGAAACATTTTCTTTCACCAAACTAATGGTTTCCGGACTGTCGCCATGATTGCCGCTTATCATTAGTTTAATAGCCAGTTCGTTTATTGCCGGTTGTACTAATTGAAAGGCCTTCACTACGCCGATAATGCTCAGGGGTTTAAAAAAATCGGAAACAGGAATCCTTTGACCGCTTGGCAGATAAATAAAGTCGCATGTTCTTCCGCTTATAACAATTTTTTTGGTTTGCAAGCCGCAAGAACAGTCGCCAGATACAAACATTCCCAGATCCCCTATGTCATAGCGAATAAACGGCATTGATTTATTATAAAGCGATGTTATCAGAATATTGCCCAATTCTCCTTCTTGGCATCCAGAACCCTTATTATCAACTATTTCTAAAAATAATCTATCTTCGTTCACATGAAAGCCGCCCCTCTTAACGCATTCGAAAGCAACTGGACCAAATTCTCTGGTCGCGTAAATATTAAATACGGGGCTTGTAAATACGGACTGAAGATAATTTCTTAAAGTGATCGGCAATTGTTCGCTCCTTGAAATTACACCGTCAAATTTCCAGTATAAGGAATGCCGATTCATAAATTCCGCGAAAAGAAGCACATGGCTTACCGTTCCATAAAGAATATTCGGCTTATAGTCCAGAATCACTTTTTTAATGGCCTCGTAATTTTGTTCATCAGATAAATCTTGCGGGTTAAGGTATTGCCCTTGAAATTCCGCCCAGGGGAAATCGCGATAGCTTAATCGAAGTATCTTGACATCGAGCAGATAACCATAATACGCAAGAATTTGATGTATTGAGAATGCTCTTTTTGAAAATAAGTCCCGATCAACATAAAAAGACAGCGGCATACCCGAAGAACCTGAAGTCATCATTTTATACGATTTCTGGCGGTTAACCGGCAAAAAATTTTCAAAGAAATCCCGGATATTTTCTTTTTTCATTATCGGCAAAGAACGAAACCACTCGTAATCATTTTGACCTGTTCTCTTCCGCGAATAAATGTTTTGCCATGCTCTCCAAAAAGGAACGTTGGCGGAAGCGTAAGAAAAAAGTTCTTTTAAGGCTGTTCTGTGGAATTCATTAATTTCTTGCGGGCTGCTTCGCCCAAATGTTATAAAAGACCAGGATTCAAAACGTCCGATCAAATCTTTAAAAGTAATATTTTTTAAAAGAACCCAGGATAAAATAAAATAGTTTCTCAACAGTATTTTAGTTATAAAAAATTTAAAATTTTTTACCATTGCGTTATATTTTGGACCGAGCGCTTCTTTTCAATTAAAGCGTATTTCGATTCAAAAAGATCGTCGTTATAAAACGCTAAGCTAGTAGAAAATCCCAACTTTTGCCATTTTTCTTTTTCTACTTCTCCGATGCAAATTCTTATTTTTTTCGGATGATAATTTTTTACGATAAAATTAATCAGCGATTCCGGCTTACCCCAAATCCTGGATATATACAAATCGCTGTCAGAACTATCTTCTGCGTCTATTATGCAAACAGCATTTATACGTCCTCCTATTTTATCAACTAATAACCGCCTGGATAATATAAGTTCCTCAAATATTTCTCCGGATAACGCCGTCGGATACCATATTAAATCATTTAAAAACATTTGGTCGTACTCTTTGTGTCCAATTTTAACATTAACTATAAAATTCATTATTTCATTTAATTCCTCTTTTAAAGCCAAATATGAAGATATAGGAACAGATTGATTGTAGTTTTTAAATGGCGTTTCTTTGATTACCAAAAGGTACTTATCTATAGTACGCCACCCTTCCTTTGAAATTATTTTTTGCATGGCTTCGTTTTCAATTTGAAAAGCTGATCTTATAATTGGACTTTTTTTTAGCGCATATTCGTTAATATGTTCAGACAATATAAAGCCGACATCTTGTCCTGAAAAATCGGGATGGACTCGCAAACCGAAAGGAAATGCGTATGCTGGAGTAAATACTACTCCAACAAAACCGACTAACTTTTTGTATTCTGAAATAGCGACAAAACCCTCAAAGTTCTTAGATGATAAAACCATATCCGGAATATGGTTATCGTAACGATATTTTTGGTTCAGCAGTTCGCACAGCTGGTACAAAGATTTTTTGTGGCTGTCTAAAAACGGTTTAATTATCATATTTTTATTATATATCACGCTTTTTAAAGATACAAAAAGAGGGTGGCAAATTTCCCGCCCTCTCTATGTTATGACTACTACTCGGGTCGAATCGCGACAAAAACATTCCAACTCATCGAAACCCTACCGAATGTTTTCAGTATCTTTAGGCCATATTTTCTTGCGGCAACTTTAGTAGTTATACATGCATCGGCTTCTTTTTGTGCGACGCTAATTGCAGAAGCGCTATTGCTGGGATAGAAAATTATTGTTGCTTCAGGAAATAATTCTTTCGCCAATAAAGCAGGTGCAGAATGTGCAGCAATCGACAGAATTTTTAAATTTTTGCTATCTTGAAATCCGGCTAACACAAGTGTGGGTGTGTCAAAAATATAACATTTTTCTATATATATAGTATCAAGATTCTTAAAAATAATTTCATTAAGTTCTTTATACGCCGACGGCACAATCACCATTTCGCATTCGCCTTTCTTCAAAGAATCTATACAATCTTCGAAGTTGTCTTTCAGGATTATCTTAGCGCATTTTATATGTTTTACTCGAATAAAATATTTCGCGGCACTTTCCGAACACGTACCTTCAGGACCTAATGTGGTAATAATACAACTGGATAGGCTCTCGCTCATCTATCTTCCCCATTAAAGCACTGTCAGTTTTGTAAAATAACTTAATATGTTTAATATATCCTTTATATGTGCCTGACGTCAAAAACTGTTTATTTTTATATTAAGAGAATGTCGCAAAATTTTGTTGGTACATTTCTAAAATACGATAATGCAAAAAAATAGAGCAGAAAAAATTTCCTGCTCCTTCTAAGTTTATTTGTTTACTTCATCCTGAAACAGGAGGATATATCATTATTTCTTGTACCGTAAACGACACCACCGATAATCTCGCCTTTCTCAATGGTAAGCGACATTTGTACATATGCCTTTTGAAAAACAATAACCAGAGTATTTCCATCAAGCTCACCCGTAAATTTTTCATAATTTACAAGTGAGCTCCCACTAACCTGAACTTCTCCTTTGATTAAATTGTTTTCTACTGACTTGACGGTTATCCATATGGTGCCGGAATACCCCGGTATAGACCAATCACACTTCCATTTCGCTTCATTGCCTTTCCTCCATTTGTTGTTCGCGCCTTGTTACATTAAGAATCGCCGCCGCTTGCCGACAGGCGGCGCGAAACATATGGTCTGGCACCCAGCAAGCATCCGAGTCATGGACTTGCGCCCCGGGCTTACATTTAGAAATCAGTTTTATGCCGCCGGGTTTGCGAATAAATGTAAATCGCACGTTCATCACCCTAAGAGAAACTCTGCGCCTGTTGTCAGAAACTTCCTCAACGAAGATTTCCTCGGCCACCAATCACTCCTCATCTTTTTAAGATATTTAAAAGACCGAATCTTAATTATTAAGATAACACATTTCTTAAATTTTGTAAAGCATCGATAAGGTACATTCAACCTTGAAGAATTAACTGTAAAAGCGTAGCATATAATTAAAGATCTTTTACATTTAATATCTTCAAATTGTAAGGTGGTGCGATGGACATGATGCGAATTTTTGAAATATCGGTTTTAGCCGCTATAATTTTACTTATTTTCTTTATATCGTCAGATATTAGAAAAACAAACATTAGAAACGCAAAATTGCGGGAAAAGGATGATAAAAAATGACAATCTGGGAAATTTTAATCGGCGCGCCGGCAATTCTGATTATTATGATGATCGTAATTTTTGCCATTATCGGCTTTGCTCTTTTAATTGCCGGGCTTCCGGTTTTGATCGTGAATTTTTATAAAAATTATAAAAATCAAGATAAAATTTCCCTAAAGGAAATTTTGAAAAAAATTTATTTTTAAATACGGCTTTTGCAGCCGTTATTTTTTCCTACCATTATTTTTAACCGTATTTTTAACTATCGCACAAACGTCCTATAGGATTCTTATGCGACCAGGGGTTTTACAAACCGCTGATTTTTATGTAAAATATCGTCATTATTGGAAGGGTGCCGGAGCGGTCTAACGGAGCGGTTTGCTAAACCGTGGGGGTCTAAAAAACCTCGCGTGGGTTCAAATCCCACCCCTTCCGTTTGTTACTGGAGGGTTGGCCGAGCGGTTTATGGCGCTGGTCTTGTTCCCGATTTGTCTAAATTTTTATAAAATTTAGCTACAAATCGCAATCCCGCCTAAAGCGGAAGCGTGCCTGAGTGGTTTAAAGGGGCAGTCTTGAAAACTGCTATACCCGCAAGGGTATCAGAGGTTCGAATCCTCTCGCTTCCGCTTTAGGCGGGAAAAACTAGAAACAAAGATATAAGTTCTCCGCCTACACCAAAGTTTCGGCGGATTGCTTTTGGTGACAAAATCAAAGATTTTGACCAAGAGGGAAGAATCCTCTACCCTCCGCCAGTTAGGAAATGAAGTCATTGGCTCGCCCGCTACGCG
>Ga0209211_10007653_pt1 | contig 15086 bp, 12 predicted proteins | sample RifGroA2_FD_183992 | JGI IMG/M metagenome (GOLD analysis project Ga0209211, IMG submission 183992) | Groundwater microbial communities from Rifle, Colorado, USA - Groundwater A2 (SPAdes) (version 2) | ecosystem: Environmental > Aquatic > Deep subsurface > Groundwater | place: Rifle, Colorado... | reverse complement strand
CTTGAAAAATTCATCCACTGGCGGCACAGCCATACTGAAGCCGATGAGGTTTGCGAAGTCCACTGTGAAGCCCATAAGGAGGAAATGCAAATAAAACCGGCGGGCTATATGATACTTTTAAGCGATACCGCTCACAATTTTCTTGATGGCATAATTATCGCCGCGAGTTATATGGTAAGCGTGGAAGTCGGAATCACCACGACAATCGCCGTCATTCTCCACGAAATACCTCAAGAAATAGGGCAATTTGGATTGCTTCTTCACTACGGTTTTTCAAAATTCAAGGCTCTGCTTTTTAATTTTTACTCCGCCCTATCGGCTGTTCTTGGAGCGGTTGTCGCCTTGCTTCTTGGCGCTAAAATAGACGGATTCACGCCTTTTATAATTTCCATCGCCGCCGGCGGATTCATCTACATCGCCGGCTCGGATCTCGTCCCCGAAATCCACAAAACCTCCGACCCCAAAAAATCCACCATTCAATTCATTTCCATCCTCGGCGGTATTGCCCTGATGTTCGCATTTTTGCTGATTGAGTAAAAATTGCAATTTTCTACTCGATAAAATTCTGTGGGTATCTGATACCCACAGACGAGGGATTTAATTTTCGATCAAAATCTTAAAACGGCAGGGTGTGAGTGATTGAGCTTGCGTCTTCTTTTTCCCAGTTGCCCGTATCAAGTTTTATCTCTTTCAATTCATTTCCGTCTTTGTATTTGAGCGAGCTGTTTTTGAGAGCATATTCGTAGACTTCTTTTGTAATTTTAACATCCTCCAAACAGTATTTGATTATCTTGTCTATCTCGCCGTTTTTCCACCATGTGATAGCTTCAAGTCCGTGGCCTGTTTTTTTCTTGCCGAGAGTCGCTTCAGCTATGGTGTCCAGCTTTATTCTCCGGCCGAGAGAATTTTTTATTTCTTTAAGTATGTCCAAATTTTTAATTTTGGTCAGATCACCCGGATAATATTTATTTAAAAGGGGAGTGTCAAAATGTTCGGAATTGTAGCCGATAAGCATATCAGCTTTTTCAATAATTGGCCAGAGATTTTTAAAATCTTTCTCTTGGTAACTATCATATTGGTCGGTTTCGTAGTTATAGACGCAGACAACCGAAATATCCAAATCCGCCGGATCATTACTCCCGGCTTCTTGAAAAGAATTTTTTGTTTCAATGTCAAATATCAGTTTCCTCATTTTTTTATTTATTTTTTCTACTTGGAAGCGAGGCTTCCAAGTTTTTTCTTGTTATTTTTGTTGTTTTAAGAATTGAGCTATTTCTTCCTTTTTAAGCGGATTTTCTTCTCCGGATTTGAGATTTTTCACTTTAAACTCCTCATTTTTGATTTCATTTTCACCCACGCAGACAACAAAAGGAATCAAGTTTTTGTCGGCGTATTTTATCTGGTCGCCTACTTTTTTGCTAGAGCAGTCAACAGCGACATTAAGTCCGTCTTCTCTCAAGCTTTGCGTCAGCTGGCGCGCGTAATTTCGGTATTTTTCTTCCAAAACGCAGATATAAAGTTCCGTGGCCGGCTTGTATTTCGGCAGAAGTCCATAAGTCTCTAGGACATCGCGAGTCGTCACGTCTCCCATTCCAAATCCAACCGCTGGAATTTTTTCAGCGCCGAAAATGCTTAGCAAGTCATCGTATCTCCCTCCGCCGAAAATCGCGCGGCGATTTTCCGGATTGGTGTCAAAAATTTCAAACACGATTCCCGTGTAATAATCAAAACCGCGCATTAAGGTAGGGCTAAACGCGATATTTTTAATCCCAAGTTCGGCGAGCTTGCTCTGAAGTTCTTTGATCTCTAATACTCCTTGATGCAATCGGGCTTTTTCCGGCAGAAAAGAAATAAATTCTTCAAGGTTTTTGGAATGAAGAAGATTTGTAAGTTCATCGCTTTTCTCGCCGACAACCGATCGGATTTTATCAGCAAAATCTTCTTTGCTCATCTTGTCTTTTTTGTCTATTATTTTTGAAACATCGTGCGATTTGGCGGGCGAAAGCGACAAGAAATCTTCCAAAATATAGTTCATAATTTTCCTGTCATTCACCCTTATTTCGTAATTACTGTCTTTGAGTCCGAACGCTTTCATAATCGCGCGGGCGATTGAAATAATTTCAATTTCCGCTTCAATGCTTTCCACTCCGAATATGTCGGCGTTCAACTGCCAATGTTCGCGGAGCCGTCCTTTTTGGGGCTGTTCGTATCTGAAAAGATTGGGAATTGAATACCAACGCAAAGGAAAAGAAAACTCCCGTTTTTTCGCCGCCACCATTCTGGCGGCGGTCGGTGTCATCTCCGGACGCAATGTCACTTCTCTGTCCCCGCGGTCTCTGAAAGTGTAAGTTTGCTCGTTCACGATTTCGTCCCCGGTCTTGGCTCTGTAAAGGTCGGCTGGCTCCAAAATAGATGCTCCGTATTCGCCGTAGCCGAAGCTTTCCACCACCTTTCTCATAATTCCGAATATGTAATTTTGGACAAACATATCTTGCGGATAGAAATCACGAACGCCTTTGTAAGATTCAGTTGAGATTTTTTTGTCAGTTTTTTTCTCCATAATCGCTAAATTCTAGCGAAAATATGTATAATAGACAAGCTGTTGAGGAAGGTTTTAGGTAGTAGGTAGTAGGTTGTAGGAAAGAGGGGGAGATTGAGAAATACAATGAAACGGATTTTAAATATTTATAAACAAGCGGGTGAGACACCGCTTGAGGCGATTAACCGCTTCCGCGCCGATAATCCTGAATATCAAAGCGTAAAAATAACTTACGCCGGACGGCTGGACCCTTTAGCGGAGGGAGTTTTAATTTTGCTTGCGGGAAGCGCCGTTTATGAAAAAGAAAAATACCTTAAGTTGGACAAGGAATACGAAGCCGAAATAGTATTCGGATTTGAAACGGATACTTACGATATTTTGGGAATGCCAACGATAGGGAATATAGAAAAATATTTTACGAGAAAAGAGTTCGGTGGATTATTAAATAAATTTTTGGGGAAAAACAATCAGTCATTTCCTCCATACTCATCTTACAAAATAAAAGGCAAGCCTCTTTTTGAATGGTCGCGAGAGGGAAGAATCAAAGAAATTGAAATACCTAAAAAACAAAGAGAAATTTACGAAGTCAAAATTCTGCGCTTGCAAAAAATTAACGGGAAAAATCTGCTCGCTCAAATCAATAAAAAAATTAAAAATGTGAAAGGCGATTTTCGCCAAGAAAAAATTTTAAGACAATGGGAAAAAATTCTAAAAAATAAGTCCGCAAAAAAGTCCCAAAATTTAAAAAATAAAATGGTACACAATTTCAGCGATAGCAGGAATTGTGTACCATTTTCATATAGTTCATATAGCGCTGAATTTCAGACAGTAAAGATAAGAATCAAATGTTCCAGCGGAACCTACATCCGTTCAATCGCTCACAATCTCGGCAAGAAGACCAAAGCAGGAGCGACTTTGTTGAGTTTAAAAAGGACAAAAGTCGGGAAATTCAATATAAAAAAGATTAAAAAATAATGTTGTCGTCCTAACGAAATTAAGTTTTTTAAATTTTGCATATAAACAAAAACCGCCCCAGACGTGGAGATAAATCTCTTTGTCTGGGGCGGGGCGTGATTACTTAGCGATCTGGATGGTCAAAGGACCATGCACTGAAGCTTTCATCGTGTGAAAGCGCAACCGGCTTTCCACAAGTTGGACAGCTTAATGTTTTGCAATTGGAGCGAATCCTCTTGCCACATTCGCAAGTGCCAAGATATTCCGGAAAAGTATTGCACCCTCCTTTTCCCAGAGTATCCTTTACATATTTTTCCATTTGTTCGCCGTGTGAGTGAATAACGGTAAATGTTTGCGTTCCCGTAAACATAAAAATCCTTCCTTTCTAATGTTCAGACTGTAAATGTTTATGACAATCCATAAACAAGATTTTCTCTAAAAGAAAAAGTTATAAAGATAAAACTTGCAAAGAACAACTTAAAGACTATCACAGTCAATCTTATTTGTCAATGCTTTACGAAATCCATATTTTACACTAGAATTTAGGCACTTTTATAAATTTATGGAAATACGCAATACCGTCAATATCATCTGCATTGACAAGGGTAAAAAAACTTTGACTGCTTCTATATTGCAAAATAATTTTGGCAATTGAAATACGCTATTCAAAAAGACGGCGTATTTATTTTTTTGGTTATTGAGCCGTCAAGAAAAGATTATGAATATAAATAACAGAGAAGATAAGAAAATCGCGGGAAAAACGCTAAAGCGGATAAAGGATAAAAAAAGCGATTATTGGACAAAGAGAGCCGAGGATGTATCGCTTAAGCTTTTTCATGAAGCGGCTGAAAAAGTGCCGGCCTACAAGGATTTTTTGCGGAAGAACAAAATCAATCCGGCCAAAATAAAAAATTTTAAAGATTTCAAATCGGTTCCCGCGACAAGCAAAGAAAACTACCTGCGGCAATATCCGCTTGAAGATTTGACATGGAACGGACATCTGAAAAAATCTTTAGTATTCGCTTCCACATCAGGCTCCACCGGCGTGCCTTTTTATTTTCCGCGCAATCGCATTTTAGATTGGCAATCTTCCGTTTATCATCAGATTTTCCTTGAGAACAGCCGAATTGACATCAATAAATCAACTCTGGTAATAGTGTGTTTCGGTATGGGAGTTTGGATAGGCGGACTCATAACATACCAAGCCTTTAAGTCAATTTCAGACATAGGTTACCCTCTCGCGATAATTACTCCGGGCGTTAATAAAAAGGAAATTTTTGAAGCGCTCAAACATATCGGTCCGAAATTCAATCAGATAATTCTTTGCGGCTACCCGCCATTTATGAAAGATGTCGTTGATGAAGCTGAAAGCCAAGGCATCAGGTGGCAAGATTATGATTTAAGAATAATATTCGCGGCGGAATCATTTTCCGAGAAATTCAGGCAATATATAGTTGACAAGACAAAAATAAAAAATATTTACAGCGACACTATGAATATTTACGGAACCGCCGACATAGGCACAATGGCGATAGAAACTCCCATAAATATTATGATGAGAAAAATCGCTCTTGATAGAAAAAAAATATTTAATGATATTTTTGCCGAAGCGAATCGTTTGCCGACTTTCGTCCAGTTCAATCCCGAATTCATTAATTTTGAATCTTTGGATAAAAACATCTACATCACCGGTAACAATACGATACCTTTCGTAAGGCACGAGATAGGAGATAACGGAGGAGTGGTCAGCTGGAATGAAGCCGATTCCATTTTCAAGTCGCACGGAATAAATATAAGAAAAGAGGCGGAAAATGCAGGGCTGGAACATTCAGTCTTTGAATTGCCTTCGGTTTATTTGTACGAAAGATCAGATATGTCCACCAAGCTTTACGGAGCGATTATTTTTCCGGAATATGTCAAAGGCGGGCTGGAGTACGGCAAATTTGCCGATTATATTACCGGAAAATTTACGATGTTTACCAAGCATGACAAAAAGCAGAACGAATATTTGGAAATAAACATTGAATTGAAAAATGGCGTTAAATTCGGAGAGATTTTGAAAAAGGAAATAAGAAAATCAATCAACGAATCTCTTTTAAAAAACAGCGCCGAACACAAAAACAACGCCCAAATGATGGGAGAAAAAGTGTCGCCTAAAATTGTCCTGTGGCCTTATGAACACCCGCTTTATTTCAAGAGCGGAACAAAGCAGAGATGGGTGAAGAAAGAGGTTTAAGCAAGCTTGAAAAAGTTTTCTTTTGCAAAATGCTTTATAATTACCTTGAATTACGAAACTGTATATATTCTCACATCGTCATTGCGAGGCACTAAGCAATCTAGTGATTACACGCGATAAACTCTAGATTGCCGCGTCGGAATACCGATTCGCAAAGACGGAAAAAGAGAGTTCCGTAATTCAAAGTAATTCAAAAAATTAACATTAATATTATGAAAAATATGTCACAAGAATTGAAAAAACATTTGGATGAAAAGGCGGCGACGGTGATTGATTCCCGACCGGCTATTTTTGATTTTAAATCGGAGAATGATCAGAAATCCGCCAATGACTTATTTATGTCCGGGAAAATTCAAAATGTTTCAGATGATTACAAAGAACAGATGAGCGAGCTTTTCGCAGTAAAGAATCCGGATATCGTCTACACTCCCGATTTCAAGAAAAAATTTGAAGATTATTATTCCGCGCTGGAAACTGAATGTCCGATATGGCAGAACGGCCGGTGGGTTTATTTTCCATGGCTTTCCAAGCTGGCGCACATTTTGGAAGAAGACGATTTTCAAATGGTGAGGACGGCCAGAAACAAAAATCTTATAAACAAAGAAGATCAGGAAAAATTTTACAACGCTACTATCGGTATTGGAGGACTTAGTGTTGGGAACAGCGTTGCTTTGGCAATTGTTCTTCAAGGCGGAGCGAAGAAGATAAAACTGGCAGATATGGACAGATTAGCGCTTTCCAATACGAATAGGATAAGAACCGGCGTGGATAATTTAGGTGTCTTGAAAGTGGAGATGACCGCTCGCCAGATTTACGAAATCAATCCTTACGCCGAAGTGGAATTGTTTCCGGACGGATTGACTCCTAAAAATATCGGAAAATTTTTTGAAGGATTGGACATTGTGATTGACGAGCTAGATAATTTGGCGGTGAAATATCTTATCCGCGAACAGGCGAAGAAACATAAAATCGCAGTGGTGATGGCGGCGGACAATGGAAATAATGCCGTGGTGGATATGGAGAGATATGATCTTGATCCGAACACACCCTTTTTTCAGGGAAGAATGGGCGAAGTGTCTTATGAAATGCTTTCCAAGTTGGATAAGTTCGGAATCGGCAGGATGATTACCAAGCATGTCGGTCCGGAAAATGTGACGGAGAGAATGCAACAATCTCTTCTTGAAATGGGCAAGACTATCGTCTCATGGCCTCAGCTCGGTGGCGCCGCTCTTGTGAATGGCTCGGCTGTGGCATATTGCGTTCGCAAGATTCTTTGCGGTCAACCCCTTGAAAACAACCGCGCTCTCATATCTCTGGATGAGAAACTCGTGCCGAATTACAATTCTCAAGAAGAGATTGAAAAACGCCGCAAAATCGCCGAAAATTTTAGAAAGATATTTAATTTGTAAAATTTTAATCGATTTTTTCATAAAATTACACAACACTTGTGTATTTTGAGCAAATTTGCTAGTCTTTGCGTTAGATCTGCTCATTGAGATCTAGAAAGGAGAAAAGCTATGAAGAAGATGCAGAGTGGTAAGTTGCGAATCATTGCACGCCACACGAATCTCAAGGCGACAATGAACAACGACAATGCATAGTTGTCGAGTCACCGAGGGGGGTACGAAATGTTCTTTCGTACCCCTTTTTTAAACCAGCTGGGATTTTCATCCCAAAGAAAGGAGAAATGTTATGTATCTGAGATTGAAAAAGCGGTTTAGATTGTTAGCTTGTGATGGAAAGTTCGAACTCTTCAATAATGACACTGTTGAGGAGTTCCAAGTGGACGACGAGCAATATGAATTTCTGCTTCGCTTGGATGGGACTACGGAACTGTCGGAAGTCATGAAAGAGTACGATCCTGAAAGTCGTATCGCGATAACGGATCTGCTCGGTGAGCTACGGACACTGGAAGCATTGGAAGAATTAGATCAGCCAAGTCGGCGAGTCTTTCCCCAAGCTTATCCATCCCCATATCTCGAGGCGGTGCTGTGGGATGTCACATCACTCTGTAACCTCAGATGCAATCACTGCTATGTAAGTGATTACTTTAGCAGTGCGAAAGGGTCAGACCTTTCAACTGAAGAAGCGTCGCGTGTCATTGATGAAATGGGCGCAATGAACGTGAGGGATTTGTCTCTCACCGGAGGAGAACCTTTCCAGCGAAAGGACTTCCGTGATCTGGTTCGGCGTATCGTGGAAAACAACATCCGGATAGCTTCGATATTTACAAACGGAGTGGATGTTGGCGACGACACAGTGAGCTTCTTCGTGGAAGAGGTTAAACTTCCACGACGTTGCAGGATCAGGATTAGTCTTGACGGAATGACTCCGGAAAGCAATTCTGTCCTGCGAGGTAAGACTAGCGAATCCAAGGTTATTTTTGAAAAGACCTTGGGGACGATTCGCAGGTTCGTGGAAGCTGGATTCTTGGTCAGTGTTGGCACAAGCATCCATCGTTCGAATGTCCATCAACTCCCGGAGATGTACTCCTTCGTGAAAGATTTAGGTATTCAAGAATGGCGGATGGCAGTTCCAAAACCTATAGGCCAGTACAAGAATACCGAAAATCTGATCGGATCAGACTGGGACGAGGTGCTCGTTGCGTATAAACGAGTCATCGATACTCATTTGGCAGACTGCGAAAAGGTTGACGGTGGGGTTAAATATCCCATCAAGGTCGACATCGAGCAGACTTTCCGGACCGAGCTTATCGAGAAAACCCTCAACACCTTCAATCCGAACGACATCGTCTGTTTCTATCACAAGAGCAGGTGCTCTGTGAAAGCAAACGGAGACGTCACTCCTTGCGGTTATTTCGACCATATAGTTATAGGCAACGTTCGGACGGCGGGAGGACTTCGGCAGGCTTGGGAAAGCACTGCAATGCAGCAGGTTAAGCAAATGCGCATCAAGGATATCTCGGATTGCCGAGGGTGTTCCTTGCTTCGAACTTGCGGTACCGGTTGTCGAGCAATCGCAAGTAAAGTCAATGGTCTTATGTGCTCAAAAGACCCATATGCTTGTCGCACAGCTCCCTTGCTGGAAGATTACATTGCCGTGAGTTTGAAACAGCGTGGTCTTCATATGACCATGTCTGATGGGTGTAGCGAGTATTCGGTAACGGAAAACAGCCCTCTTTAAGAAAGAGGGACAAAAAGAAAGGAGAAGTCTTATGAAAGAAAAGTTCTTCGGTGCCAGAGATAAGCTGTGGGATTTTGATCCACTACTTATCAAATGTACTCGTTTCGTTCCGCAAGGAAAGGTTTTGGATCTCGGTTTGGGGAAAGACGCTCGTAATGCCTTATTTTTCTCAATGCTGGGATACGAAGTTGACGGTGTCGACATAGACGAGTCAGCTGTAAAACAAAGTCTCGAGCGAGCCAAAGACTTGGGGGTTACAATTAACGCAAAAGTGGCTGATATCTCTACTGCGGAGATTGGGCGTGGCGGATATTCGATCATCTTGGCGATGTATATGTGGCAGTATTTTTCGAGGGAAACCTCGGAGCATATTATCACCAAGATGAAGAATGCTCTGTCTGTTGGCGGAGTTGCTTATTTGGCTGTATTTGCTCCAGGTGACATCTGCTTTGACAGAGCAAAAAACGACAAGGACTTCAAACTGGTCGGTCCGAACACTTACCGCACAGAGAAAGGTCAGTGGTGGGGATGCCAGACATCGTCCAGACAGACATATGTCCACTCTTTTACTAAAGAGAATCTTTTGTCTCTGTTCTCTGATTTCGAATTACTTCACTGTTCAGAATCCGTTGATATGGATATCGATCATGACAAACCCCATCATCACAACGTCCTCATCTACATCGGACGAAAATGCCCTTAACCACGTTCCCAGAATCGTGACCATTGTAGATGATGGTGCGGTTTTGGGAACTTTTTTAGAAAGGAGGTGCTGAATGGATAAAAAACTTGTCTGTGAAAGGTTGGCTGATGTTGGCTTAGAGCTAACAACGAGTTGCAATCTCAGATGCGTTCATTGTTGGCAAGGAGAGAAAGCTCATCCCAAAATGCTTAAGCTCGATGAGATAAAAGTCATATTCAAGCGTCTAGCCGAACTGGGTGTTGCCAGTCTTCGAATCACTGGAGGAGAACCTATGATCCACCCGAATTTTTGGGAGATCATGGATGAAGCGAAGCATCGCAGTCTTTCAATAGTTCTGAGAACAAACGGAACTTTGATTGATGAAGTGGTTGCCCATCGCCTTCATGATTATCCGATAATTTTCACTGAGCTCAGTGTTGACGGTTTTACATCACAAGATCACGACGGATTCAGACGCAAGAAAGGTTCGCTGCAAAAAACTTTCTTGGCGTTAGACATGTTGATCAAAAATGGGGTTAAGACAAGAGTCAAGACTGTGATGAACAGGAAGAATATCGGGAGCCTGCTCGAGTTAGGGAAACTCTTGGTAAGAGATCATTCTGGTATTGAAATGTGGTCACTTGTCGATCTTGTCCCTCTAGGCAATACGGTTTCTTATTTTCAGGAACTGATGCCAAGACCGTCCGACATAATCAAGGCGATGGAATCTTTAGGAGAGTGGCTAAAGCAAGGCGGCATCAGTTTCAAAGTCACAGGAAGCGCTCTCCAATTGGTTACATGGCCTATGGAGGCGGTCAGATCAAACAGGTCACTGATGTATCCATGTGGTTACCGAAAGGGTTACTTGTACATCTGTGCCGACGGTTCAGTAAAAAAGTGTGCGTGGCTTAATGATTCTCTGGGAACTATCACAGAGGACATTAGTCAGATGTGGCAATTGGGTTGTTGCAAGCAGAAAGCATCAACTCCTGCCGAGTGTGAACAGTGTGAGTTCTTTAAACAAGGGCTTTGTGGGTATATGTACTATGTATGCCCCGGGATTCCTTGTTTTCCTGAGAGGAAAGAGTTCTTTCGTTTGCTGAGGGAGTCGTTCAAAAACGAATCTTCCCAAGTCCACTTTTACCTGAAAGGGTAGGGGTGGACTTTTTTAATTTAAGATAAATACTCCTTTTTTCAATTTGATATCACATTATAAAATGTGTTAGTCTTGTCTGTAATATGGATAAAAAATCAGATAATTTTTATGTTACGACTCCTATCTACTATGTAAATGACAAACCTCACATTGGTCATGCTTATACAACGATCATGGCTGATGTATTTGCTCGATACCAAAGAAAAATAAGAGGTAAAGAAAAGGTATTTTTTCTCACGGGGACAGATGAACACGGGAGTAAGGTTGCAAAATCAGCTAAGGCTAGTAATCAATCTCCTCAAGAATTTGCCGATGTTATTTCAGAAATCTATAAAAAAGTTTGGAGTGAGCTTGATATAAGTTACGATGAATTTTTTAGAACAACTGATCCACGGCACGAAGAAGTAGTTCAAGACTATCTTCAGCAACTTTATGATAACGGTTATATCTACAAGGCAAAATATAAGGGATTGTATTGTGTCGGATGTGAAAAATTTCTTTCATTTGATGAAATAATAAATAACGCCTGCATATACCATCCCAATGCTTCTCTGGTTGAGCAAGAGGAAGAAAATTATTTTTTTAAGCTGAAAGATTTTTCCCAAACAGTTCTCGATGAAATTAAAAAACAAGGTTATAAAATTTTACCGCAGGAAAGAGAAAATGAAATTGTCAGTAAAATAAAAGGAGGTATTAATGATGTCTCCATTTCAAGATCAGGCGTCTCTTGGGGCATTCCATTACCTTGGGACAAATCCCAAACAGTATATGTGTGGGTTGATGCTCTACTCAATTATTATTCAGCGACAAAAATTTATTCCGATAAAGAGAAGTTTTGGCCACCGTCTTTGCACCTAATGGCCAAAGACATTCTATGGTTCCACGCTTTGGTATGGGAAAGTTTGCTGTTAGCCAATAAAATCGAATTACCTAAAGTCATTTTTGCTCATGGTTTTTTTACGGTTGATGGTCAAAAAATGTCAAAGACATTGGGTAACATAATTGATCCCATAGACTTGGTAAGAGAATACGGATCTGATGCGACAAGGTATTTGCTCATATCGTCTTTTTCTTTCGGTAATGACGGAGATATATCTCTGGAAAAGTTTAAAGAGAAATATAACTCCGATCTTGCCAACGGAGTCGGCAACTTAGTGGCTCGCATTGCAAAATTATGCGAGACATCCGGCTTTGATAACACCAACATGCCTATCAATGAATTTTCGCTGGAAGTTTCCAAATTCATGAATCAATACAGACCTGATGAAGCAATAAAATGTATCTGGAAACGTATCGCTGATTTTGATCGAAATATCGGTGAGGATAAACCTTGGACACTGGAATTAGATGAATTGAAGATAAAACTCCACACATATGTTGGAAGAATGTTGAGCATTGCTTTCGATTTAAATCCCTTCCTACCGAGAACATCCGACACTATATCAAAAATTTTTAGCCAAAATAAAATTCGTAAACCAAATTCTATTTTTTCTAGGAAATCTTAGGTGAAAAATGAAAATAGAATTAAATAAAAAATTAGATAAAGAAGTATACTTGTCTTTCTTTGAGGCTGTAGTTGGCGGAGCGGATTTCGGCAAAAAAATACGAGACGATCATCCTCATATTACTAAAGAAAACTATATTGAATATATAGATAATTTTTATTTGGAAAACAAGAGTAAATTGGGAGAAATTCTTAACGATACCAAATTGTGTTTCGACGAAATAAAAGATCCTCTTTTTTCCGAACTTCAAAAATATTTAGGACGAGATTTCAGTAAAGAAAATTACACTTGTTACCCGTCTATCTTTAATTGCAACCCGCGTTATTTGGAAAATAAATCTTTTCAAGTTTATTACAAACGGTCTCATGATATGAGAAAAGAAGTTATTGCTCATGAATTAACCCACTTTGCCTTTTATGATTTTTGCCATGAGTTGGGTATAAAAGACGATAAGGCTTTGTGGGAATTCTCTGAAATTTTTAATGTAATTTTTCTTAATCTGCCGACAATGCGGGAAGCTATAGGCGCGGAGGAGCTTTTATTTTATCCGGATTTGAAAAGTAAGCTGGAGGAAATTAAAAAGATTTGGACGAAAGAACAAAATACTGAAAAATTTATAAAAGTAAGTTTAAAATATCTCCAGTCTTTGTATTAAAAACTGATTTTCATACTTGTACGCATCAGAATATGTAGCGACAAATTTTGTTTATTGCCTATTTTATTATATTATTAAAAGTAAAGTTTTTTGGATTGTAACTCGTTCAAAAAACTCCTTATTTTATTGGATTTATATAAAAAAATGAATAATAAAGATATTCAAGAAATTATCACAGAAAGTGTGTTCGCGCCGTCCGGTGAGAATTGCCAGCCGTGGAAATTCGCGGTGGACGGAAGCAGTATTCATATTTTCAATGTGCCGGAGGCGGACACATCCCTGTATAATTTTGAGCAAAGGGGTTCTTATGTCGCGCACGGCGCTCTTATTGAAAATATTGTCATTACCTCTTTGAAGTACGGATACAAGGCTAGCGTGAAATTATTTCCGATAAAAGAAGAGCCGAATCTTGTCGCTACGCTAACGCTTGATGCGACCAATCCAAGAGAGTTGCCGTCGTATCCTTACATTGCTAAAAGGTGCACAAACAGGAAAGATCACGCGCACCAGAAATTGTCAGATGGCCAAAAGAAACAATTGATTGAGGTGGCGAGGGAAGTCGGAATTGGGGAGTTAAGAATCATTGACGACGAAGAATCGCTCAACACCCTTGGCAAGGCGCTTGCCGTGAATGAACAAATTATTTTTGAAAACAAAAAGTTGCATGACTTTTTTTACGAACACATTCTTTGGAAAGAGGAAGATCAGGGCAAGGCGGGAGGATTTTACATTAAGACTCTTGAATTTTTACCTCATCAGCTCAAAGGTGTTAAGCTTTTCAAAAACTGGCTGATTTTAAAAATATTAAACAAGATTGGAAAAGTTTCCAGAATGATTGCTAAAGAAAATGCCGAAAAATACGCTAATTCAGGAGCGTTGGCTGTCGTCGTCGCGAAAGGGAACACTCGTGAAGATTTTGTAAACGCCGGACGAGTGGCGGAAAGGGTGTGGCTTAAAGCCACTGAATTAGGACTCAGCGTTCATCCTTGCACTGGCACGATTTACCTTACGGAAAGAATAAAGGGGGGGGATGCCAGCGTTTTCAGTCAGAATCATTTGGAAACCATAAAGACTGCTTACTCCGATATAGAGCGAACTTTCAGAGTTGAAGGCAAAACTATCCCCATGCTTTTCCGCATCGGCTATGCCGACGGCCCCTCCGCGCGCTCACTCCGAATGAAGCCGAATATTCTGTTTGCGGGTGAAATTAAATAAGACATACTTTGCGAATTATCTGATATACTATTCGATATAATTAAATCTGATAGTTTTTCCGAATTATGAAAAAAAGAAGAATGGAAATAGAGGGGATATTGGAAAAGTTGCGGGAGTTTAAGACAGACCCGCGATTCGGCGATCGGCTTTACGCCACTAAATAGGTTCCTCTGTTTCAAGTGTAGGAAAATAACAACACATATTACAAAATACGCAAGGTTGACGACTTGAATTCTACCCTGAAACGCAACACCTCGTGTTAATGTAGCCGTATACCATTACAAGCTAATTAAACACGAGGATGTCACATACACAATTTAACAGAGACTCTAGGGTAGAGCTAGCGATTCTTTTGAATGCCAAGAAGAATCAAACCGAGTGCGCCAAGATACTTGGCATGCACCGAATCAATGTTTGTTTGGAAATCAATCGCAATAAAGATCCTGACGGTGTGTATAGAGGAGTGCATGCCCACAAAAGATATTTAAAAAGAAGACTCGAAGCAAAATACGAATTCAGAAAGATTGAAAATGATGAAAAATTGAGAAAATATATTGTTCGCAAACTAAAGAAGTTTTGGTCCCCTGAACAAATTGCCGGAAGATTAAAAAAATCAAAGGGAGAGACGATCATCTGCCACGAAACCATTTATGCTTTCGTTTATGAAAGAAGACCTGACCTGATTAAATACCTACGGCATCAGAAATCCAAATACCGCAAGAAAAGAGGTTCAAATATTCGCATAAAACTCGCTAAAGCCATGAAAATCAAGAGAATTGAGGAAAGACCGGAGATCGTGGACGAAAGACAAAGAATTGGAGATTGGGAGGGAGATACCATTATCGGCAAAGAAAAGAAACAAAGAATATTAACTTATGTGGAGAGAAAGAGCGGCTATGGTATGGCTCTCAAACTGGAAACTGTGACAGCTGAAATTATTGAAGAAAAAACAACAGAAAGATTTAAAAGATTGCCAAAAGAAAAAAGACAAACATTGACC
>Ga0209211_10007652_pt1 | contig 15088 bp, 13 predicted proteins | sample RifGroA2_FD_183992 | JGI IMG/M metagenome (GOLD analysis project Ga0209211, IMG submission 183992) | Groundwater microbial communities from Rifle, Colorado, USA - Groundwater A2 (SPAdes) (version 2) | ecosystem: Environmental > Aquatic > Deep subsurface > Groundwater | place: Rifle, Colorado... | reverse complement strand
GCGGTTCTGCTTCGCTCTTATCTGTAATAATGGTGATATCCATATTTTCAACCTGCCAATATTTTTTGATCGCTTTATTCACATCGGCAAGAGAAAGTTTTGCAAGTTGTTTGTCCATTTCGTTAACATAATCTTTTTTTCCGTAAAACTTAGAATCCATCAAATATCCAAGCCGGCTTGAAGGAGTTTGCACATACAGTTTTATGTAACTTCTTAAAAATGTGCGGGTTGCTTCAAAATCTTTTTTCGTCATTCCATTCTTTACAAGATTATCAATTTCGCGAACAGCCAAACGAATTGCGTAATGCGCATGTCCGATTTTAATATCCTCTAATTCCTTGTATTGATTTTTCAACTGTTTGGCAATTTGCACAGGGCGAATCCAAAAAGAAAAATAATTTGTCGATCGCGGAGTTCCGGCAGGTTGCAACATATTTCTTCCGCCGTTATCATACCATTCGATGTAAGAATAGTCGCCGTAATTCATCGAGCGGGTTTCACGCAACTTTTGGTACAGTTTTCCGTAGGACTTTCTATGTTCACCTAAATATGAATTGGCAACCATTAATGCGGCGAAATCATTATCTTTTCTTGTTAGGTTCATCGGGAATCCTGCAAAGATTGCAGAACCAAACGCGTTATCTTTTTGAATGATTTCAACGTTGATTCCTTTTGTTACTTTTGGTTGTGTTTGTGCGGGCAGCACTGGCGTTACTGTGGAAAGATTTTGCAAATCTTTTTTCAAGGTAGAAAGAAAAGCGCTTGAGTAATTTCCGGCAATTCCTATCATTAAATTATTTTTCGTAAAGAAATTTTTATAATGATTTTTTACATCTTCTAATGTAATTGCTATTACACTTTCAGATTTTCCTTGAACCATGTGTTGATATTTTGTTCCTCTAAAAAGAAAATCTTCCAATGCTTTTTTAGAGTACTCCTCATCAGAAGAAGCGCGAATAACCTGGTCAACATAATTTTGTTGATTTCTTTTTACGCGGTCAAAATCATTCTGTGAGAATGACGGATCAAGAAGTAATCCCTTTAGGATTGGATAGAAATCATTTAGAAAGTCTTGATGAACTTCAAATGTGAAAATGGAAACTTCTTTATCAACCGATGAGGAATATCCTGCCGCCCAGGGATAAATTTTATTTTGAATATCGGCATAAGTTAAACTCCCCGTTCCGCCTTGTGTTATCAATGCGGAAGTGAGATACGTTAATCCTTCTTTTCCGGCGGGATCGCATACCGAGCCGTTTTTAAACATCAGTTTGATCGTTACTTTGTTTGTGTTCGGCAGTTTTAATTCAACTACTTCTTGAGCAAGCAAAGAACCGAATAATAAAATTCCAAGCATTAATGTCTTCATTATTTTACTCCTCCTTCTGCGTCAGCCGAAATTGTACCGATGGTTAGCTTTTCTGCGGTTAAATATTTTTTAGCTGCTGTTTTTAAATCTTCAACCGTTACTTTTTCATAATTTTCATAAAGGCGGTTGATAGATTCCGGATCGCCGGTAAGTTGTATAATATGACTTAAAATATTTGCGATTGAAGAGGGATTATCTATTCCCATCGCAAAACTGTATTTCAATCTTGATTTTGTTTCCCCCAACATTTTTTCATCAACACCGTTTGTTTTCACGGCGTCAATGGCTTTCGTCACTTCATCTTTAACATACTGCATGTCGTTTTTATTTACAATTGACGCGTCAACAGAGATTAAATTGGGATCGCGTGTGTCGTAGATTCCACCGTTTATACTTCGGACTTTTTGTTCTTCAAGTACAAGTTTTTGGTACAGTTTTGAATTTTGTGAAAACAATATGGTGAGTAAAATATCTAACGAAGGCGAGTCCATCCCTTTCTCATCAAAACCTGGTCCTTTGAAATTTAAACTTACATACGGAGGAATAGTTCCGTTTTGTAGATGGGTGAAACGTGTACCTTTCTGTTCCGGTTCAACGGGAATTTTCGCTTCATAATTTCCACGTTCCCATTTCCCAAAATATTTTTCGGCAAGTTTGTTTACTTGTTCCGAAGTAACATCGCCAACAACCAAAAGCGTTGTGTATTCCGGTCTGTAAAACCGGTTAAAAAACTTTAAGGAATATTCATACTGGTTCGGCATATCAATAATATCTTTTAAAAATCCCATTGTAGTATGTTTATAGGTATGCGCTGCAAAAGCTGTGTTTGCAACGTTTTCGTTCAGTTGGGCAAACGGCGAGGCAATGTTTTTTGTGTATTCACCTTTAACTGCACCCGCTTCGGTTTTGAAATCGTGAATGGGATAATGTAAGTTTTGAAAACGGTCTGATTCAAGTTCAAACATTTTTTCGAGTTTTTGCGCATTGCCGGTCATGTGATAAACAGTTCTATCAAGGGAAGTATTTGCGTTAGCTGATGCACCAATCGCTTTTAATTCTTCGTTGTATTGGTCTTTATCATATTTTTCCGTTCCGCGGAACATCATATGTTCAAAGAAATGGGCAAATCCGGTCACTCCTTCTTCTACTTCGTTCCGCGAACCGACGCGGACAACCAGAAAGAATGATGCTATTCCGGGGCTGTCGAATTTAACGGTTACGACGTTCAATCCGTTTGCCATTTTGTGTTGTTCAATTGGATAGGGAAACGGCTTGGTTGCCGCGTTACTGCTTAAACCGATCGCTGAGAAAAAGAAAATCGGCAAAGCAAATGAAAAGAGAGTTCTCATATCGTTCCTTTGTTTATTGTTAAAATTGTTTTCTTCAAACATTCGGACGAATGAAGAAAGAGTTTTTCCTATTGCTAAAAAATAGTGAATTCCTTTTGGTTATTAAGTAACACTTATGGAATAATAAAGCCGTTTATCACGTAAAAACTAGAACGATTTATTTCATATTCATGCGAGTTGAAAAAAATATAGCTCCCCTCTTGACAAACGAGATTTTGTTTTGTATGTTTGCTTTGTAAAACAAAGTACTTTATTAACCGAGGATCCAAATGGACGATAGAATTGCACTTGATGAACTTGTTTTTATAAGAAAGGTGATTGAAGATAGCAAAAGATCCGTGGTCGAAAACGGAATTGGCTATATCTTTTGGGGCATTCTTGTTTTTGTTGGATTGATGTCGGAATATCTCGGAATTGTTTTTCAACTTCCAACTAAATCTGTCTGGACATGGGTTGTACTTATCGGTTTCGGGTGGAGTTACACAATCATCGCAAACATAAAAAAGCATCGTAAAAAACCAGTTAGAACTTTTGCCGGACAAATTTTAATCAGTGTTTGGATTAGCGCAGGAATCGCAATGACCATTCTCGGATTCGTCGCAACCACTTCCGGAATGATAAGGGGATCTGCCGTTAGTCCCCTTATTTCAATCGTACTTGGAGTAGCTTATTTTGTTAGCGGAATAGTGTATGATTCTAAATGGGTGAAGCTGCTATCTGCAGGGTGGTGGATTAGTGGAATAGGAATGTTTTATATTCACAGTGTACACCAGATATTAGTAATGGCTTTTATGATGATGTTTTTACAAGTAATTCCCGGCTTTGTTTTTTACTTTAATTCAAAAAAAGAGGTGAGACAAAGCCATGATTAATTTCTTTGAAAATTTGTTTAGAAGGTTTTCTATGGCGGAGTTTGTATGAACGAAAAAATAGCAATGGATGAGTTGCAATTCATAAAGAAAATAATTGAAGACAGCAAAGCTTCGATTGTTTACAATGGAAAAGATTACATTGTCTGGGGATCGCTTGTAACTCTTGGGCTTTTGTTAGATTATTCAGCGTACGTATTTAAGTTGAATATTAATTTTATTTTGTTTTGGAGTGTAATTATTGGGCTGGGGTGGATTTTTTCTTTCTTTTCATATAAGAAAAGAAAGATCGAATGCACACCCAAAACTTTTGCTGGTAAGATTCTCGGCGGTGTATGGCTCGCCACAGGAACAGCAATGACAATAGTTGGTTTTATCGGAATTCCTTCCGGTGCGGTTCCAGGTCAATCAGTTAGCGCGGTGTTGAGCATTTTTCTCGGCATGGCATTCATGATAGCCGGATTTATTCACAACGAAACATGGATGAAATATTTGTCACTCGGTTGGTGGATTGGCGCCGTCTATATGTTTTATTTTCCGGGCATTCACACAATCTTTGTGATGGCGTTGATGCTGCTCTGTTTCCAGGTTATTCCCGGAACATATTTTTATCAAAAGTATAAAAAAGAAGTTAAAAAAAATCATGAGTGAATTTGATTACCAGAATTTAGACGACTTGATCCATTCGCGGATACGGCTGGCGATTATTTCCGTACTGGTTGCAGTAGAAGAAGCAGATTTCAATTTTCTAAAAGAAAAAGTAAACGCAACCGATGGGAACCTAAGCGTTCATCTGAAGAAACTTGAAGACGCAAACTATATTTCGGTTAAAAAAGAATTTGTTGATCGTAAACCCAAAACGGTTTACTCACTTACTAAAATTGGAATCAAAGCATTTGAACTATACGTTGCTCAACTTGAAAAACTGATTAAAAAGTAAAAAATTTTGCTTATACACTTTGTAATTCAAAGTACTTTATTATATAACAACAAACCAAAAGGAATGAAAAATGAAAACATCAACTTCAACCAAACTGTTCGGATTCTTATTCTTGCTCAGTTCGCTTCTTAACTGGTCACAGGCTCAATCGTCGGAAGAACTCTTGAAAGAAGGAAAAGCAATCGCGTCTAAAGCGTATGTCTATTATGATAAAGAAACTTTCTTAAAAGCACACGAAATCTTTGAAAAGATTTATTCAGCCGATTCAACCAACTTTACCGCGCTCTATAATTTAAGTTATGTAGAGTACCGCTTTTTAGAAATTGGTACGCGCGAAAAACCGTTATATGACAAATATATAAATCTGGCGGTCGAACATGCTGAAAAAATCGCTTCGGTAAAAGCCTTTGCATCAGAGGGAAAAACTTTGCTTTCAGCGATCTTAATGATGAAAATAAATTATAATTGGGCTGAAGCAATGACGCTTTCACCGAGAATTAATGCACTCCTTGGCGAGGCTGAAACCATTAATCCCAATAATCCAAGAGCATATCTCATTCATGGAATAATGAAATTGAATACTCCGGTAGCGTTTGGAGGCAGCGTGAAAGAAGCTCTCGATAATTTCAACAAGACGATTTCCCTTTTTGAAAAAGAAGAAGAGAATTCATCAGCAATGATCAACTGGGGAAATTTAGATGCTTTGGCTTGGACAGGCATAGCCAACGAAAAATTGGAAATGTCCGATGCGGCTATCTTCGTTTATAAAAAAGCTCTTTCAATTGAACCGGAATTTTCTTGGGTTAAATACGTATTGCTTCCGAACTTGGAGAAATCTAAAGACGGAACAAAAAATACTTTTTGATGATAAGTAGACTGATAAAAAGGAAAACGATGAAAAAGAAAATTATAATTGGCGTCATGCTGTTAATTGGCAATTTATTTGCTCAATCAAAAATAAAAATCGAAGGAAATATTTATGACGAAGATAAAAAACCATTACCAATGGTGATGGTTTTTTTATCAAACTCCGGTGACGGCGCGATGAGTGGCGATCAAGGGGAATTTTCCTTCTCAACAAAATTGAAGGATAAAATCATCCTGAATGCAAATCTCATCGGATATGAAAAATTCAGTAAAGAATTGGATTTGCAGGATCAAAAGAAAATCACAATCGATATTGAATTAAAAGAATCTGCGCTGAAGATGAAAGAGTCGGTTGTTTCGGCAAGTTCTTTCGGTTCCGAAAAAGGAAAAGGCTTAGTGTTAAGCCGGATTGATGTTTTAACAACTCCCGGCGGCGCCGCTGATCTATTTCAATCGCTAAAAACTATGCCCGGGATTACTCAAGTTTCAGAAAGCGCAGAACTTTATGTACGCGGCGGCGATCCAATCGAAACAATAACCATGATAGATCAAGCGTTGATCTATCACCCATTTTCTTACGAATCAACTTACGGGAGTTTGTTTTCAAATCTGAAAAACGAATTCATTAAAGGAATGTATTTTTCAAGCGGCGGGTTTTCGGCAAAATATGGCAACGTTCTTTCCGGTGTTTTAGATATTGAAACCAAGGGTGTTCCAACATCTATGAACAGCAGTTTCGGAATCTCTTTGGCGAATACAAATTTTTCTACAGAAGTTCCGATAATCGAAGACAAACTCGGATTTAATTTTAATTTTGATCAATCATTTACAAAACCAATCTTTTGGCTGAACGGCGGCTTGGAAGAATTTACGGCTGCACCGACTTCGAAAAATATTACGGGGAGTATGACTTATGCATATTCAAAAACCGGAAAGTTGAAAGTATTTGGTATTTATGCAAGAGATCTACAAGGGGTGAGTGTTGCACGAACAGAGTACGAAGGCACTTTTGATGGAAACACGCAGAGCAAATTCATCAATCTCCAAAACTCAAATGTTCTTTTTTCCAAACTTGTAATGAAGAACGGCTTTTCGATAAGCAACTATTTAAATCAATGGAAACTTGGCGTGCTTGATCTAATTAAAACAGATAAAGTTTATTCTTTCAGAAATGACTTCGAATATTTTTTTAGTTCTCGCAGCCGGCTTCTCTCCGGAGTTGAATTTGAAAAAAGAAAAGTAAACTATCTTGGGCAAATTCCTGATAACGATTACAACATTCGTCCCGATGCTCAAAGAAAAGTAATAGAAGCCGACATCCTCGGCTCAAGGTTTGGCGGATATTTTGAACTTGAATCAGCCAATACTTTTGGAATAGAAAATTTTGCAAGTGCAATTGGAATTAGATACGACAACATTCCTTCATTAAAACTTGGCTGGATCAATCCGCGAGTGAATTTATCATATAAGTTGAACGAGCATTCCAGCATAAAAACCGCATGGGGAATTTTCAACCAACTTCCCGACCCGAGATTATTTTCCTCTGTTGATGGTAACCCAAAATTGAAATCGATGAAAGCTGTTCATTATGTGGTTTCATATGATTATATCTTTGATGATGACAATTCATTCAGAATAGAACTTTACCATAAAGATTATAAAAATCTTCCGCTGGAAAATTCATCTCTCAATTATGATAATAACGGAAATGGCTTTGCGGACGGCGTTGATGTAATTTTGAAAAGCACATTAACAAACGGATGGAGCGGATGGATTTCATATGGATTTATCAACACAAAAAGAAAATGGATGGACTTTGAGCAATTAACAAGCAGTTCATTCGATATTACCCACAATTTTTCTTTGATTGCAAAATATTTTATTGCAACAAATTGGCAGGTTGGAATAAACTTTAAATACGCAACCGGTAGACCATACACGCCGGTAATTGGCTCTGATTATCGATTAATCGAAAATGTTTATGAACCGGTTTACGACATAAAAAATTCAGCACGGTTTCAAGACTATAAACGGTTAGATTTGCGACTAACGTATTTCACAACATTGTTCGATAGGTTTAGCACCGTTTTCTACCTCGAAGGATTAAACATTCTTGATCTAAAAAATATTTTCGGATATTACTATTCACCGGATTACTCTGAGCGAAAGGAAATTTCAAGTTACTTCGGCAGAAGAACTGTGGTTGTAGGAGCGAGTTTTAATTTTTAAGCGCAGACCGAAGTTAAAAATCGTAACAAAGACTTCAGTCTCATAGACGTCAACTTAAGAAACAGAGATAAAAACTGTTCTACGCAAATATTATTATAAAATCATCCCTATATTAGGAAATATAGCACTCCTAACGGAGTGCAATTCTCTTTTGCTTTATCTTACTACCAATATTTAGCTCCTCTGGAGCTATTTAAACGATGTGAAAAAAATTTCTAACTCCGTTAGGAGTTATATCTTGGTAGAAATGAACACAAAAAAAAGGAACTCCGTAGGAGTTCAATATGAAATACAAGTCAACGCTAACTACATTCAATCGCTGTAATACATTTATTTACAACCAATTACAGCAACAATAAATAATATTAAGTTGACACCTATGAGACTTCAGTCTGTTGTTCTATAACCCGCTTACATTTCCCCACCTTCTATTTATTTTCTATTTTTAGAAGAGAAAAACTTAGTTTAATGAAACCTTACGGATTTTTTTCGTGTTGCATTAATATAACTGAAAGAAAAAAATAAATGATAAAAAAATATTGGCTCTTTAAGTCTGAACCGGAAGCTTTTTCAATTGATGATTTGGCAAAAAAGAAAAAAACTTTTTGGGATGGTGTGCGGAATTACCAAGCGCGGAATTTTTTACGCGATGAAATAAAGTCCGGCGATCAAGTTTTGTTTTATCACAGCAACACAGAACCAACCGGCGTTTACGGTATTTGCGAAGTTGTGAAAGACGGCTACCCTGACCACACGGCTTTTGATCCCGATAGTCATCATTTTGATCCGAAAAGCAATCCGCAAAATCCAGCATGGTTTATGGTTGATATTAAGTTCGTTAAAAAATTTCCAAAACCGGTTACACTGGATGAAATAAAATCTAATCCCAAATTGCAAAATATGAAACTTCTTCAGCGCGGCAGCCGTTTAAGTATTCAGCCGGTTACAAAAGAAGAATTTAATGTTATAGTTACAAGTAGAAAATAGAAAGTTAAAAGTAAGTTTGTAAATGGATAAATCGTTATCGGAAGTACACTCATCGGTTAAAACGGATAAAAGAAGTTACTTAAAACGACTCTTCGCCTTTTCCGGTCCAGCTTTTTTAGTTTCCGTTGGATATATGGATCCGGGAAACTGGGCAACCGATATTGCCGGCGGCGCGCAGTTTGGATATAAATTAATTTGGGTAATTCTTCTCGCAAACATGATGGCAATTCTTTTTCAAACGCTTGCGGCGCGGCTTGGAATTGTTTATGGAAGAGATTTAGCCCAAGCATGCCGGAGTAGCTATCCAAAAGCAATCAATTTTATTTTATGGATATTTACTGAAATTGCCATCGCCGCAACAGACTTGGCTGAAGTGCTTGGTTCCGCTATTGGGTTGTATTTGCTGTTTGGAATTCCTTTGGTGTGGGGTGTTGTTATCACCACGCTGGATGTTTTACTTTTATTATTGCTGATTAATTACGGTATCCGGAAAATGGAAGCGGTCATCGTTTCTCTTGTTGCAATGATAGGAATATGTTTTCTTCTCGAACTATTACTTGCAAAACCAAATTTTGCCGAAGTTGCAACCGGATTTATTCCTACGGCAATGTCAAGCGGCGCTTTGTTTATTGCGCTTGGAATTATCGGCGCCACGGTTATGCCGCACAATATTTATCTTCACTCTGCGTTAGTACAATCGCGTGATATTGAAAAAACTTCCGCCGGAAAAAGGGAAGCGAATAAATTTAATTTAATAGATTCAGCGGTTGCCCTGAATGCGGCCTTCTTTGTGAATGCCGCAATTTTGATTTTAGCCGCATCTGTTTTTTTTAGCAGTGGACATTCTGATGTTGCTTCTATTATAGATGCTCATTCCCTTCTCGGAAAACTACTTGGAAATTCATTCGCTCCATTTGCATTTGGACTTGCACTGCTCGCTGCCGGTCAATCTTCTACCATCACCGGGACTTTTGCCGGGCAAATCATTATGGAAGGATTCATCGGTTTAAAAGTTCGTCCCTGGATGCGAAGAATGATAACCCGTTTGATTGCCATCATTCCGGCGCTTATTGTTATCAATCTTGCCGGCGACCGGTCTGTAGATATGCTGCTTATTTTGTCGCAAGTAATATTATCAATTCAACTTCCGTTTGCATTAATACCGCTTCTACATTTTACTTCAAGTAAAGAGAAGATGGGAGAATTTGCTTCAGGCACTAAAGTAAAAATACTTGCATGGACTTCCGCCATTCTTATTGTTGCACTTAATATAAAATTAGTTTCGGATGTTGTACTCGAAAACATTTCTGATCCCGGGACGGTGGGTTTATTAATTAAATTTTTGGGAATTCCCTTTTTTCTTTTTGTTGTGGGAATGCTTCTTTGGATAACCTTTGAGCCGATTTTAACAAAAGAAAAAATTCAAGAAGTTATCAGCGCAACAACCGCTCAGTTTACATCGCTTGAAAGCGGCGCATTGATCCAGCGTGTTGGTATTGCGTTGGAAGGCAAGTATCGATTTGATTCGCAAATTATACAGAAGGCGCTCCCCTTTTTACAAGCTGGAAAGAATACTATTTACCTTATGCACTGCGTTGAATCACCAACGGGAAGATTCCTTGGCGAAGCTGTTGATGATCAGGATGCTTTGCGAATGAGAATCTATTTAGAAAAATTTTCGGATTTTTTAAAAAAGAAGAATTTTAAAACCGAATTATGTATCAGTGGCGGTGAACCGGAAGATGCTATCGCCAAACTTGTTGAAAAGGATGCAATCGAAATGATCATTCTCGGTAGCCACGGTCACAAGTTGATTGATGATATGATCCATGGTTCAACCGTTGACGAACTTAGGCATAAAGTGAGAGTGCCGATTCTCGCAATCCCGGTTAATTAGTTTTGCTGTTGTCTTTCAAGTAATTGTCCTTTACATTTGTACTATAATTTTATAGAAAGAGAAAAAATGATACAAGTAATTGATGTTGAATTAACGCCGAATCCGCACGCGTTAAAATTTCTTATAAATGAACGAATACTAAAATTTGAGACGAGACACTTCCACAGTAAAGAAGAAGCCGCAGGCGATCCGCTTGCCAGCGGAGTATTTGAACTGCCGGGTGTTCTTTCTGTTTTTTATATGGATAAATTTATTACCGTGGAAAAATCCCGGGAAACTCAATGGGGACAAATCCAACGCCCGTTGGTTGCCTTTTTAAAAGAGTTTGATAAAAATTTAATTCCCGCTGAAAAAGAACCGGAAGGATTAGATGAAAACTCAAATGAGTTATTGAAAAAGATAAACGAAGTCCTGAATCAAAAAGTCCGACCAGCTTTAGCGAATGATGGAGGCGGTTTGGAAGTCTTAGGATTAAACGGAATAACGCTTAAAGTCCGTTACCAGGGCGCTTGCGGCAGTTGTCCTAGTTCAATAACGGGAACGCTCCGCGCGATAGAAAACCTTTTAAGAAAAGAAGTGAATCCGGTAATCGAAGTTATTCCGGCATAAGTGTGGTTAAAGTGCGAATGGAATTTTTAAGAGCTTAGCGCATGTGTGAAAGATTGAATGATTTCGGGAAACATCTTTTGAATAGGAAAAAGATTAAGTAATTAGTGAATCGCAGTTATAAACATTCAACCATGCAAACATTCATTCATGCTTTAAGATGTGAGCATGATTCTTATTCTTTTTTTATCTAACGTAAGTTCCTCTTTAACTAATAAGCGGAAAAACCATGAAGCTGTCAGATCAGAAAATTTTTTATACCACTTTAAAAATTGGCGGGCAGTCAATTACCATTTATTCTTCTTCAAGCGGCATCTGCCGGATTGATCTGAACTCAAAATACGGCAGCAAACTCTTTCCAAAGAAAAGCAAACTTCCCCCGGACGATAAAAACTTTTTTGGTTTACCGGATCAATTAAAAAAATATTTTGATGCGGAATTGAAAACATTTAAAGTTCCGTTAGATATTTATGGAACGACTTTTCAACTCCAGGTATGGAATGAACTGATGAATATTCCGTTTGGGGAAGTAGTTACCTACAAAGATATTGCGATAAGAATAAAAAACGAAAAGAGTTTCCGAGCAGTTGGAAATGCAGTCGGTGCGAACCCGGTGCCGATAGTTATTCCGTGTCACCGCGTAATTAAAGCTTCCGGTTTACTTGGTGGTTTTTCCGGCGGTGGACCAAAAGTTAAAGAAAAATTATTAGCGCTTGAAGGGTGTGTGAGTTTGGAATTGTTTTAGTTTGAAAATGTGGAAATCAAAAACACGGATCAGTTATTTTTCTTGAATTGAGTAAAAAAAGCCGCATTACCTGCGGCTTTTTTATTGTCTACATTTTAGTATTTACACCAAAGGATGTGCGTTTAACTCATTCAATCCGCTATGCAATTCGTCGTACGATAATTCGTGATCGACTAATTTTCCGCTAAAATAATCTTCGTAGGCTGACATATCAAAATGTCCATGACCGCAAAGATTAAACAGAATTGTTTTTTCTGTTCCCTCTTCTTTTGCTTTTAATGCTTCGCGAACAACCGCGGCAATTCCGTGTGTTGCTTCCGGTGCCGGAATAATTCCTTCTGCATTTGCAAATTTTACTCCTGCATCAAAACACGATAACTGGTGAACAGATTGCGCTTCAATTACTTTATCTTTTAATAATTGACTAACAATTGCACCTGCACCGTGGTAGCGTAAACCGCCTGCATGAATGGGGTCGGGTACAAACGTATGTCCGAGAGTGTACATCGGAAGGAGCGGAGTTAAACCGACAGAGTCGCCAAAATCATAACGGAATTCCCCCTTGGTTAATTTAGGGCACGAAGCAGGTTCAACGGCAATGCAGCGGACTTTTTTTCCTTCTTGCAAATTTAAACGTAAAAACGGAAAAGCAATTCCCGCAAAGTTTGATCCGCCGCCAAACGGTGCGATTACGATGTCGGGAAAATCTCCAGCCATTTCCATTTGTTTTACGGCTTCAAGTCCTATTACGGTTTGGTGCATTAATACATGGTTCAAAACGCTGCCTAGCGCGTATTTTGTATCTGCATTAGTTGCGGCGCGTTCAACTGCTTCTGAAATTGCGATGCCCAAACTTCCTGGTGAGTTTGGATCTTGAGCTAAAATTTTTCTTCCCGATTCAGTTAAGTTCGTTGGAGAAGAAAAAACTTTTGCGCCCCAAGTATTCATCATCAATTTGCGATATGGTTTTTGCTCGTAGCTAATCCTCACCATGTAAACTTCCAATTCAATTCCGAACATTTGGCATGCAAAGCTGAGCGCGCTTCCCCATTGACCGGCGCCGGTTTCGGTAGTTATTTTTTTCACACCTTCCATTTTGTTGTAATATGCTTGAGGAATTGCGGTGTTTGGTTTGTGTGAACCAGCAGGACTAACGCCTTCATATTTGTAATAAATTTTTGCCGGAGTGTCGAGCAGTTTTTCAAAATTGTAAGCGCGGTACAGCGGTGTCGGGCGCCAGATTTTATAAGCCTCACGCACGGCTTCGGGAATTTCGATCCATCGTTCTTTTGAAACTTCTTGTTTAATTAATTCCATTGGAAAAAGCGGCGCTAAATCTGCCGGACCGATCGGCTGTTTTGTGCCAGGATGAAGTGGTGGCAATGTCGGGTTCGGCATATCAGCTTGAATATTATACCAGCTTTCCGGTATCTGATCTTCGGGAAGAAGAAATTTTTTGATCTGTTTCATTATAAAGTTTCCTTTAAGTTGTTAAAAAGTTTTATTCAATTGAAATAGTAAATGCACATTCATCAAGTGAATGGAAAATCAGTATAAAATAAAATGATAAAATGGGAGAGAATATTTTAGGCGCGGGGGCGCCAAATGAAAGAAGAAGCAAGGGAGATATTTTTAAGTCGCATTTTCATGTAACTAATATAGTGAATCAACCTTTCGGCACAAAAAGAAAAAACTGATTTTGGAATATTCTTTCAACTTTTTAACGATTTCTTTCCAATTAAAGTTAGAACTGCCAGAAGTAATGCAACAGAACCGGAAAAATAGAACGGAGCGTTGGGACTGATTACATCCCATAAAATTCCCGCAAAGAAAGAACCGAACATAACGGCAAAGCTTGAAAGCATTGTCAGTAAACCGATCGCGGTTCCACGTTGCTCATCGGGAACTAAATCGGAAACCCACGCCTTCGTTATTCCCTCTGTTGATGCGGCGTAAACACCATACAGCGCAAATAGTAGAATTGCAAACACAAAATGATGTGCGATTGCAAACCCGAAATAAACAATGGAAAATATTATAAGTCCGAACGTGAAAATATTTTTCTTCCCTACCTTATCGGAAAGCCTTCCAAGCGGGTATGAACTTGCAGCATATACAAGATTATAAAAAATGTAACTGATAATTGCCAACGTTTCTGAGCCCGTAATAGCTTTTGATTTTAAGATCAAAAAAACATCACTGCTGTTTGCGAATGAAAAAAGAACAAGCAAACTTAAAATAATTTTATATTCTTTGGGTGCTGTCTTTAGAAAAGAACGAAAACCGATTTTCTTCTTTCCTTCTTTTGAAACAAAACTATCTTTTACAAAAAAAGTAAACGAAACGGCAATCACTGAAGGAACAAACGCAACGAGAAAGATCAACGTATAATTTTTTGGAAAGAAAGCTAAAAAAAGTAGCGCCAATGCGGGACCAATCGCCGCGCCAAGTGTGTCCATTCCACGATGAAAACCAAAGACTGCTCCGCTGTTTCCATTTGCGTAACTTGCAAGAAGCGCATCGCGTGGAGCTGTTCGTAAACCTTTCCCGAGCCGGTCGGAAATTCTGGCGGTGATAATTGAAGCAAGTGAAGGAAAAATTCCCGGCAATGGTTTAGAGAGTGCCGAAAGTCCGTAACCGAGTGAAATAAAAACTGCCCGCTTTTTTACTTTATCGGAAAGGACGCCGAAGTATCCTTTGAAGAATCCGCTGACAACTTCCGCAACTCCTTCAAGTAAGCCGATGACAGCCATTGAAGCGCCCAAAACGGTTGACATGAAAATCGGTGTAACGGGATAGAGCATCTCGCTTGCAATATCCGTGAATAAACTGACGAGGCTTAAAATGATCACTTGTTTTGGGAGATTTTTACTTTTCATAGAATTCATTTTTTATGATGTGAAGATAGTGATTCTCGAAAATATTAGTTATGAAATAATTGTTAATTTTTGATGGAGTTCCTCATCTTTGTTAAGTTTGTAGTGGAAATATTTAACACAAAACCTCATGGAGAAATAAAGATGCGTAAAAAAGTAATAGCCGGAAACTGGAAAATGAATTTGAATTTACAGGAATCAATCTCGTTGATTTCCGGAATTAAAAACGGATTAGGAACATTATCAAGCAACGTTGAAGTTATCATTTGTCCGCCTTATACCTCGTTGGAAACCGCTTCAACATTGGTTAAAAACTCACAGGTAAAACTCGGCGCACAAAATATGTATTTTGAA
>Ga0209211_10007651_pt1 | contig 15088 bp, 20 predicted proteins | sample RifGroA2_FD_183992 | JGI IMG/M metagenome (GOLD analysis project Ga0209211, IMG submission 183992) | Groundwater microbial communities from Rifle, Colorado, USA - Groundwater A2 (SPAdes) (version 2) | ecosystem: Environmental > Aquatic > Deep subsurface > Groundwater | place: Rifle, Colorado... | reverse complement strand
GTCCGTCTGGACGGCGACTATGGTCGTCTCGTCGGGGTAGCGCCGGAGGCGCGCGCCGCGCAAAGTGCATCGGAAAGAACTCTTGAGGAACGAGTTTAATAACAATTTTCATAATATTTTTATATTATTTCTATTTTTGTCTTGTTGTCCCAGCAAGCATATTAAAAAATATGTTAAACTAACGCAGCTGGACTACATCGCTCTTTCACTAAAGCAACCTAGTTGCTATAAAATACAGCCGCGACAGAAATGAAACGGCAGTGATTCAGATAAAGTGAAAGGGCTACTTTGGGCGGCTCTTGAACCTCGGGAGGCTTGAGAACAGGTCGAATGCCGATGGCAGGGTCCGTCTGGACAACGACAATGGTCGTCTCGTCGGAATAGCCAAGCTGCTGATGCTGGGACTTATCTTAAGCTCATGGAAGAAAATTTCAATTTGTTCAATAAGCTTTGTTCTTATGAAAATCTTGAGCTGGCTTTCAGGAAAGCAAGAAAAAGAAAGATAACGAAGCATTATGTTGTAGAATTTGAAAAGGATTTAAGGCAGAATCTTCTTGATTTAAGAAACGAGCTGATTTTTCATACTTATAGGCCAAAGCCCTTAAAGAATTTTATTGTAAGAGACCCTAAAACAAGAAAAATAAGCAAATCGCATTTCAGGGATAGGGTTGTGCATCATGCACTTTGTAATATTATTGAGCCGATTTTCGAGAAATCTTTTATTTATGATTCTTATGCTAACAGGATAAATAAAGGGGCGCACAAGGCAGTTGAAAGGTTTGATTATTTCAAGAGAAAAGCTTCCAGGAATAATTCGAGGACATGTTATATTCTCAAAGCTGATATCAAGCATTATTTTGAAACTGTCAACCATGAAATCTTATTAAAAATCATAAGAAGAAAAATTAAAGATGAAAGAATTATTTGGCTGATAAAAACCATATTGCAAAACCACAGAACTTCACAAATCGGGGGGGGGGGCGTTGCGGTTTGGGATGCCTTTAGGAAACCTTACGAGCCAATTTTTCGCAAATGTATATCTTGACGAGCTTGACCAATTTGTTAAGCATGAGCTTAAAGCCAAATATTACATTCGTTACGTCGATGATTTCGTGATATTGCATAATTCAAAAAAGATTTTAGCAGATTTCAAGAAAAAGATAGGTGATTTTTTGAAAAATAAGCTCATTGTGGAGCTGCATCCAAATAAATCTTACATAATAGAGCTTGATAATGGCATAACCTTCTTGGGGCTCAGGATATTCTTCTATCACAAATTAATCAAGAAAAGCAACATCGGGAAGTTTGAGGCAAAGCTTCTGCAGTTCCAACTGGATTATAAGCACGGCATTATCAGTAAAGATAAGGCACTGGACAGCATTGAAGGATGGCTGGCTTATATATCACATGCAAACACTTACAAATATAGAAACGATTTAATCCTATTTTTTAATAAATGCTTTGCAGTTGAACAGAATCAAACTGTAAATAATAAAAAACATAAAAATTTTATTAAGAAAGTAAAAATAACCAGATATCCATTCAGCTCACAAAAAACACTTCAATTTTATAAAAAAGAATTGAGCATAAAGGACATAGCTAAGCAAAGAAACATAAAAGAATCAACTGTCTGGGAGCATCTTGCAAAACTTGTTGAATACAACCAATTGCCTGTCTGGAAAGTTTTGCCGAAAGAAAAAATTGGCAAAATTCTTTCAGCAATACGTGCTGCCGATGACAAACTCAAAGATATTAAATGCAGATTGAATAACACTGCTATAACTTTTGATGAAATAAATTGTGTTCTTGCACATTACAAAAATAATAACAGGAAAAAATCTTGCTAAAATAATTTTTCGGAGGTTTTCTATATGAAATCAAAAACAAAACTAGTTTCCATACTTTTATTTCTCTTATTAGCCATGCCTCTAGCCCACGCCGAAGAGGAAAAATGCGGGTTATCCAATCTTGCGACCTGCATTCCGCAGAAGTTTTTTGAATTCGTGCTGGAAATCATCAATGCTCCCTTGCAGCCATTCCTGACTCTGACGAAAAATCTACTTTCAGAGCCAGTGAATATAGAAATTTTCATTTCGTTGTGGGCAATAATAATCTACATTCTTTCGATATTTTATGGACTGTTCTTGATTTTTGCGGGCTTTAACTTCATGATATCCGGATATTCTGCGGAAAAAAGGGAACGAGCAAAGGAATGGCTTAGGAATGTAATCCTTATGATGGTATTTGTCCAGGCATCATATTATCTTTATTCCATTCTGATTGAGCTGTCGTCATCAATGACAGCCGGAATAATCGACATGATTGACCAAAAGTTCTTTTTGCTCACAGTTGATAATGTAGCAAATCTGGGGTTGGAGATTATGCTTGCAATTCCCTATGTCATCACTTTAGTTTTTACCGTGATACTGTTATCATTACGCTATCTTTTGGTGGCAACAGGAGTAATATTTTTCCCGATTGGGCTGTTTTTTTACTTCATCCCGCCACTGCAAAGCTATGGCAAGCTGACGATAAACGTATTGCTGATAGTCATGTTTCTTCCATTCATCCAATCCTTAATGCTGCTGGCTGCATCAAAGGTAATTGAAATACCAGTATTCCAAAATTTCAAAATAGTGATTATGATAGCTGCATTTTTCCTGATAAACCTTTCAATGCTTTTCCTGATGTTCTTTGCACTTGCCAAAGCCTCAATGGGTGTCATGAAATCAGATGTAGGAAAAACCGCAGCCCTATTAGCAAAATGAGGTCAGAAAATGCCGTATGAAATACCGCAGCAATTGCAATACGAGGAGAAAATAGTATTCGGATTGACCTTTAAGCAATTGGCTTATGCGCTGGTTTTCGGGCTGCCGTCAATAATAATATTCATGAAAACGCATTTCAGCATCTATCTTAAAATAATTCTTGGAGCGCCTTTAATCGGGCTTGCCTGCTTATTCATGTTCTTCAATTTTTTCTCATATATCAGAAACATGATATCATGGTTGAAATTCAGAGAGGTTTCAATCAATCAGCAAAAAATGATCCAATTTTTAGGAATTGAAAAAATAAAGGACGGGACTGTCTATGTTAACCAAAGTAAAAAATCTCATTAAGCCAGCGGGAAACGATGAATCCCACTTGAGGAAATTAGCCATTCTGCAAGTCGTGCCCATAAACTTTACGATTAGAAACGAGCAGGAAAAGCAGGGCATAAATTCCGGATTCCAGAAATTCCTAAATTCCCTTGATTTCCCCATACAGATTGTCATCGGAACAAATTACATCAATCTTGACAGCTATATCAATGGCTTGGAATTAAGAGTTGAAGAGCTGGCTGCCAAAACCAAGAAGCCAATTTTCAACCAGCATTTTGAAAGCTACAAAGAGCATTTGATGGGCACAATCCAAAGCAACTCAGTTCTTGACAGGAGCTTTTTCATCGTGATTCCCGAGAAAACTGAAATAGGATTGGATGTCCAGATTGGAGTGGTAGAGCAGCAGTTAAAATCAATAAATCTGTTATTCAAAAGGCTGAATGATGAAGAGCTTCTGCAAGTCATGTCAAGCTTTTTCAATGATATTCTTTCCGAATCCGACAGACCCAAAACTGCAACAAATGGAATAGGCAAAGAAAATTATTTGCATTACATGATTGCTCCCAGGCTCATAAAGCAGTTTCCCGATAAAATCTTAGTGGACAATAAGGAATGCCGAGTGATTTACGCAGATGGATATCCAAGACTGGTGGAAATAGGCTTTCTTGACAAGATAATAACATTAAATGGCATATTTGATATTTCAATTTTCATAGAGCCGGTCTCAATTGAAACCATGATGATAATGCTGAACAAGGAATTGCAGAAGCAACGAGCAGACTTGTTTGCCGCGGAATTAAAGTCATCAATAAATCCCACATTGGAAATCCAATACCAAGACACAAGGGCAGTGCTTGAGCAACTCCAAAAAGGCAATGAGAAGCTGTTTTATGTGTCATTATACATCAACTGCAAAGGCAAGACTCCTGAAGGGCTTGATTTGATAACCAAAAAGGTTGAAGCTGAACTTAATGCCATGCTAATTGTTCCGAGCAGAGCAATCTTTCGGATGAAATCGGGCCTTAAATCAACAATCCCATTGGCAGAAAACGAGCTAGGCATCAGAAGAAACATCACCACAAAGGCTCTGGCTGCATTCTTTCCCTTCACTTCACAATTCCTGCAATTAAATCCAACTGGAGTATGGATTGGAGTCAATAAAAACAATGTCCCGATAATCAAGGATATTTTCCAGTTAAGCAACGGAAACGGAGTATGCATGGGATGCAGCGGCTCAGGGAAATCCTACATATCCAAATTATTTATAATAAGGCAGTTGCTTAATTCTGTAAAAGTCATGATTATAGACCCACAATCTGAATATATCAAACTCATTCAATCATTTCAGGGGCAGATTGTCAATTTCTCAAGAAATTCAAAGACAGTCATCAATCCTCTTGACTTATTAGGGCATGATTATGCTGAAAAAAGGCTTTCCTTGATGGACTTATTTCCCATAATGCTTGGCACAATCTCTGAAATACAAAAGGCAGTCCTTGACAAAGCACTGACGATTGCATATGAAAAAAAAGGGATTACAAATGATTCAAAAACTTGGAAAAGAGAGCCGCCTATCCTTGAAGACCTGCTTCGGGAATTGGAAAGGATGTCCAAAACTGCCACGATAATTGAAAAAGAAACCTACAGGTCATTAATCAACAGGCTATCGATGTTCGTGGACGGCGTTTTTTCATTCTTCAACAAGCAGACGAACCTGAACTTCGACAACCAGCTTGTTGGTTTCATAATTGGAGATATGCCAAGGCAGGCAAAGCCCGTCAACATGTTTCTGATCCTTGATTTTGTCTACATGAAAATGCGAAAGGACATTGAAAGGAAATTGCTGGTGATAGATGAAGCATGGTCATTATTGAGCAGGGCAGAAGACTCACAATACATATTCGAAATCGTCAAGACATCAAGGAAATTCAATCTTGGACTGCTGCTTATCACACAGGATGTTGGAGATTTGCTAAACAGCAGGGCATCTACCGCCATTCTCCAGAATTCTTCTTACAAATTGCTCATGAGGCAGGAAGCAGCCGTCATTGAGAATCTAGTCAAGACTTTCAATCTAAGCGAGTCAGAAAAAGAGAAATTGCTGACTGCAAACGTAGGGGAAGGAATACTATTAATGGAGAATGAGCATACCGAAATCAGAAGCATAGCATCAAAAGAAGAGCACCTTTTAATCACGACAAATCCAAATGAGCTGTTAAAAATTGACGAGCCTGAATCCGAAGAGGCAGAAAATGAGAAAGTCACAATTAAAGTCGATGAAGACAAGGGATATTATGCAAAAAGAAATCTAAGCGAAGATGAAATTCAATTCTTGCTGAAGAAGGGCTATGTCTTAAGCCCTCACGTTCCATTAGGCGGAGGAAGGCAGGAATATTATCTTTTGAAGCCTTCCACCAGAGAAAGCAATGGGCATTATTTTCTCGTAAAAGCATTGGAAGAGTACATCCTGCAATTCACCAAGAATGTCAAATTGTATGAAACCAACAGGCCCGATGTTGTTATCATTGCCGGAAAGAAGAGAATTGCAATCGAGGTTGAAACCGGAGTCTTGCTGAAAGACAAGCCCAGGCTTGATGAAAAAATCAAGGCCTTGAATAAGTATTACGATGAATGGTTTTTCGTTGTTGTCCATTCGGATTTGGCTTACAGCTATTGCAAATTGGGTAAAACATTCACCAGGAAGAATGTTTGCAAGAAAATACGCAGCTATTTCAAAAAATGATTGTAGACGAGAGGTTTTGGAGCCTAATTTTTAGGGTCTTAAAAAGAATTGTCGTCGATACAATTAACAACAAAATAGGCTTTTGGAGCCTAAAACCTGTCGCATAATAGATACCTCATATTATCTTTATTTAGGCTCTGAAATTGCAAAAGATGGATTTTAATATCAAAATGACACAAACAAGGTCATGCCAAAGCTCAAAAACAAATTTGTCGGACTTTTACTTGCATTATTTTCAGGCCCGCTTAGCTTCATGTATGTCAGGAAATGGAAAAAAGCCCTGCTGCTTACTGCACTCATGCTAATTCCATTTGTAAATGTCATTGTGTACATTTACTGCATTTTTGCAAGCGTTTCAAATGTCAAGCAGCATAACCGCGATGTTCAAGGGATAGCAAGGTTCGGCTTCGTCGTGTGCAGCTGCCAGAACTACAACAGGCCTGGCTTCAAATTTTGCTCAAGCTGCGGAACAAAATTGGTCAAATCCTGCAATGAATGCAAAAATGCAATAGGAAAAAGCGAGAAATATTGCAGCCATTGCGGATATGCTTTCGGCAGACTCGCAAAGCAAAAACTTGCATTAAGAAAATTGCTTGCATTGTCTTAAAATCAATTTTTTCCTTGTTAAAGAGTATTTGATACTTAAGTTGGGAGTGGTGCATCAAATGAGCAAACAGACAGAATTGCTAAAAGCAATGGAGAAAGACTTCGGAATAACAAGGCAGATATTCTTAAATCTCAAGACCGGATGGTACGACAACAGCAAAGGAAAGTCAAATCTTGTTTTTGCAAAGCACATTGACAAGGAGCAGATACAGGGAAGGTACAGATTAAACCTCAATGACAGCACATTAGAAATACAGGAGTTCTTCTTTGACGCGGAATGGAGTCCTTTCACTTTTGATGGAAAGGAAATCAAGATTGTTACAAGGAACATAACCGAACAATACTTTCCCAGGCTCAAGAGGGCAGCAAAAAAACTGCTTTTTCCGGTCATGAAATATATTCCCAAGAGATTCATCTACTTTAGGGTTTCCGGAACAGGGCTTCATCTGATATTCTTTCTTAGAGGCCTGCAAAACATGTCAGAATGGGAGCAGATAACGAGGTTCTTCATTTTGAAATCCAAGCTCAAGAACACAAAACACGCTGATGAATTGGTTTTTGGGCTTGACACGGAAACCATGCTTTCATCCGACAGGAAGATTGCAGAGTTCGGCAGCTGGAACAAGCTGAAAAAAGACTTCAAGGAGGAAGTCAGCTACCTCAATTATGCAACTTATTTGTCTGTTGATGATTTCTTCAATGCAAAGCATTATCCATTTTGCGACAAATTTGAGTCGGTCAAGTACCCTGAAAAATATGAATATTATGAAGTGACCAAAAGGCTATTGCAGGATGCAAAGAGAGCAGTGCCCGATAGTATAGTAAATTCTGATTTGTCAACAAATGCTTCAATTTCAATAAAATCCCAGAATCCAGAAAATCTGCTTTCATCGGGAGTCAGGCAAGTCATAGATTTCAACGGCATAATTCCGGAGAACGATCCTGCTCACAAGCTAATCAAGCACTGCAAATGCTACTGGAATATGCTGAGGGATGCCAATGCCACATGGTACGCCAGGCAATTCCTTGTGAAATATCTAAAATATGCCCTAAATTTGAATCGAGAGCAAATACTTGAACTGATCGACAAATACACTGCATGGTCTGATTACAATCCGAGAATTACTGCATTTTATGTCAACAAGCATTTCAGGAAAGGGACTTGCGAAACTAAGGTTATGAAACCGCCGAGGAAGAAGACGTTGGTTAAGTTTGGGCTTTGTGAGAATAAGTGTGGAGGGTGTGTGTATGATATAAAATATTAATTTCTATCTCCTCTTTTCGTTCGGATTTGTTCATTTAAATCGTGTAATAATTTTCCATCACCGGTTTTCCAATATTTTGGTCCTTGAACTCCCCAAGGGTGATTTGCATAACCATGCTTAACCAGAAGCGTTTTTGCCAAGATTGAACTTGAGTAGAATTTGCCATCCGATTTATACCTTAATTTGTTAGATTGTGCCACTACTTGTGCCTGTTCCTCCTTGAATATATGAGTATTAAAAAAAAATAATATTTGACCATCTTTAAGTAACCCATTATCTACTAATTCTTGTAGGCGAACCTTTACAGCTAATGTTCTATTACCCTCAATGGACGAATAAGCTGATGATGGGTATCTAATAGATTGAGAATGAAAATCCTTCAGTAATTCTTTTGGTAACCCTATTTTTTTCCATATTTCGGATAATTTTAAATTCATTTCTGTAGCTAATTTTTCCTTACCCAAATTAAGTTGGCTAATTTCTTCTTCTTTCGTTTCGATATCATTTTCTATGTCTTCTATTTTAGAATCATATTCTTCTTTGAGATGCTCTTCATTCGCCATAGTTTCTTTGATTTCTTTCTCACGTTCTTCTATTTTGCGTAATGATTTTTTACTGCTTATGTTATCTTTACGTAAAATGTTAGAAAGTGTGTTCCACACATCTTCTTTAATGAGTTCTTCTCTTTTTATTAAATATAGTAAAGACCGTTCAAATGCCACTCCTCTGAGTGGACTATAAATTCTGATTTCTGTTCCATTGGCAAGTATTGCAATTAATGCTGCTTCGTCAAAAGTATATTCCTTAATTTGTTCGACATACTCATTCAAATTTTCATTATAGTTTTTTGTGTCGATTATAATTTTACAATCTCTTGGTACATTTTTAATAAAAATATCAATTCTACCCCCACTCTTAGTACGATACTCTGTTTCTAAATCTTCTTCATTATAACCTAATTGTTTAAGTAATGGAATTACAATTCTTGTTTTGAGATTTTCTTCAGTAGGTCCTATATCGGTCTCTTTAAATTTAGCAATTTTTTCGATTATTGGATTTGTATCCATAGTCATCAAGATTACTCAATAAATGAACATATATTTATAAATCTTCTGGGGTAATAAACTATTTGGAATGCCAAATTTCGAGTGGACGCCTTTTCCTCTGCGGAGGACTCCTTCTCCACAACAAAATTCTGCCTTCAATGCATTGATTGAATTATGACGCTGTTTGCCTAAAGATTTTTTGTTCTTACGGCTCTTTCGCCGACAAACAAAAATCTTTCCCTTTTCAATAATTTATAGTGGGATTTTTGTTGAAAAGGCTGCACAGTCCGTGCTAACGGGCAAACCGCTTTGTCAGTATTGTCAGCTAAAGCTGTGTCGGGTTTAAACCCAACGAAATAAGAGACAACCTCTTCGGTTTTCCCTTATAATCCCCGCTGTATCCAGCGCCGATTTCCATTCTGAAAATCGGTTTCCCGCAGTTTGTGAGCCAAGCTCAGATGTCCACTCTGGGCGTGGATGCCCACCGCAAATTTTGAGGTGAATTTAGATGGAAAGTTTAAAAGGGCTTAGAGATTATTCTGAATGGCTTGATTCAGAAGTTCCGGAGTCTGAAGAAGAGATAATGGAATTGGAAGAAGAGAAAATAAGAGCAAAGGCAGAGATTGAAGCTGCACAGGAAAGAGGCTGCTAAAATGCAAAAATGCAAAGTTGTCAATTTAAGAAAAGAGAAATATGATGCGTACATAGGCAGAGGCAGTAAGTGGGGCAATAGATTTGTTATTGGCAAAGATGGCGATAGGGCAGAAGTAATAAAAAAATACAGAGAATGGATTTTGGATAATAAGGAATTGCTGAATTCTTTGCACGAATTAAAAGGCAAAGTTTTAGGTTGTTTCTGCAAGCCTTTGGCTTGCCATGGGGATGTGCTGGCTGAATTAGTAAATGAGTCAGAAGAATAATTTCTCTTTCTTTTCCTATTCTTTAATCTGATTTAATCAGATTTTTTCTCTTCAAAAAAATTGAGAGAAAAAAATCCTTGCGAGGTGAACAAAATGCAGGAATTTAATTACCAACAGATGTGGGAGCTTGAGCAGCCATCCCAAAGGCCGCACAAAAAAAGAGCTGATGAATTGGGAATAAAAGTTACCGACATACCGGTAAGCCCGGCTCTTACGAAGCTAGGCAACAGCATAAGAAGGCTCAATGAGCTTTATAACGCTGTAGAGCTTGAGGAAGAAGGGGTTTATGTTGAGGAGCTGCTAAATCATTTTACAGAAGCGCAGGCCCTTGAATTTCTTGAAGAGAACGGATTCGAGCAGTCAGTCTCTTTGGGAGAGATTGAAGGGCTTATGTTCGGCAGCGAATGGGACAGCATCATGCAGATTCCCAGGATTATGGAAGATTATTTCATGCTGAAGCAGCTTGAAGAAGGCCCAAGCGGAAAGATGGTTGATACCTCAGTTTTCAACACTGTAGATTTTGACAGGTATTTCAGCTTTGAATTTGATAAATACAAATATTTCACAGATAAGGTCGCTGAAAAGGCAGAGGATTTGGCTATAATGCACAGCTGCCTGTCAACAGAGGAAGGCAGGAGCATGATAAAGGACAGATACATCGCTCTGGTCAACGGCAAGTTCAGGAACTATGCAATGAGGCTTACGGCCATGATTAAGGCTTCACAGGACAAGGAAAGAAGGTCGGAGCTTCTGGACAAGCTCAGGGAGCAGAACAGGCAAATAAGGCGATTAAGGGCAATCTGGCACAGCCTTGCATACTCATTGTGATTAAAATGGCATACAGCATGGTTATCCCGCCTGAGATGGTGGAACAGATGTTCTGGATTCGGCACAATACAGGCATTCCAATCAGAAGGCAGGCAATAAGGGCCATTGAGAAGTATGTTGAGGAGATGAAGGATAAGAGCGTTGAAAGGATAATACATGGCTGATATAGGAATATTTAAATAATAGTACGTATATACATACTACAATGAGAAGCAAAGAAGATAGCGTTTTGGAACTCTTTTTCAATATTCCCAAACATTGGCACTTTGAGGAGCTTGTTGTAAAATCAGGCTTAAGCAGGGATAGGTTAAATTACTGGCTCAAGAAATTTACTAGGCAAGGCATCATTAAAAAGGTAAGACCAAAAGGAGAAATGCCTTACTACACCGGACATTATGGTAATCCGGAATTCTTACTTAAAAAGCGGCTTTTTGCATTGAAGCTGTTGACCGAAAGTGGATTGCTTGGCCATCTCTCAACATTAAAAGATGCAAAGGTGGTTATTTTGTTCGGGAGTTTTTCACGTTGGGATTGGTACAAGGACAGCGACATAGACATATTTATATATGGAAATGATAATGACTTTGAGCAGGGCAAGTATGAGCTGAAGCTCCATAGGGATATCCAAGTCCATATTGCAAAAGATAAAAACGACCTTAAGCGAATTGATAAAATGGTGCCTTATATTATTGCTGGAGATTTCATAAAAGGTTCCATTGAAGACCTGGGTGTTAAAATTGAAGCCAAAATTTAATAACGAAGAAGAGGCATACGATGCTTGCGTGGCTGACGGGTACATTAAAAAAGTAGACGCCATAAATAGCCAGAGAATAACATCACTTCTTAAAAATTCAGATATTTCTGCCGAGTCAGCAGACACTTTGGCAAAAACATTAAATCAGGGTGATGATAAATGGTTAACTGTTTATATCCTATATTATGACGCACTTAGAATATGCACTGAAGCATTTCTTTTTTTTGATAAATTGAATTCATCAAATCACTTATGCCTATTTTCCGCACTTTGCACAAAACATCCAGAATTGGAATTGGATTGGGCATTCTTTGAAAAAATTAGAACAAAAAGGAATGGGGCAAACTATTACGGAGAAAAAATAACATATGGCGATTGGAAAAGTGCAGAATTGCAAGTAAAATTGTATATCTCTACATTAAAAAAAGAGATAAACAAAAAATTGAAAATTTCTGAATAAAATTTTTTCATTGGCTTTGCAGAAAAAATTCATTTCTAAGGGTGGCATGGTGCAATAAAACTATGTGCAAGGATAAAAGCATTGAAAAGGTAATCCCATGATAATGTCAAAAACTACCGAAACATTTAAATACTATTTCGGCATTTATAGACATATGAACCTCACAAAGCCAATGGTCAGGGTTTTCAGGATTGTTTGCCATGAAAACGACACCTTGCAGAGCATAGCAAAGGAAGCTAAAAAATCTTTAGGCTGGACATCGGATATTCTTTCCCAATTAATCAAAGCGCAATTCGTAACTGCGGAATTGGCAGCCTCAAGGCCCGGCTCAAGAAAAATATTCGGGGTGGCTGATACAGCCTATGCCATAAAGCTCAAACAGCTTATGTATGCCAAGCCATACATAGACTTTAGCGAGATTATTACGGGCAGCAAATTAAGGGTTTTAATGGCAATATTGTATGACTGGAAAGATTACAAAACTATCTCAAAAATGCTAAAGGCATCTGACCATGCAGTCAGGCAAACAGTTCCAAAATTAAAAAACAGGGGAATCATATCAAAGAAAGGCAGGCTGCTAAAATTTAACGATGTTGCATGGAACCATCTATTTGAATTCCTCAAAGAGCTTAGAAACTTCTCAGGATTAAACGGCTTTCTTCTTTGGCAGTTTGAGAAGGAAGCAATATACACAGTGGATGACATAAAGTTGGCAAAAGGGACGCTGACGGGCTTTAACAGATACAAAGATTTTGGAATCAGAGTGGCAACCGTTACAGGATGCTGCCATCTTCCTGAAAAAAAGATTTCCAAAGAAGAAATTTTCATCCATTCATTGCTGCAAGTTGATGACCCGAGGCTTTTGCATCTTGCATTGGCATTCTATGTGAAGCACAATCTTAATACTAACAAGGTTAAGAATTTAGCAATGTACTATGATTGCTTTTCCAGGTACGAAGAATTAAAAACTCTGCCTTTATTGGAGGAAGAATATAAAAAGCTGGAATATTTCCATACTGAATTCGACAGGAAAGATTTCCGCAGGATTGCCCATATGTACGGAGTAAAAAATGTTTGAAAAGAAAGAGCTTGAAAATTGGCTGGTTAATGTCAGCAGGTACGTCAGCAAGCCTGTAACTATCTATTTGATAGGAGGCTGCGCCATGTCATTTAAGGGCTATAAGGCAGCAACAAAAGACATTGACATTGTAATGCTCTCAAAAGCGGATTTTGATGTAATCAACAGCGCCATTATGGAGGCAGGCTACAAGCTGGAGACAGATCTTGAGGATGAATTCTACTTAACGGCTCTTGCAGTATACCTTAAAGGCGATTCTAGAATTGATTTATTCCTCAAAAAGGTCGGAAAAATGCTTGCGTTCACGCCCAAAATGGCAGAGCGTGCAACGATTGACAATAAGATAGGACTGCTGACAGTTGCCCTTGTATCAAATGAAGATATTTTCCTCTTTAAATCAATGACTCCAAGGCCGGAGGACATAAAGGATTGCGAACTTTTGATCGGAGCGGGCTTGGAATGGAATACCATTTTTGATGAGATTGCCGAGCAATCCAAAGCCAAGGACAAATGGTTCTTTTGGACTTTTGAGAAAGTTTGCATTATAGAAAATGAAAGCAAGATTTCCATACCCATCAAAGCCAGGCTGCTTGAACTGGTGAAAAAGCATTGGAAGCACAGGCCGTCTGATTTTATGTCCGGTGTTAAAGAACTAGAGAAGCATCTGCCGAAAAAGTATCAAAAAGAGATTCAATTAAAATCTTAAATAATGGATGGCACTTGAAATGATTTTCTGAATAAAATTTTTCATTCTTAGCCGAGAAAAATTTATTTCTAAGAATGGGATGGTACAATGGAACTAGGTGCAAGGATAGGCGGCAGAATAATCCCGGAAGATTTCCAAGAAAACAAATAGATTCAGAAAAATTACAGGAACTCTATCACAGCAATAAACCTATTAAAGAAATTTCTGCTTTTTTCAACTGCTCTGTCCCTACAATAAAACGGCATCTAAAATTGTTAATCCCTGATAAATTGCGGAGATACAAGTTCTATTATTCTGAAGCAAACCCAATAAACCAAAGAATTGTCAAGCTATACACAAACCATCATTATTCTACAATTAAGATAGGAGAAATTGTGGGCTTGAATGATGAAACTATAAGAAAAAGACTTCAAAGAATGAATATCCAGCTCAGGGGCCACGATTACAAGAATCTGGAAACATTTCATCCTAGCAAACTTAATCACAGAAGTAAGCATAAATATCCAATAACAGATTTGAATGAATTCAACAGGAAATTTCTTGAATATTACTGTCTTATGCTGCCAATGAAAGAGATTGCCAAGCTCCTAATGATTGATAGAGGCACTGTCAGCAGAAGGATTAAATTCATTAAGTCACTTTATTATTTCAAGACAAGAATCTGCAAAAGGTGCAACAATTTCTTCAAGTTTAAAGTTACTGAAAGGCAGAAGAATTCAAAGGTATGCATAAATTGTCGTAAATTATAATTTTAATTAAGATTTTCGTACAATTTATATAATGTACAACTTATTGATTAGCTAATGGGTAAATTAGAAAATATGAGAAAGCTTCGAATATGTATTTGGGCAGTAATTATTGTTGCAGTTGTTGGTAGTTGGTTAAATCTTCCTTCTTGGATTGTAGATTCTATCATTGCAAAAATTGTTTTAGGCCCACTAATTGGTATATTTACAGGTGCAATAGCTGGAGAGTATGCAGATTTGTTAGATAAACTTACCAAAGGTGCGCTTAAAGAAGAATGGACTATAGAAATTGGTGACGCCTCATTTTCTATTCCAATTGTTGTGATTGTTGCATTTATTATTGAAGTATTTTTGTTCTATTAATAGAAAAAAATAAAAAAATTACTTGAACTTAAAATCATTCTCATTCAAGTAAGTTATGTTCATGTTCTTCAAATCATTCTCTGCACAGAAATCCATTAACCTTCTGAGCAACTCAAAGTATTCATCCAAGTCAAGCTGCTCCCTTATTCCGTATTTCTTCAGGAGCTTGTACACCGTAGTGTCAAAGAACTCCTTTGTCGTCATGTCAAACCCCTTATGCATAAGGGCTTCAACAATCTTCTCCACTTTTCTGTATCTCATTTTTGCCTCCATTGGCATTCGCCAATACCAAAGGCTTCTGAGAAAATTCGATGACTGCCTTCCACGGTGCACCTACATAAAATTTTGAGCTTGTGAAATAAAGCAGAACAAGGCGACCCTGCGTTAGCAGGGCAAAAATTTAGTAAGGTGCAACTCGCTAGCCGAGTATGTGGAAGGCTTCTATCTTAGATTTAGACAATTAAATTTATAA
>Ga0209211_10007649_pt1 | contig 15091 bp, 12 predicted proteins | sample RifGroA2_FD_183992 | JGI IMG/M metagenome (GOLD analysis project Ga0209211, IMG submission 183992) | Groundwater microbial communities from Rifle, Colorado, USA - Groundwater A2 (SPAdes) (version 2) | ecosystem: Environmental > Aquatic > Deep subsurface > Groundwater | place: Rifle, Colorado... | reverse complement strand
AACAGCATGAGGCCTGCCTCGATCTCCGCCTCGATGGTGAAATCGTGGTAGGCTTTTTTATTGGTGCAGACAACCTTTACCGCCACATTCCCACCCGTATATCCGTGCCGAAAATCTCAAGAAAAACCCCTCGCTCCTGAGGGGCAAGGGGGATTACAGGGATAACTATAATACATCCTGCCCTGAAAAGCCAGGGGTGCGCTCAACCGTCTAATCAGAACCGGTCACCCGCAAGGCCTCCTCCGGGGTGGTGATCCCGCTTTTCACCTTGCGCCAGGCATCTTCCTGAAGCGTGGTCATGCCTTCCTCCCGCGCGGTCTGCCGGATTTCCATCTCCGCATGCCCAGCACTGATCTGCTTGCGAATCTTGTCGCTCATGGCGAAGATTTCAAAGATTCCGCACCGGCCAAGATAGCCGGTGCCCCGGCATTGCGGGCACCCCTTGCCCCTATGCAGCTCGAACTCTCCCTCCTCATCCGGGGGCCCCGGCAGGCCGAAGGCGCGCAGCTCCTCGGCCGAGATGCGAAAAGGTTCGCTACAATGGGGGCAAATTCGCCGCACCAACCGCTGGGCCATGGCTCCCAGCAGAGTGGCGCCGACCATGAAGGGCTGCACCCCCAGATCGAGCAAGCGGCTGATGGAGGCGATGGCATCGTTGGTATGCAGGGTGGAAAATACCAGATGCCCGGTCAGCGCCGCCTGCACGGCATTCACCGCCGTATCCAAATCGCGGATCTCGCCGATCATGATGATATCCGGGTCCTGGCGCAAGATATTGCGCAGGATGGTGGAAAAGGTCACATCGAGATGCGGCTGCACTGGAATCTGGTTGAACTCCTCATGCACCATCTCCACCGGATCCTCCACAGTGACCACATTCTTCTCCGGGGTGGCGATCTGCTTGAGGGTCGAATAAAGGGTGGTGGACTTGCCGCTGCCCGTCGGGCCGGTGACAAGAAAAATCCCATGCGGTGCGGACATGAACCCCTGGTACACCGCAAGATCACGCGCGGAAAAGCCGATCTTGTCCACATCCTGAAACAAAATCTCCGGGTCCAGGATTCGCAGCACCGCCTTTTCGCCAAAGGCCACCGGTACGGTGGAGACCCGGATCTCCGCCTCCTGGCCGCCACGATCCACCTTGATGCGCCCGTCCTGGGGCCGCCGCTTCTCGGAGATATCCATCCGGGCCAGGGATTTGATCCGGGAGACCACCGCGGCATGGACCACCTTGGGCAGCTTGTAGATGGTGTGCAGCACCCCGTCGATCCGCAAGCGGACCAGGGCCTGCTCCCGTTTGGGCTCGATGTGGATATCGCTGGCCCGCTGCTCAAAGGCATAGTTGAACATATGATCAACCGCCGAGGTCACATGCTGGTCCGACGAAGCCGCCTCCTCGGTGGAGGAGATGCGCACATACTGCTCAAGATTACCCAGATCAACGAGAGGCCGGGCCAGATGGCTTTCCGCCGCGGTGATCGAGGACTGAAAGCCGAAAAACTCGGCCAGGGTCTTGCGGATATCGCTCTTGGTGGCCAGATAGGGCTTGACAGTAAGCTGGTTGGCCCGCTCGACTTCGGCCAGCACCGTTTTGTTGTCCGGGTTGCAGATGGCAACCTCAAGCACCCCGTCGGCCATGGCAAAGGGGAGCAGCAGATGCCGAAAGGCAAAGGTGCGGGGGATGGTCTTGGTGACGGTTTTCAGATCCAGCTCAAGGGGGTCGAGCTTTTTAAAAGGCAGCCCCAGATCCTTGGCCACGGCCCGGACAATCAGCTCCTCGGTGAGCAGCTGCCCTTTTTTGTCACCAAGGGACAGATTAAGGGAGGCGATGATATCAACAAAATTCAGGGTGTCATCCTGCTCCCTGCCGGTGTCGGTCTTGCGCCGGGCGCTGTGCTGGCGGAGCAGAAGCTGGCGCTGCTGGGCCTTACGGCTTTCGACAAAAGCACGTTGCTCCGGGGTGAGCAGCCGGTTTTGCTGGAGCAGATTGAGGAGATATTTTTCGTCGTCAAGAATCGGCATGGTGTAGCGTTACCTGTTGCTGTTCAGAGAGTGGGGTAGTTACCTTGCATATTGCACGCTGTGCTTTCAATTTACATAGTCGAGAACTGGTCTCCCTGCCCCTTTATCGCGCGGGACACGCCAAACGCCTGCGCGCGGAAGTTGCATCACAAAACAAAATCGAGGCCAATGGTTTCGCATAAAACCATTGGCCACGGCATCGTATCACATGAGCGCCCGAGCGTTTCTGGATAACCTATTTCGGCCGCAAATCGTCCGCACTGGGCGAATAGGAAGGCATAGGAGCAAGACTCCCCTCTCCGGCCGCATATTCAAAAAATATCCTTGCACCGGAATTATCCACATAATATCGTAACGTTACCGGAGTACCTTTCTGGAGATCAATCGTCAATCCTTTACGGGATGGCTTGTACACCAGCCCGTTACTGAGACTTACCGAACGATCGTTGTGAAGCTGCGCTATCTTGCCGGAAACAAGTTCCGTTTTTACCACTAAGGCGGCCAAGCTTATAGCTGGCAGTAGCAATACAAAGAAACAACTAAGATATATCAGGCTGTTCTTTTTTATCACGGTTCGCCCTACGCCTCCCTAAGGTAGAATTCGCGAGAAAACAACAGAATTGCAGCTTATGGCTGCAAGCTGTTGCTGTCACGCCAGTAGTAAAGATCAAGTCCCTTGCCAGACGATGGAATTTCATAAGGGGGCCCCGCGCCGCCACCGCCCTCACCACCACCGACAATGCTACCGCCCATGCTGGCCATGGCGGCTGCGTGACCATGACGAGTTACAATGGTAAAACCTGATGGAATGCCATAGATCCCAACATATTTAACATACCTGTCCGTGAAGTTCTGGGTTGCTCCATTTGCCAGGTTAAGATTGAGCGGGGCGCTACCGTTCGTATAATCAATGCTGTAAGTAAATCCATTTCCATACGGGTTGCATTCGTCACCGGCCGAAGCCTGATAACTGGTAAAATACAAGATCCCGGCAAACAAAGATGCCTGGCTCAGAATCTGCTCTCCCACATGATTATCCTGGGCATCAACACCAGTAGCAACAGCTCCGGCGCAATTGGCCTGATCCTCCAACACTATATACCAGCCTTTCGCGTCATCTTCATTGGTGCCGTTTTCAAGGAGGATCGGCGATCCCCCATAAACCGCGTTGTCAGTAAGGAGCTCATTCAAGGCGGCTTTCTGAAGTAAGGTGAGAGTCGAGCTCCTGCCGAGTTCGTCACAGGTCAGGTTCAGAAGGTTATTTTCTGTATATGGATGAGAAGAGATTGCAAAGTTATTAACCGAAACATCATCCTTGTCTACACATCCTTCATAACGGTCAACGTCGTCACTTTTGGGCTCGCATTCTTTCGCCGACAGGGAAGAGTCGTCGTAGATGGCGTAAAATCTATTTCTTATCATGGTGTATTTAGGATGTTCCCGGTCACCTGTTCCAAAAAACAGGGAGGCAATCTTGTCCCTGCCAATTGGGTGGTAATAGTTGTTCCCCGACGGAAAATTATAAAAGAAGTTCCCGGAGTCAAAAAAAATGCCAGCCCCACCCCAGGAAATAGCCGGCGGATAAAAGGCCTTGCGGCCCTGATCCGCGCTGTTTACCCCGGCAAAAGCTTGACCGCTGGCGCTCGTGCTTCCCGGATTTGCCGAGAAAATTTTGTTCGCATTCCAGGCAGCCTTAACAACCGTCCAATTAGGGCTTGCCGTTGTCCCGGAGTTTCTAACCTCAAAATCAAAGCCCACCTTGAACAGGTTCGCATAAATGTCCGGCGCGTAAACAGCGTTGAGGACATTCTCCTTGATCCCATTCACGTAAATGGCGCCAGACTTGTAAGTGTACAGATCGGTTAGCACCACATTACTCACCCCGGCCGGGAAACAGTACTTCATATCCGTCAAAGTCTGCATGACCCCGGTTTTGAGATTAGCAGCACCGTAAGTTACCGAAAAAGGCAAAATCTGCGTGGCTCCGTTAAAAGTCTGGGTAGACGGATTATCAATATCCACGATAAATATTCCCCGGCCGGCGGTGTTCATCCCGGGATTATACTTATCGTATTGATTGTTGTTGTAAACATCCTGGGTGGCATCGGACTGGCTCCATTCCGTGGAATCTATGGTACCGTTCGCTTTGTACGGTGTACCGTTTTTGTCCAGATCATTGAATGGTTCCGGGAAATTGTCCTCATCGGTATCATAACCGCCGGTAAAGATTGCCACGTCCTTATAAAGTTTCTCACCGTAAGTGGTTACCCCCACTGGGACGCTGGCCAGCTTCACCTCCGCCCATGTCTGGCTGATCTCGGCATTGGTGTATTTCCAGGCGACCGTCCAATTAATGGGGTTCTGGTCAGTCACATTCAGAGCCCAATAAGCTCCACCACCCCGACGCTCCCCAAAAATAAGATACTTGGGGTTCTTATTACGACGATACAAAGTAACATGACCGTCCATGGTGTCATACACCTGATTCGCCTGTACTTCCTTGAGTTTGGGCAGAATATCGTCGGGGATAAAGGCCAGCAGCTCCCGTCCGGTCGTTTCGTCAAAAATATGAAGCATGCCATCGTTAGCCCCGACTGCGAGCAACCGCTTGAGCAGAGGAAGACCGGCTGATGATGTGTCGTAGTAGTCAACCACTACCGGCCGCGAATGGATAATGGGGCCAAGCACCCAGGTCCTGGCCGCCAACGGCGCCCCGGTTGCCGCATCTGCGTCATAGGTGTAACCGTGGGTAAAATTAACAAGTTTATCCCTGGTGGCGGCATCGGCCACATCAAGGTCTGTGGGGGTAATATTGGTTCGATCAAATTTGTGCAGCGCCCCGCTTTTGTATGTGTAGATGGCCCGATTCCAGTAAGTGCCGACCGCCAGATAGCCCTGAATATCCTCGAGCAGTACTTCGCCCGCGCCATCTTCCTGAATATCGGCGGCGCCGTAATTGTCGGTATCGTTCGGATCGGTATCATTTCCCCAGAAGGTGGCCGTATTGTCAATAAAAGTCCCGGCGCTGTCAATGGCGTCATGGTTGACCTTATCATAGATCATCCACAAACTAGGTCTGTCGGTAGAACCGTCACCAAGCTTGAATTTCTTAAGGTTACCAACCCAGTATGTCGCGTCTTTGGGCAGGAAAAGCCCCATATAAAGGTCATCGCCGCTCTGAATCTTGTTGACCGCATCCACCGATACCACCGGGGCGGTGAAGGAAACAGCCTGCGACATCAGCAGAGCCAGAGAGTGGAACGCGGCCACCAGTTGCTCCTTGTTGTAAGCAACGATGAACTCACCGCCTGATTCTTCTGCCGCGTCTTTCAATAGGGGATGATTGGACCCGAAAGAAATGTGATGGGTGATGACATTGACATAGGAGTTGGCAGGGTCGGCGACCGCCGACTTGTCGAGCCAGCTGTGGGTGTACATCCAGTGGGCCACATCGTCGTAGTAGTTGGCTGGCGGGGTAGCATACTGGGAAGGATCAGCGGTCCAGCCGTCACCGTCCCAGTCGCCAAAGCTCACCCCGGAAATCCGTGCATTATCGGTATCCGCAGAAGGAAAGCCGTCGGTCATGGAAATGATATAATTTTTTCGGCAGAGCAGATTGTCCAGAACATTACGACGTCCATAATAACCTTGCTCGAATATATCCTGCAGTGACTCCATAAGCGGAGTCCCGCCGCTGGCAGTCACATTGTTTACTTGGGTAACAATGGCTGCCCGCTGGGTATCATCGTTATCCGTAGGGTTGAGGTATGGCCCGATACTGGCCCCGTTTTCATTGGGAGCGAAGGAAGCAAAGCCCCAGTTCATTTTGCCGCGGAACTCATCAATCACATAGAGCATGGCGTCCTTGGCAACAGCCAACCGACTCTGCATGAGATAGGTGCTGCCGCTGGCATCGGCGGCATAGGTAAAGGCAATTTTATCTATGGTGTAGCCTGGCTTGGTGGTAGAGCCATTCGATTTAAGTTTAATGTACGCGGAGCTACCGGTGATCTCCGGAGACCAGCCGCCGGAGCTGGTGGGGTTGTTGTCGTTGTCATACTGGGCCACTGTGGCGCCGGTGGAATCGTAAATCTTTACATAGTCTTTGGTGAAGGACCCGGCATTGCTGTTGCCCTCCACATCGAACATGGAGAAATGAACCCGCATCTTAAGCGCGCCGGGATGGGTGATGGTTTTTGAGGTGGCGGCTTCGCTCAGGTTGTTGGCGTAATTACCTGCGCCGACTGGATAATCAAGATTGTAACTGAGGGTTGACCAGGAGGCGACTCCAATGGGAAAAGTTTCGTAAGTCCAGGCCTGATCGCCAATTCCCGCAGCGCCCGATGGGTTGACCCCATAGGTCAAATTTAGCACCCCTTGCATGTTTACCCAGTTGCCGGTGACAAGAAAGAAAATGTTATCGTCGCCACTTTCCGCCACATTATTGGAGGTATAGGGTGAGGTAATATCAATACCCTCATAGCCACTGAAATAAACCCCGGGAGCATTTAGCAGGCCACCGAAGCCGTTATCCACCTGAGAACCGTTGTACATGGTCACCAGGTCATGAAGCTTGATGTCCATCCCCAAAGGCAAGCGGTTGCCATCCAACAAAATATAACCATTGCCATCCACGGTAACGCGCCGTTGTCCGGTCCCATCGTCGCTGAGATCGCCATTTTCGTCAACCAGGGTATGAGTGTCAACTATGGAGGCAAACTGCCAGGTCTTAGCGGTATGGCTTGGGTCGCCGGTAAAAGCTATATCCTTGCCGTCAACATGGGCAATGGTTACCTGATGATTGCCCTGAATCAGGTAGACTTTGTCGCGCTGTTGATGGTTTCCATACAGCGAACCGCCTGCTACATTGTCCTTGATATAGTCGGTGGCCGGCAGGGCATCATTTAGAGTGTACAGGTAATCATACATGGCGCCATAATCTATGGAGTGCTCATATACCGCCCATGCCATGGAGCCGGAACTGTCCATAAGGACATAACAGTTCTGCTTGGCGTTAACCGCGTAAATATCGGTGTCCTTAGCAGAAGCATAAGGCAGAAAACACCATGTCGCTCCAGCCAGCATGGCAACCATGCAGGCCATTTTTTTGAGATTGTTCCTGAACCGTTGTGATTTCATGGAATGCCTCCTTGCGCCGGCAGAATAATTACGTACCCAGCCTCACATGCTTGACTTGACTCCGACCTTGACTCCGCCCACCTCGATCACCAGCGAACTATCGCCTCCCAGCAGACCCTGGCCCTGCACCCTGAACTTGTATCCGGAAAATTGCGAAGCATCGTATCCCTTGGGCGGAATATCCGGGTGCAGATAGGTAACCAGATAACGATAGTCGAATTCGTCATCGCCATTATTTTGTAATAAATTCTGCATGGGCCAGTTTGCCGGGTCTCGCTGATAAACCGGATCGTCTTGCTGCGCCGGAGTCCATAGTGGGGCGTTTGTGTCGCCGCCCGGGTCAAAAGTAGCCTCTACAGGCGGGACGAGGGCATGATTCAGCTGGGTTGGGTCTGCAATCTCATAATATGTTTGGGTTGCAAAACCAAGATTGCCGGCTTCCATGGCAACCGCACCCTCGGCAACATTAAACTGCTTTTCTGCCCGTTGCATGCTGCCGGCAATTTCCATTTCCATGGTGGAGGTCCGGATGGCCCAGATACCGAACAGGGTAAGAGCAAGCAGCACAATCATGGCCGCGACCAGCACGAACCCGGCCTCGTCGGCGTCATTTTTCCTTGCCCAGATTCTGCTGCCTGCACGCAACGCCCCTCGCATCGCCGTCTCCCGGTTCATAACACTACGTTGTTGTACTTGATGGTGGTTATCTCGGAAGTGCCTCCACCCAAGGCTGTGCCCCATGTTTGATAAATACGGATGGTCTTGGAAGGGACCTCTCCTCCGGGCAGAACATTGTCAACCACCGCCCAGAAAATAGTATAGACATGACTTCCCGCGCTTGCCCCGGCGCCAATGGTGGTCACCTGTCCTCCTGTCACCCGGTAAACATTGGCCAGCATGGGAATGGCAGCCAGGGTCGCCGCATTAAACTGCCGACAAGCGGCATCCGTCGCCGCCGCTCTCGCACTGGTCGGCATTAAGGCGACGGTGGCATGGGTTTGGACAAGATTCGCGTCGGTAAAAGGCAGTTCCTTTAGTGTCTCCATTACGGAAATCGCCACGCCGGTGCCGGTGGTCCGGCTCGCTGCCGAGGCGTTGGCGCCTACCGCCCTGGTTTGCATGATTACCACGCCGAGGATGCCGATGGCCAGAACCACCGTGGCAACCATCGCCTCAACCAGGGTAAACCCTTTTTCATTATCAGCAGCGAACATAACTATAACCCCAGATTACGAAGCTGAATGGTAACGATCACAAACCGCCGACGAAAGTTGTCCTGTACTTCTCGGACACCGTCACCGTTGGTGTCGCCAGGAATCCAAACCGTGCCGGCGGCGGTAGTATAGGTGGCATTGTCGAAAAACTTTCCATCCGGGTCCGGTCGCGCCCCCCTGGCCAACAAAGAAACCTGAACCACCCGGATATCGCCGGGGTTTGATATTGCAGCATTTGCCTGCGTGGCTGTGGCTATGCCGGAGCCATTGGTGGAGGTGCCATCAATAAGGATATAGTTGAACTCCACCGCGTCAATCAGCTCGGCGGCAGGCTGCAAGCCGCCCCCAGTATCCCGGCCAAGCGCACCGGGCACACGCCAGTCACCGCCTGCGACACCACCGTCGGCAATGCCGTTGCCGTTAGCGTCATTGGCTGTGGACATCCCGAAGGTAATATTTTCATTGGTGGCAGGTGCGCCAATAAACCCATCCGCCATGTTAGGATTTGCCGCATTCCCGCCGATATCCGCGGTGAACTGGAAACGAGTGGCAGTAGCCTGAACAATGCCTGCTCCGGCCGTGCCGGTCGGGTCACAACCTGCTTGGCGGATCTCGGAAAGCAGCCGGATCATGGCGGCCCGCAGGTTTTGCTGGGTTTCCGCCACTTGCTCCTGCACCACAAAGCTTTTCTGCTGGATAACATAAGCAGTATAAATGGCGATCACAAGTATCCCCGAGATTGCCACCGCCACCAGCATCTCGACCAGGGTGAAGCCCGCCTTGCCCAAACCACGATCCGCTGCCATCATGTCATCCTCATCAGCGCACACCTGCATCGTCATCAAAACGGACAGCTCCGGCTATGGTTACGGTTATCAACCTGCGTGTTGCCTGACCGCCGACCAGATCGGCAACCCCGTTACCGTCGGCATCGATATTCAAGGTGACTGTGCCCATTCCCGTGGGCAAAACTCGGGACGTAAAACCAACCGCGCGGTTGCCCGCCCCGTTTACGGCAAAAGTATTAGTTCCCATTACTCCCTGGGGCAGATTAGTAGACATTACCAGCACAGGCTCGGTCCCGTTGAAATCCCTGTCTCCAGCCACGCCGCCCCCGGCGCCATTGTCCACAAATACCCGGTAGGAGGTAAAGGGCGTCCCTGGAATAAATTCCATCACCACGTTGGCATTGCGCCTAACTGCCTCAGCCTTGGCCAGTTGTAGATTGGCATATATTTCCCTGCCTGTAGTGTTGAGCTGCCGAAAGGGCTGCTGGCGGATATAGTTGGGGATGGCAATCGCCGCCACAATGCCGATAATGGCCACGGCAATCATCAGCTCGACCAGGGTAAAACCCTGACAGCAGGAAACACCGCGCCGGTGCCGTATTTTTTTTATTGCATCCATACAGTCCAGCCTATCAGCGAATGCGCTTATTTGAAATGATAAAAAAGTGATGTGCAAAAAATGTTCCTTTCTCCTCAGCCTTGCCCTGACACCGCGCCCAGCTTCAGAAGAGCAAAACATCATCGCTGCAAAGTGGCCGAAAAGCTATCGCCAAGAGACAAGTTTTGTCCGTAGCCATGACAAAATTTGTTAAGAACAAGTGGACGCTCTCCGATGACATGCATGGATTGTCAATCTGATTTACAATCCATGCATAATAGATAAAAACAGTTAATCAGCAAGCAACATCCCCTTCCTCACTCCCTATTGCATTTTCTCTCAAATGAGATACAATGTCTTATGCAAATTCTCATAAAGGAGCAAATTATGCCGGCAACAACAATGGTTCATGTTCGTATTGATGAGCAGATAAAAAAGGATGCTTCGGAAGCCCTTTCCGCCATGGGGCTTTCTCTTTCGGATGCTGTTCGTCTTTTACTGGTCCGGGTAGTCGCTGAAAAGGCTCTGCCGTTTGAAATCAGGGTTCCTAATGCCTTGACAGCCAAAACTCTTAAAGCGAGCGACCAGGGCAAAGACTTGCATCCCTGCAAGGACGCTGACGATATGTTTCAGAAGCTTGGTATTTGATCCATGCGCCAACCAGTTTATTCCGGCCAGTTTCAGCGGGACGTCAAGCGTTCACGCAAGCGCGGCAAGGATATGGACAAACTTAAGACGGTTGTGCAATGCTTGATTTCCGGTGAATCATTACCCCCCAAATATAGAGATCATTCTTTGGGTGGCGATTGGGCACATCATCGGGAATGTCACATTGAACCGGACTGGCTACTTATTTATAGACTTTTTGGCGAAGCCTCTGAAATCCGCTTTGAACGTACCGGCACCCACGCCGATCTATTCCGTTGACCTAAACTATCCACCTCTGACAACAGGAGTTGAACCAGCTCTTTGGCTTCTGGTGCTATGTGTTTTAGTCCAATAATTAACCTGATTAGTGCTAATCTTTCCGAGCAAGCAACGTCACCCCGCCATACCCCTGCCCCTTCTCAGCAACACAACTAATGACACAAAATGCCGCGCCCATTGACAATTTGTGTCATTTTGCCCGACAAAACACTTTGCCGCTTATTCGAGCCGGCCGGGGCGATTATTCAACCTGCTGTAATCACGGCAAAAAAATAAAACAAAAAAAACTGGCACAGCTCGTGCAAAATGTTATAGCATACTGCGTGTCTTTAAGATGACATGCGGAGAAAAATAGCATCGCAAAGACACGGAAGAAGACCTGCCATGCACCCCAGTCCGGCAGCAAAACACCACCCACACACAAAGGAGTAGATGATGAAGAATCAAAAAGGTTTCACCCTCGTCGAGTTGATGATCGTCGTCGCGATCATCGGCATCCTGGCGGCCATCGCCATCCCGCAGTTCGCGGCCTACCGGACCAGAGCCTTTAATGCCAACTCCAAGGCAGTCAACAAATTAGCTGTAGGTGCTCAGTCCGACCTGAATGCAGAATTGGGCTGTTATGGCCATACTGAAGCAACACCAGCTACTCTGGCAGCAGCAGCAGTAAGCGGACAAGGTCTCATAACTGTCGCCGTCGAGATGGTTTCGGCCGACACCGCTCCTGCCAGTATTGGGGCCACGGCAACAGCCGCAGGTGGTCGTGTTGTAGGCACAAATACTAGTACTGCTAAAACCTTCTCCGTCCCATTGGGAATTGGGACGCAAATGTCAATTGCGAGTGCCGAAAGCGCTGTTACTGCCGGTTCCTGTGTCAGCGGCGGCTGTTCTAATGTTACTTATACTCGTCATGATAAAGGTGACACCGCCTACGGGTCTGATTCCGATGTCCCCAATACGTTGTACAGCGTTAGTAACCCAGCGTGGCCAGTAGGAGCTGACACCTTTGGCATAATAGGGATTACAGCGCCTGTCGTGGTATACGCTGCGACTGATAACGCCCTTAGCATTGTCGGTGCTGGTGGCGGTGCACCAACCGCAAACTGGGCACTGGTCCAGTAAAACCTATATTTACTCACCTGATGCTAACAGCCCCGGTCGGTTATTCGACCGGGGCTGTTTTGTTAGACGTACAATTTTAATTCACCGAATGGATTATAGCAAAAGTCGAACTGCTTGCCGATCATCCTTTTTTTGGTGAGCCTGGCAAGATACACAACACTCGGGAACTGGTGGTGACAAACACGTCATACATCCTCATTTATCACGCCGCATCAGAGGCAATTTCGATCCTGCGACTATTGCCTCAAGCGCGAAGGTGGCCAACTGGCCATACATTATGAATTGACATTCGTGAAACCAAGGCAAAACCACCCATGACAGTTCCCGCTATCGAAATCACCAAACTTGACAAGACCTTCGGTTCCGGTCGCAAAAAGAACCAGGCGCTTACCGACCTCTCCCTCACCATTGCCCAAGGCGAGGTGTTCGGCTTTCTCGGCCCCAACGGGGCGGGCAAATCTACTACTATCAAGCTGCTGTTGCGCTTCCTGAAGCCGGACCGCGGCAGCCTGCGCATCCTGGGCAAGACCGTGGGCCAGCAAGAGTTCCGTCACCGGGTCGGCTACCTCTCCGAATTCCCAGTCTTCTATGACCATCTCTCCGCCCGGGAAACCTTGCTGCTTTCCGGGCGTTTGAGCGGCATGACCCGGCTGGCGCTTAACCAGCGCATCCCCATGCTGCTTGAACGCATGAATCTGGCCGAGGCGGTGGACCGGCGGGTGGGTGGGTTTTCCAAGGGCATGAAACAGCGGCTGGGCATGGCCAACGCCCTGGTGCACGACCCGGAGGTGCTGATCTTCGACGAGCCCATGAGCGGGCTTGATCCGGTGGGCCGCCATCAGATCAAGAGCCTTATCGCCGAGCTGAAGCAGGAGGGAAAAACCATCTTCTTCAGCTCCCATATCTTGAGCGATATCGAGGCGTTATGCGATCGAATCGGCATCATCCACAAGGGGGTGCTGCTCTACAGCGGCGGACTGAGAGATTTTCTTGGCACGGGCGTAAGCCTGGAAGAACAGTTTGTTCTAGTGATTGAGGAGGCCGACCATGCAAGCGCTGCGTAATATCTGGTTCTTGGCCCTGGCCACCTGCACCGAGGGCGTCCGCCACAAGGCGCTGTGGGCTATTGTCTGCCTGGCCGTGCTGCTAACCATGGCCAATCTGGGGGTCACCACCCTGTATAGCTGGGATCTGGGCAAGGTCTCGGTAGAGTTCGGCCTCTCTGCCGTAGCCTTTACCGGCCTGCTGCTGGTCTTCTTTCTTGGCATGAAAATCCTGGCCGACGATCTGGAACGCAGCCGAATCTTCATGCTGCTCTCCCGGCCGGTCTCCATTTGGCACTACCTGACCGGCAAATTTTTGGGCCTGGCCATGATCCTGCTTCTGGCCACCACCATCCTCGGCCTCTCCGCCGCCCTGTCCATGCAGTATGTCCTTTGGCAGTATCCCGCCTATGTGCCGCCCAACTTCTCCTGGCTAAGCTATGCCATGGCTCTTGCCTGCCAGTGGCTGAGTCTGGTGGTGGTGCTGGCGGTAAGCGTACTCTGCTTCAGCTTTGCCAGTCAGCCCTTTATCGCTCTGCTGCTGGCGGTTTCTTCTTATCTGGTGGGCCAAAATATGGAGCTTCTGCGACGGGTGGTGGTGGAAAATGCCCATGCCGGAGCTCTGACCAGCCAGGAGAATCTGGTGCTCGCTCTCTCCTGGATATTCCCCAACCTCTCGCTTTTTGATAAGAAGTATGTCGCCGCTTACGGCATGGCCTTCAGCGGCCAGGAATTCGCGCTGCTCTGTCTGTACGGGATATCTTATTCGGCCTTGCTGATTTATCTCGCCACCCTGCTCTTCAAACGCAAGGAGCTGGCATGAGCAGGCGGTTGACAGCCCAGCTCTTTGTTGGTCTGACTCTGCTCTGCTTCTATGCGGCCAGCTACAATGCCTTGCTCCAGCAGCTAAGTAACGCCGGGCCGACAGAGCGGCATTCCTCCGGCCTCTGGAATCTGCCGCCCGTGGCGCTCCTTGCCATCGCCGGAGAGTTCAAGGGGTTGATGGCCGATTACCTGACCATGGAGGTGGGGGCGCAACTGGGCACCGAGCTGGTGCGTAAACCCGAAGGAGGCTTCCGCGTTGTCAAAAAGCAGTACGACTGGCCGGGCATCCACCGAATTTTTGTCGCCAGCCAGGCCCTGGATCCATCCTTTGCCCAAACCTTCATCGTGGCGCAGGGCTGGCTCCCTTGGGAACCGGCCAATATGGTGGCGGAGGCCCAGGAGATCCTGAAGATCGCCGCAAAAAACCGCCCCTGGGACTGGCAGCCCGCCCGTGCCATTGGGTTCAATGCCTACTATTTTCTCAATCAACCGGGAGAAGCGGGCAAACTCTTTATTGAGGCCGCAAAAACGCCAAATGCCCCGCCATTTCTCTCCATCCTCGGCGCCCGTCTGGCTCAGAAGGGGGGAGAAACCGAAGCAGCCATCGTTATCATGAAATCCATGCTTGCCGATAAAGATCCGGATGAGCCGGGCTATACTGATATGGTTGATCGCCTCCACGCCCTGGAGGGTGTACTGGTAATCGAACAGGCCGCAAACAGCTATGAAAAGGCCCGGGGCCATAAGCCTTCGTCGCTGGCCGAACTCACCGCTTCCGGCCTGCTTGCCGCCCTGCCACCCAACCCGTACAACCTTGACTACTGCATGGACACGGCGGGCATCATCTACTTTGACAAGCCGGATTGCCGGGATTTTGCGCCCAGCAAGAGCAACCAATAGTTGCAGTTGCCATTAGATTGCGGGCTCATAAAAATGCTGCCCTTGGTTTTTGAGCGCGCCCATCTTATTGGCTACTGAAATTGTCAACAAATTGCTATTTTGTAAATTTAATTGCCAATTTGCAAAATAACTGCTAACATACTACCATGATTAAAAGAAAGGCAATCAACACCGTTCTCCGGTTGTACAAGGGATTTCCCGTTTTGGCCATTACCGGCCCACGTCAATCGGGAAAAACAACCTTGGCACGGACGATTTTTCCCGAAAAGCCCTATGTGTCGCTGGAAGATCCCGATACCCGCGCCTTTGCCGATACTGACCCAAGAGCTTTTCTGGGCCGCTATCCTGACGGGGCTATCCTTGACGAGGTTCAGCGCTGTCCGGACCTATTCTCCTATATCCAGACCATTGTTGATCAGGACCAGAGGATGGGGCTGTATATTCTGACCGGTTCTCAGCAGTTCGGCCTTCGTTCAAAAATCACCCAATCTCTGGCAGGGCGGGTCGGCATGG